>Ga0207954_1000437_pt1 | contig 14026 bp, 15 predicted proteins | sample CryBogmetaGMA0M_FD_184547 | JGI IMG/M metagenome (GOLD analysis project Ga0207954, IMG submission 184547) | Freshwater microbial communities from Crystal Bog, Wisconsin, USA - MA0M (SPAdes) | ecosystem: Environmental > Aquatic > Freshwater > Lake | place: Crystal Bog, Wisconsin, USA | collected... | reverse complement strand
CCGAGAAGAAGATCGAGGGTTTCATCGAACTGATGCGGCCGATGGGTATTCTGGAGCTGGTCCGCACCGGCCGCATTGCCATGGTGCGGGGAAGCCCTCCGACCAGGGAGCTCACCGAGGCCGCCGACGGAGCCCGCCCGGCCGACTCGAGCCCAGAACGCGATTCTCTGGCCTGATTCTCGTATTCTCTTCAAACCTTTATTCGCTCTCTTATTCGCTCTCCCTCTTTCTCTCTCGGAGTCTCACGTGCCCGCCACGATCTATTACGACGCTGATGCTGACCTGAAGGCCCTCGCCGGCAAAACCATCGCCATCATTGGCTACGGCAGCCAGGGGCATGCCCAGGCGCAGAACCTCCGCGACAGCGGTCTGAAGGTCGTGGTCGCCCAGCGGCCGGGCGGTCCCAACTACGATCTCGCCAAGAGCCATGGCTTCGAGCCCATGAGCGTGGAAGACGCCGTCAAGCAGGCCGATCTGGTCAACATCCTTCTGCCCGACGAACTGCAGGGGGATGTCTACAAGACATCGATCAAGCCAAACCTCAAGAAGGGTGCCGTGCTGATGGCCAGCCACGGCTTCAACTTCCACTTCGGCCAGGTCGAGCCGCCACCTGGCCACGACATCATGCTCGTGGCCCCCAAGGGCCCCGGCCATCTCGTCCGCAGCGAATACGTGAAGGGGGGCGGCGTGCCCTGCCTGATCGCCCTCGGCCCAGGCGCCTCGGCAGAGACCAAGAAGATCGGCCTCGCCTATGCCAAGGGCATCGGCGGCACGCGGGGCGGTGTGATCGAGACGACGATCGCCGAAGAGACCGAAACCGACCTCTTTGGCGAGCAGGCCGTGCTCTGCGGCGGCGTCTCGGAACTGATCAAGGCTGGCTTCGACACGCTCGTCGAGGCGGGCTATCAGCCGGAGATGGCCTATTTTGAGTGCCTGCACGAGATGAAGCTGATCGTCGATCTCTTCTATCAGGGCGGCCTCGAATACATGCGCTACAGCGTGTCGAACACGGCCGAATACGGCGACTACACCCGGGGCAAGCGGATCATCACGGAAGAGACTCGCAAGGAGATGAAGAAGATCCTCGAGGAAATCCGCTCGGGTGAATTTGCCCGCGACTGGATTCTCGAGAACCGCGGCGGTGCGGCCATGTTCAAGAGCACGCGGCGTCGCGAGCGGGAGCACAAGCTCACGGAGACCGGCCGCGGCCTCCGCAAGATGATGAAGTGGATCGAGAGCAAGGAAGTCTGATCGTCATGACGCCCGAAGAATACCAGTCGCGCAGCCTCTACGAGCAGCTCCAACCGGGCGATCGGGTGGAGGTGGTGCACGGCGTCACGGTCGGGTCGAGTGCCACCTGGAACACGACCACGGTGGGTCAGGTGCTCCGCCGGGAGCGGCGACGGCACGGGCTCCACTTCCGTCGCAATCCCGACGACAAGGTCTACAGCGACGTGCTGATCCTCTCGCGGGACGATGGCGAACTCACCACCGTGACGATGGACGAGTTCACGCGGCTGCGTCGCGTCAACTGACCTGCAGCCCTGCATGGCAGCAGGTCAGGTCAAGCTACTAGGCACGCTTCCCTCTGTGCCAATGACAGGTGAGTCGCCGGCGCCCGTGGCGATGACCAACAAAGTCATGCCTCAGAGGCAATGCCTCGCCCTCTCGGCGTTTGCGGAAGGGGTGCCGACACAACTACCTTTCGAGCCACGCATTACTCCGTGGGAGAGAAGTCATGTCATCGACCGTTACCATCCGTCAGCCGGCTCTCAGCGAACACGACACGTCGGCCCGCCTGACGTCGATCCTGGATATCGACGGTACATCTTCAGACATGTGGTACGAAGTGCCCAAGGCATACGCCCACTGGTTCAGCACGGACAGAGCCGATGGATTCGTCGTGGGATTCGTCTTGCAGGCCATGCGATTGCGAAAGGACATCGTCACGCTCGCCCCGATGTCCTCGAAGCTGTGGCACAGTCTGACCCAGTTCTTCATTCCGATGATGGCAAAGGCGTTTCCACATCTGCACGTCATCCGGATAGCACCCGCATCGTTGATCGAAGAGACAACCTTGGCCACAGGCGTGGCCGGCGGATTCTCCGGAGGAATCGACTCGTTCGCTGCCATCCTGGATCATCTCGTGGACGAGCAATCACCCACGTATCGGATCAGCCATTTTCTGTTTCATAACGTCGGGTCGCACGGTGAAACGAACTACCAGGAGGCTCGCACGCTGTTCCACCAGCGGTACGACACGCTTAAGGAATATCCCGAGCTCGTTGGTATTCCGTTCGTCCCCGTCGACAGCAATATCCACGAAATCGTCCCAACGGAATTCGTGAAAACCTACATCACCCTGAACGCCTCGGTCCCGCTCGTCTTGCAGAATCACTTCCGCAGGTATTTCTACGCTTCGTCATATAAGAATGAAGATTGCGGCGTGAATAACACCGACATTGTCGGTCGTTTCGACCCGTTTGCGTTCCACATGCTCTCGACGGAGACCCTGGACTGTATTTCGACCGGCGGCCAGCTGTCGCGCGTCGAGAAAACCAGGCTTGTCGCTGACTACGGCATGTCGCATCGGTTTCTCAATGTGTGTGTCGATCCATCTGCCGAGGGACGGAATTGTTCCACGTGCGTCAAGTGCTGCCGCACGTTGTTGACTTTGGATGTGTTCGGATTGGCCGAGAGGTATTCGCAGGTTTTCGATCTCGCGCGATTCCGACAGGTGCGACAGCGGTATATCGAAGACGCTGTCCTGCAGGCGGCCAACGGGGGATTCGAATACGAGATCCTGGAACTGGCGCGCGAAATCGGCACGGAACCGTGGGCTGATCACCTCCGCCGCAGACAGGCCCGCACGGAAACTCTTCAAAAAATCACAGGCCGCGTAGCAGCACTCTGCTCCCGAACGGCACGAATCATCAAAAAACTCGCTCGGTCCGCCAGCGCCGCCTTGGGCAGCATCACGCGCATGCTGAAGATCGGTTGAGCCCGGACTCAGGAGTCGCCTTAGGCAACTTTGCTGTGGCCATGACGGTCACCAACATGGTCCGACAGCCGCGTCTCACCAGCCGCGTCGTCATTTCGCACACACGGTTGACGCGATGTATGGAAGGGTAGCGTCGGCCAGTCCTCACCTTCGTGTTCCGCCCGAGAACGCAGAAAGGGACAGGCTACAAGCAGTCCCTCGACGATCTTCTGCACCGCTTCTGCACTGATCGGATGTGAGGCCACGATGCGGGAAAGGTCGCCTTCGGTGAGTCGACGAAGCTCATCCCGTTCCAGCGCCACCGGCTCGATCCCGAATACCGAGTAGTAGTCGCGGAACTTCCAGTCGCCACCTGTCAGCCGGTCGGAGAGCCGCATCCACGCGTTGGGGATGCCCAGCGAATCCGCAGCGATCAGCCCATGCATGGCACTGGAGAGCACGACATCGCAGGCATTGAGTTGCTTGAGGAACTCCAGGGGAGTCTCGCTGACCTGCACCAATCTTGCCGACGGGAACCGGCAAAGCAATTCGGCCAGAATCGGATCGTCGACGTCAACGTAATGCGGCACAAGGCCCAGACGGAGTCGGTGGGACGGTCCCGTTCCTGCCGCGCGGGGCGGCACCAGGAGCCGGGCGAGTAGCCCCGGGTCGCCCAGTGTCACGCGATCGACCGGCAGCCCCATGGTCCGCAACCTCTCGCGCGTCATGTGGCCTCGCACCGCGTGCACCACGACGGGCCTGAGGAACTCCTCGCTGCCATCGACGGTAAAGGCGTCGGCCCCCAGCGTTGGATGCTCCCCTGGCGCTGCGATGAACCCCGCACCCCACACGTGCAGCGGCGCTCCACCGGCCTTTGGCTCGCCACGTCGCCGCAGGAACCCGTCAAGGAGACTGCCGATGCAGAGGTGGGTGGCGTCCTGGACGCCCGCCGCCTGCACCGGCTGGCCAGTCAGCGACTCCAACAGCGTTATGTTGAGTTGATCGCCAAAATTTGCAGTGCCCGGCGGATTGAAATAGTGCAACTGTATCGGCGGCTTGGGAGGAATGTCGGGGGCGACGCCCCGCCGAAACAGTGTCCGAGCAAACTGTCGCCAACGCTTACGGCGGCTCTCTGCCCATGATGCTCCTGGCGGCAACGACGAGGAGGGGGCGTTGTTCATGCCATGAAGCGCATAGAGGGACTTGTGCCGCGCGAACAGGGTCGCCCGCAGGCATTGGTCGTTCGCCCGCGCCGAGTCCATGCGGCTCGGCCCGTGGCGTCGGTAGAAGAAGAGTGGCTCGTCGAGGCGGTGGAAGCGGTTCCCTTGTTCGATGAGCGACAGCCAGAAGTCCCAATCCTCGAGTCCCGTTCGCATCGCCTCCGCGTAGCCGCCCACCGCAGCCCAGGCCGACTTCCGATACAGGGCCGTGTTGACGACAAGATTGCTCCGCAGCATCTCGGACACCGAAAACGGCTGGAGCAGATATTCGCCCTGATCGTTACCGAAGAACATCACCCGCGAGTAGCAGACGTCCGCAGTGCCGTCCTGCAGTTTTCCGAGAGCATATTCGATGAACGTTGGGGCGAGCTTGTCATCAGCGTCGAGGGGCAGTATGTACGCCCCACGGGCGGCACACACGCCGGCGTTCCTGGTGGCGACGACGCCCCGGTTGGTGTCGTTGAGGATCTTTCTGGTGCGGTGGAAGGTGCTCCGGCGCACCACCTCCCTGGTGAAGCCATCGGTGGAGCAGTCCTCCACGACGATGATCTCGATCCTCGGAAACGTCTGAGCGAGTATCGACTCGATCGCCTCGGGGAGGAATTGCCCCTGGTTAAAACAGGGTATCACGACGCTGACGAGGGGATCATGCATGAGTCTGGCAGGGGGCTACCGAGCATCACGCATCGCATGTCGGCGGCAGCGAGCGTAGAGTTGGGACGAAGGAAGCCGCGGGACAGTACGCGGTCAAATGAAGCCGGTTCAATCCCAGCTAACGTCCCCTGCGCAGCATCGTTACGACGTGACCCAACCCCAGACTGCCCCGTTTGTCGAGCCGCCTTAAACTCACTCGGCAAACGGTGTTGGTATTGTCTATGTCCCTACCGTTCATGCTGCGCGACCACAGGATTAATCCGGGGAAGGCTGATCCGGTGCGGCCCGAAGTCGTGATTCCGCTCAAAAGCGACTGCCGAGGGGTTGCACGGTAGCCTGCCAGCGCAGGCGGTGGGGGTCGCCGATGCGATCATCGGCAATGAGGACACCGCCGACAGTCCAGTTGGTACCAAGCAGGGGAAGGTCATGCTCGAAGCTGAAGTACCGGAGGAGGGACTTGAACCCACACGCCCTTGCGGGCAACGGATTTTGAGAACGTTGTCGCCTGAAGATCAATCGACCCTGCATTCCAGGCTTTTTCAAGTTTCGCCCGAGTGGGAGCAACGTTTCGGACAAAGTTACGCAAAGTCGCCGCCGGTCATTTGCTGACACATTTGCGTCATATTTTGCCCGTTATGGGTTCAAACCCATTCCGGTTTCCAGCGAATCCGTTCACTTTCCCAGTCACCCCACCCCACGCCACAGGGACCTCGATTTGCCTCCTGGCAGCCGGAAGAATTTAAACTTCAGCAGATAGAAAAACGTCCAACACACTCGGAGACATCCATGCGAATCAACCGCCATCAATTCTTGTTGGTCCTTCTTGCTGCTGTAGCCACCGCCAGCATTGCAGCCGACTACAAGTGGACAGGGCAATGCACCAAGTGCGGCAAGGAATACCGGCAGAACACTCCCCCGGCAAAGCATCTGAAATGCAGTCAGACGCCAAAGGGCAAGCGGTGCGATGGCGTCATAACTTGGACCGAGCACAAATAGCAGCGGGCTACCTCGTCCCTGCCACCTTTGGCAGCACCAACGGCACCACCAGTCGCCCACTGAGCTTCATCGCCAGCAACTCATCCTTGATCGCCACACGGGTGATTTCGTGGTGGTGGAGGATATCGCCGGCGTCCAGCAACTTCGAATTCCCGCTTATTCGATTAAAAGCGTTGGAATTACCAAGATCCCTACAGAGAAGTAGTGGCTTATAGTCAATTCGTTTGAAAACTGGTGGGGAACCAATATTATTTGATTCATGTTTTGGTTCCCCGTCCTCAAGAGAACATTTTCAGATGAGTGAGAAGAAAGAAGTCAACAAGAGCGAAGAGATTCGCAAGATCGCCGCCAGCATGAAGGCGAAGAATGAGAAGCCTCGCCCCATCAAGATCATCGAGCTGTTGAAGAAGCAGGGAATCGATGTCTCATCCCCGCAAGTCAGCATGGTCCTCAAGCGGATGGGATTCCGACCGAGGAAGCGAGCAAAGGTTGGTGCGGTTAAGGCAGCTGGTGTTAAGCCCAGCCGAAATATTGCTGTGACCGTCGATGATTTGATTGCCGCCAAGAAGGTCGTCAGTCAGTTCGGATCGGCTGAGAAGGCAATTCAGGCTATCCAAGCTCTGAAGCATTTTTCTTGAACCAAGCAGGAGCAAGCGGCCATGAGTTGCAGAACACTTCTCCTTATGGCCGCTTGTTTGCTTGTTGTTCCCGACACCTGCATTGCAGCCTCTCCAGGAATCGTTGCCATCAACCACACCTATGAGGCCAAAATCCGACTTGATGGCAAGGTAAGCACAACAACCGTCCAAGCCAGCGATGCAGGACAGGCCAAGAAACTGGTTCAGGCGCAGTTCGGCCCAAAGGTGACCGTCTTGAGCGTCAAACGAATCGACTGACGCTACTCAACGGGATTGCCAAAGGTGACGCAGTAGTAGGTGCTGCCATTTCTACTCATGGCAAATGCACCACCTATGTCCATCCAGCATGTCTTCACAATCACTGCCCTATGTCCTGGGCTTTTCATCCAACCTGGCACGACGATTGGCAGTTGCTGTTGAATTGATCCAGTGCCTGGGCCAGCAAATGCAATGATCTCGCTGGAGTGTTCGTCAACATCTGGCTTGGGGCGAATCTGTCCACCATTGCCTTCCTGGGTCACTTCAAAAAGATCCTGCCATCTTAAATAGCCGGTCTTTAGGATCCTTGTTGCATGGATGTGATCGCTGCGAATGTAGTCCTCAAAGCTTTGTGGTCGCTCGCCTTGTAGGTGCTCCATCTTGCCGACTCTGGCCATCCATTGGCTGTGAGACAGGGCTGCCTGCTCCAGTTTCTCGTTGTAGGCCAATCGCTTTAGGCCTACCTTTTGCCGCTCATCATTCACCATCTCAGCCACTCGTCGAAATAAATCATTTCCCAACGCTTCTGAGGCGATGGTTGCAAACGCAATCAAGGCGATTAGGAATGAATAAAAACGAGTAGTCATCGTTTAGAACTTGTTGTAGAAGCGGCTCAGCGACCAGTTCTCAGGCACTTTCACACCGAAATCGATCATGAGCACATCGTTGGCTTCCCAGGGGATACCGATGATCGATCCATGGGGAGTGAGCACAGCACCCCAATGCCCACCTTCTGTTTCCGAATTAGACAAGTAGGTGACATCGTGCGTCTCTGGATCAATCACCAATACTTTGTTGCGACGATGGGGGATTGAGTAAATGTTGCCATCAGGGCCAAGGACACTGCCTATATATTTACTCGGAGGAAGATTTGTGATGAAGCTCAGCGAGTCGTTCGAAGGATCGATTACGAGCATACGATCCATGGCTCCCATTCCAGAGTAGATCTTTCCATTCGGAGCAAGAACGCCTCCGAAAGCCTTGGTCGCTCCCTCTCCTAAATCCTCATCAATAAAGCTCAGAGCCTGATTCTCAGGATCGATGACAAGCACTTTCGTGGCTCTGTCAGGCATGCAATAGATTTTGCCGTTAGGGGCTAGGACACCGCCGGAATACTTGTATTGGCTGGCCGACAATGTCCCAAAGGTTTTTAGATGTAGGTTGACGGGATCAATTTCCAAAACATTCTCAGCACAAGATGGAATGCAATAGATCTTGCCGTTGTTTGCCACCACGCCCCCCCAATAAGCACCGCCACTAGGAGCCGACCCGAACGTGGTGATCTCGTTGGTCTCGGGATTCAGCATGAAGAATGTTGTAGCTCCGTGGGGAATGCCGTAGATGAAGCCATCAGGGGCTAGGACTGCTCCAAAATACTCGCCGGTGTTGTTGGGTAATGTTGCAGCTGATGTGGCTGTGAGACTCACAGGGTCTATGGCGAGAATGATGCCGCCGTAAGTGGGCATGCAATACACTTTGCCATTGGGGCCTACTACCCCGCCACCCATTTGCTCGTAGCGAGACTTTGCTGAAGCGAATGACTTAGTGGTTGGCTTGCATTCCTGTGTCGCCTTGGCGATCCCATCAATCGTCACGAAGAGATCCTGATTGTTTTTCTTCCAATCAGGAAGGGTGTGTGCCTGTAATTGTGGTCGCAAAGCGTTCTTCACACGAGGAGCGATTCTGATGCCCCAAATTGCACTTAGCACCAAAGCCCCGAGAAACACAGCAACAGGAATCCAACGGGTTATTCGTATGTTTGCAAAAGCCCGTCGTAAGGAGTGGGAAAAAGCTGCAGCCGTAACTGGCCTTTGATGTGGGTCGATGGAAAGAGCCTGCTCGCATATGGCACGAATACTTGCCGGGATCCTATGGGCAGCACATTTCGGCAGCCCCTTTTCGACCTTGGAAGGCAGTTGCGGTGACCTGCTGCTTGGATAAGGCAGGTCACCAGTTAGGCATTCGTGTAGCACAACACCCAAACTGAAGATGTCCGCTGGAACTGCAGCTGGCTCACCCGCCAACTGCTCAGGACTCATATATTTGATGGTCCCAATAGATTTAGCCGCCTTGAGCGGAGACTGAGCAATGCCAAAGTCTGCCAGCATGGCTCTGTCGTTGTGGTCTATGAGAATGTTGGCGGGCTTGATGTCCCGATGAATGATGCCTTGGTCATGGGCGTATTGGAGAGCGTCAGCAATCTCCGCAATCCATCGAATAGCCCGGTCTTTCTGCAGCGGTCCCTTGGCAAGATGGGATTTGAGACTGCCACCTTCCACATACTCAGAAACGATGAAGCAGGTGCCGTTTTCCCGCCCAACGTCAAAGACTGGAACGATGCGGTCATGTTTGAGGCGAGCAACTCTCTGGGCCTCAATAAAAAAAGAATCCGCTGAATCGAGCCTGCTTGGCTTTGGAATCTTGACGGCCACAACCCGCTTCAATTCCAGGTCAGTGCCCTTCCAGACTTGAGCAAAGCCGCCCTCAGCAATGATTGAATCGAGCCGATAGCGTCCGGCAAATACCGTTGGCTCACGAGGACTGGCTGGAAGGCTATCGGCTTCTGGAGGGTCATCGTCGTCAAGCGGTTGTTCAAGCCAGGAGGTTGTCTCCAGAGCCGTGATTCGCTTGAGCAACTCATTCAAGAGGTTAGGACGGTTCCGGCAAAGGTCGGCAAGAACGATGGGTTGGCCACGGCTGCGCAACTCCTCCCATCTCATTAAAAGATCGAGCAATTCCTCCTCGTCACTCTGCCCCATCTTCGTTCAGTACCTCATGCAAACGCATCCGGGCTTGAAACCACCGCCGCTTCAAGGTTCGCAGTGACAGGCCAAGAATCTTTGCAGCCTCCTCTTGGGTCAGGCCTTGGTAGTAGACCAAGTTGACCACCTCTTTCTCCTCATCTGGGAGCTGTTCGCACTGTTCGTGGAACAACGTCCATCTGCTCAGATCCTCAGGCTCTTCGACTTTGTGAAGCGATCCTCCGCGATCATCGGCGGGTCGCTTATCTGTGTGGTGATTGGCACCATGGCCTTCGGGGCCGAAATAGTGACGGGTCAAATCTGTCAGTTCCCGCCTCACTTGAACCCCAGCAAGGTTGAAAAAATGTCGCACACTCTCAACCCGCACATCCTTCAAGGCTCGGTGCAGTCGAACCATCGAGTTCTGAAACACATCATCCGTCGCCTCCCATCTCCGCAGATACGGGTATCCTCGAAAAGTCCTCCTAGTTAGCCGCAACAGCCTGTCACAGGCATGGTGGAGCAATGCGTCCTTGGCAGAATCGTCACCAGCCAACGCCTTGTCGATTAGCCCCTGCAGTTGGGTGTCTGTGCTTCGTGACGTATCCATTAGTGGCAGCAAATACAGGGGGGTGAATGCCCCGTATCCTACCGTCTAGGCTGACCGTCGTTCAGCATGATTTTGATGCGGAAACGCCTGAGGAAACGGGCCATCAGAGTTTTTTTGGCCCGTTTTGGGGGGAGGTTCCGCAAATACACAAGAACGTCCTGCCCTCAATATCTAAGCAATGGGGTCGAGACGACCCAAACCGACGCATCATCACTAGCCAGGAGTACCGATGATGGCAGAGACGCCCACCGTTCCCAGTGCCCCAGCACCTATAGCCGCTGCGAATAATGGGAAAGGCACATCAGTGCTCATCTTGACGCTTGTTGCTGGGTTTCTGAGTGTAGCGATAGGGGGGTGCACAGCATCATTTGTTGGTGGCATCGCGGATATGGGTGACAGCATCAGCGACTTCCAGCGGGAGTTGGGGGAGCATGGCGATGCAAGTTCGACCCGTAACGATGCAGCGGAACTTCGAGAACAGGCGGGCGCTCATGCGTTCTATGGTGTGCTGCAAGCGATAGTGTCGATTGCAGGTGGCGTCTTCGCATACCGAAACTACGGATCCGCTGCGACCAGGATCATCGCTGGCAGAAGCTTCAAAGAGCTGACGTTAGCAGCCAGTGCCATTGCTGTTGCGGCATTGCTAACAACTACGAATACGTTTGCTTTTTTTACAGCAGGCATTCTTAATACGGTTGCCGCTGTGCTGACTTTTCTACAAGCTAAAAAGGTATGAAGCGAAGCGGGTGGGTCTATCTGATGAGCTGCTAGCTCAGGGCGTCTACGGGTGAGGGAACTCTGATCTACCAGGACACATCGCTATGACTCCATTTATCTGGATGGCTTTGCTTCTGTGGGCTTTCTCCACGAGTGCATATGCCGCTGAACGCATCCGAATGGCTGTTCCGTCAGCAGAGGAGCAGTCTGTTCAGGACCTTCTCGACAAAGTATGCAGCAGCGTGAGCACTGAGGACTTCACGGCCTACAAGTCTTGCTTCACCAAGGCAGCCCAGGCCACGTATTGCGACAAGGCTGCAGCGTTATTCGTCTCCAATGATTTAGACATGGAACTCAGCAAGTGGGTGATCTCGTCTAGTTCGGAGGACAAAACACAAGTCTTAGTGCGATACACCATGTATCGTGACGGAGAAAGCACTGACCATGTGTCTTCACTCTCCTGTGTGAGCGAAGGTGGAAAGCTGCTGATCGATAAGGAGACGTCTAGGTCCAATAAGGCTAATCGTTCTGGAGCAGCAAAGAACCGTGATGCTCTTGGAGTGGCGGCTCTTGACTGCCCAAACGGGCAATGTCGCCTGCCACTTGCACCTGTTGCTGCTGCCCCCAAAAGAAAAATCAAAAGAACTCCGGAGGGCTACGAGATTCTGGAGGGTGTCTCCATGTTCACCGATGCCAACGGTAATCCCGATCCGAATGGAATCATGTGGCTTGACCCCAAAAAGCTTCTCCGGATGTTTCCCGAGAAATATGGGGTTCCGCCATGTGCTTTTGGCAATTGCAACGTGAAGCAAGGATCACCATGAGCCATGTCGTAAATAGGTCGAATTGTTTTTTGCGTTGCTAACCCCAGTACCGTGCAAGTACCCATTACAGGTAAGAAAGCAGGCCAGTACAACATGGACCATATGAAGTGTAGCGGGGGTCATACCCTTAGCGTTATGGCATTCTTAGGTGAAGGTTATGGAGAGGCACAGAGTGCCATTCGCCAGAGCCGCAAGGCCGACAATTTACGAAAACAACGACACGCCAGTACTGGAGCTGCAACAAGTGCAGACACAGGTGGTGGCTCGGATGTCAGTGGTGAGACTCCTTCTTTTGCCTCAGTCGCCGGACAATTGGTAGGCACCTTGGCGGGAGCGACCTTTAAGGCCGCAGAAGCCGGATACAGGATGATCCGATACCACCCGTGTCCTGTGTGTGGAGAAAGAGATCACGAAGAGCATCTTGCAGAACGCGAGGTTACGCAGCAATGGGGGCAAGCTATACGTAGCAGGGAAGGAAATATTGTTCCGTTCTACGTGCAAGGAGCCGCTGTAGTAAATGTAGTGTATAACTGTTACGCGGAGGTCTGGAGGCTAACGTGTCGCAAATGCGGGGTCGGGTGGGATGTGGGGAAGCAGTACCGTGAGATCGCATCGTGACTTCTCTTTGATTCGACCGTCGCCTCACGGTCCTGTTCGTATTTCCGTTTAACCTAAAGTCGCATGCCTCACGTACAAATAAGCGGGTGACTGGCAATCCGGCTGCCTCGACATTCATTGGCATTTCGTCATATCTCGTTGGCCGTAGGACAGTCATCCACGTGGCTTCTGGGCTGGCATCGCCCTCGCCGTGAAGCTTCTTTATGGACGCAGCACGGAGACTACTCCGCTAACCATCGCTAGGTGAAGCCCCCCATTATGTGCACGGGTTGCACTTCCTAAAAAGCACATTGTGCAGACAACACACGAATAAACAACAACATTGACGCCTATTACTCAGCAACCACAGGGGAAGGCACGTGGAACTAGAGACTACCGAGCAGAACACCCTTAGCAAAGCGATTGCGGCTTTTAATCAGTCAGACAGCAGATGTCGCAGCAAAAATGTTTTCCTTTTAAACAACATCACAAAAGACGTTGAGTCGAAGCACTGTTCACACTATCTAACACTTATGCCGAGCGAAAGGCCCGTGCTTCTTCTGAATGGAAGTACTATTCGAGCTATGGGCATATCATTCCCGATTCCAAATTTATTCTTCACTGGGGTCGCCCTTACCACGACACGGTTTCATTACTCCACGCTGAAAAAGAGCATTCTTACCTCGCTTATTCCCTTACGTGGCGAGCAGGGTGCAGTGCCCCTAGGGGACCTTCGTTCAGTCGAAGTCGGAGACCATGACACCTGCTTGGGAACGGGATACATCGGCCACGAACTCATTATCAACGGGAAACGTATGGGTCTCGTCCGAATGGGCATGGATATGACCTATGACGATAACGCCATACAATACATCAATTTATTGTTTGAGCATTTAAAGAAGTGTTGCCAGATCGGCACAGGCTGCTAGCGACTAGGCTTCGAGAAGCCTAATACCCCACCTTCTCCGCTGCCTCTGCCAGTTGTGTTTGAGACCTGCGGGTATATCGGGCTGTCGTGTTTAGTGACTCATGGCCAAGAATCTGGGCAAGGCTCACCAGATCATTTCCTGATGACTCTAGAAACCGATGGGCCATTGTGTGCCGAAGAAGATGGGGATGAATATCAAAGCCACAGATGGCAGCGTACTTTGAACATAGGGACCGAATACCCCTGTCTGTCATTGGGCCACGCTCCCCGATGAACACCTTTGAAGTAGAGACTGATGGTCTTGTGGCAAAGTAGTCTGCCAAAGCTTTCCTGGCTGGCAACGGCAATGGCACCGACCTTTGTTTTGATCCTTTGCCGTACTTGAAAACAATACTGCCGGACCGGTCGGAGATGGTGATGGCTTCCATTTCCAGATCCAAGTCGCCAACCCGGCAGCCCGTATAGAGCATTAGAGTGAAGAGGGCATTGGCACGGATATCCCCACGCAACTCGACCTCTCTCAAGAGCCGTCGCACCTGAATTTGATCCAGACCTTTCGGTGCCAACTCCTGCCTTTTAAGTTCTCTCACCTTCTTGCAAGGGTTCGAAGCCAGCATCCCCTCGTCTACAAGATGTGAAAACCACCTACGCAAACTCACCAATGCCCTATTCACGGTGCTGATGCTTTTGCCCTGGGTCTTCCAAAGGTAGTCCTTGAATCCAGTGATGTCAGCAGTGGTGATTCTAAGGACCGACAGCGGCTCTGACCCCTTCCCGGTTTCTGTACCAGTGCTCATGAGAGAGTTGGGGAACAGTCCGCGTGGTGTGTCGGAGGGAGGGGCGTAGCCCCGACCGGAGACACA
>Ga0207954_1000432_pt1 | contig 14041 bp, 9 predicted proteins | sample CryBogmetaGMA0M_FD_184547 | JGI IMG/M metagenome (GOLD analysis project Ga0207954, IMG submission 184547) | Freshwater microbial communities from Crystal Bog, Wisconsin, USA - MA0M (SPAdes) | ecosystem: Environmental > Aquatic > Freshwater > Lake | place: Crystal Bog, Wisconsin, USA | collected... | reverse complement strand
GGCAGAACCCGATCATCGGCCACATGCAGCACAACCTCCGTGATCCCAGCCGCGACCGCATCCATGGCCGCGTCTATCGGGTGGTGATGACCAACAAGCCGGTGTCGAAGCCGCTGCCGATCGCCGGTCGCAGCGTCAAGGAATTGGTGACATTGCTGGCGGACACAACCGACAGGGTGCGTTATCGGGCCCGGATCGAGCTGTCGGGCCGTCCCGAGGGAGAGGTGGTGCCGGCGGTGAAGGCTTGGCTTGCAAAGCTCGATTCAAAGTCGGCCACGTTCGAGCACAATCGGCTCGAGGCCCTGTGGATGCTGCGGCACTTCGACCAGGTTGATCGGCCACTCCTCGAAGCGGTGCTCCAGTCTCCGGAGCCGAAGGCCCGGGCGGCTGCCATGCGGATACTCTCTTCAATCGTCGACCGGGTTCCAAACGCGCTTGATCTGGTGCGGAAGGGGTCGCTCGATTCCAGCGCCAGAGTGCGGCTGGAGGCCTTGCGCACGGCCTCCTACCTGCGGGTACCCGAGGCGGTCGAGTCGCTGGCGATCGTCCAGGATTTCCCGTCGGATCGCCATGTCGACTATGTGAGAGCGGAGGCGGCACGGGTGCTTGTGCCAGAGTTCAAGGCAGCCCTGGCGGCGAAGCGGCCGCTGGCCTTCGCCACTCCGCAGGGGCAGGCCTATCTCTACCAGTCGCTGAGCAACGAGGAGTTGGCACAGGAGCCACGATCGGCTGCCTTGTATGAGGCGATGCTGCTCCGCAGTGGGCTCGATGAAAGCCTGCGGCAGGAGGCGGTGGAAGGGCTTGCCAAGTCCAAGAGCACCAGTGTCGTGCGGGTGGCGGTCGATGCCCTCAAATCCCTCGATGCCCGGGCGGGCGATGTGGATGCGGCGACGGTGTTTGACCTGATCCGCGTGCTGCTATCGCGGCCGGCGACGGAGCTGGCTGACTTGCGCGGCGACATGGAGACGCTGGCCACCTCGGCCAAGCGGTCGCAGCTCCGCCGCATCGGCTACGTGGCCCTCACGAGCATCGATGCGGTCGGCGGCGGTGATCCCAGCGAAAAGGTTTGGAATCTCGCCCAGAGCGATCCCCGCCGGCTCCTCGATCTGGTGGAATCGTTGCCGTTGGTGGCCGATCCGGGCGTCCGCAGCAGCCTCTACGAAAAAATCCTGCCGCTGCTTGGCAGCGGAAGCGGGCCTTCAGGGCCGCAGCCAGGCGCTACCGGACGCTATGTGAGGATCGAACTGCCCGGCAGCCAAAAGACGTTGACGCTCGCTGAGGTGGAGGTGATCACCGGAAACGACAATGTCGCGCGGACCGGTAAGGCGACGCAGTCTGCCACGGCCCACGGAGGAGAAGCCTCGCGGGCCATCGACGGCAATGCCAGTCCCGACTGGGGCAGCGGCAGCCAGACGCACACGCCCGAGAACGTGGACAACCCCTGGTGGGAGGTCGATCTGGGTTCCGAGCGAACGCTGGAGCGGATCGTCATCCACAACCGCGGGAGTGGGTTTGAATCCCGGCTCAACGGCTTCACCCTTCAGGTGCTCGACGACAAGCGGCAACCGGTGTTTTCAGTCGCGGGCCAGCCTGCCCCCATGCCCCGGGCCGAGGTGCTGCTGGTGAGCGAGTCCGATCGGCTGGCTCGGGCGGTCCGCCGCGCGGCGTTTGCCGCACTGGCTGGCGTGCGGGGTCGTGAAGCGGAGACGTTCGCCCGGATCTCGCCGTTTGTGAAGTCGGGCGATGACCGTGACGCTGCGATCGCGGCGATTGAGAAAATTCCGGTGGCCCAGTGGCCGACGGAGGAGGCGGCACCGCTGCTGAAGAGCCTGCTGGAGTCGATGCGGTCGGCGACGCTTGAGCAGCGTGCCAGCGACGCCGGTCTGGCGGCCTGGCAGTTTGCCGAGAATCTCACCACGCTTCTGCCGGCGGCGGAAGGAAAAGCCCAGCGGGCGATCCTGGCCGATCTCGGCGTGCGTGTCGTCCGCATCGGCACGGTGTATGAACGGATGGCGTACGACAAGGAAACGATCGCGGTGCAGGCCGGCAAGCCGGTGCTGTTCGTGCTGCACAACTCCGATGTCATGCCGCACAACTTCGTGATCGCCCGGCCGGGCACGATGCAGGAGCTGGGGGAATTGGCCGAGACAAGTTCCCAGAACCCCGCCTTCGCCAAGCAGTCGTTCGTGCCCCAGTCGCCAAACGTGTTGGCAGCCAGCACGCTCATGCAGCCGCAGGCGTCGCAGCGTGTCACCTTCAGCGTGCCCACCGAACCGGGCGTCTATCCCTATGTGTGCACCTATCCGGGCCACTGGCGGCGGATGTTTGGCGCGATGTATGTGGTGGATGATCTGGAGGGCTATCTGGCCGATCCGGCCGGCTACCTGGCGGCCCATCCGCTGCCGATCAAGGATGCACTCCTGCAAGATCGCCGTCCACGGACGGAATGGACGCTGGCCGATTTGGAGTCGAGTGTCACGGCGATGGAGAAGGGAAGATCGTTCGTGCACGGCCGGGAACTCTTCCGCACCGCCAGTTGCGTGTCGTGCCACAAGCTCGGCGATGCCGGCAACGCCTTCGGTCCCGAGTTGGCGAAACTCGAGGCGAAGATGACGCCGCTCGAGATCACCAGGCACATCCTCGAGCCCTCCCTGAAAATCGACGAGAAGTATCGCTCGACCACGCTCGTCACCGACGACGGCCGGTCGATCACGGGCCTCGTCGTGGAGGAGACACCGACCGAGGTGGCAATCGTGGAAAATCCTGTGGCGAAGGCCGATCCGGTGCGGATCAAGACGAGTGACATCGACGCTCGCAGCACGTCACCCGTTTCGATCATGCCCAAGGGGTTGCTCGACAAGCTGACCCGCGACGAGGTGCTCGACCTGATCGCCTACGTGGCCGCCCGCGGCCAGGAAAGCAGCTGCCTGTTCAATCCCGATGGCTGCCCGCATCACAGCAAGTAGGCGGTCTCCTACAATTGCCCGTGGCCGTGCGAGGCCGTCCGCCGGGATACACACCTTCTGGAGCGATGAGCCATGGATACAGGTCCCGACAGCAGTGTGTCCGCCGGTGCGGACCGTAAGACGGTCCGGCCTCTCGATGCCAATGAGCGGCGGGTGCTGGGTGTGCTCATCGAAAAAGGGAAGACCACGCCGGAGCAGTATCCACTCTCGCTGAACGCAGTCGTGACGGGCTGCAACCAGAAGAGCAACCGTGATCCCGTCATGGTTCTCGACGAGGAGGCGGTGAGCCGGGCTCTGACGAGCCTGAGGCACTGTGGCGCGGTAGCGGAAGTGTTTGGGAGCGGAAAGATTCCCCGTTATCGCCATCTGGCCTACGACTGGCTCAACGCCGGTAAGGAGGAGCTGGCGATCATGGGCGAACTCCTGTTGCGGGGCGAACAGAGCGAGGGAGATCTGCGAGGCAGGGCCAGCCGCATGGATCCGATTCCCGATCTGGAGTCACTACGGGCGCACCTCGACACGCTGGCCTCCCGCGGGCTTGTCGTCTGGCTTTCACCGCCTGGTCGCGGTCGGATGCTCACACACGGCCTGCTGCCTCCGGAGAAACTCGAAAAAGTACGGTCGCAGGTGGGCCTGTCGGCAACCGTGGCCGGGCAGACGGCTGCTCCCCGCAGCCATGACGCGCATCAGGCGGCTGACGAGGATGCGGTCGGTGTTGCGCCGGTAATGCGAGACGACCGGCGGTCCGGCGTGGAACAGTCCACGGCACCGCTCGTGGATCGCGTATCGGGCTTGGAACGGCAGCTCGCGAAGGTGCTCGAACGTCTCGCCGCGCTCGAAGGTGGCGAGAACGCTGATTGAAGCGATTCGGCGGCGAAAGCCCCGTCCCACACTACGCAGGCTACCCATGTAGGCGGGGCGGCCCCCTCCAGAGCGACTTCCACGGGGGGCCCATTGCCTCGGCCGCCCGCGCGCGCGTAGAGTACGCCTCGGGCGGAGGGAACGCAGTCACCTGGGAGGGGAGATTCTATGGCTACCCAAGAGCAGAAGCGTGTCGAGAGTTTCAAATCGCTTTCAGCGTTGCAGGCCATCGAGACGTGGCTCTGCGACGACTGTCGGCACGGTGAAAGAAACTATCTCATCACTGCCATCCAGCGGGATCGACGGATTGAACTCGACGACGATGAAATCGCCTACGTGATCCAGAACGCCATGGAGAACGGCATCGATGCCCCGACGGTGTTCGACCAGTTGCTTACCGTCGGCGACGGATTCCAGCCTGGCGACGTGCGACGTCTGCCGGCGCGTTGACCGGGCCACGCGTCAGGATGCCACTCGGGCGATGATGCACTTGAGATACTCCCCCTCGAGGCAGCCGGCACTCACCGGATGATCGGCGGCGGCACCGCGGCATTCGAGCAGTTGGATCGTGCGGCCCGACCGCTGGGCGACGCCTGCGAGCATGACGAGAAAATCTTCCCGCGACACGGCGCCGGAGCAGCTGTTGGTCACGAGGATGCCGCCCGGCTCGAGCAGATCAATGGCAAGGCGGTTGATCCTGTGATAGGCCCGCATGGCGTCATCGAGCGATGCGCGGCTTCGCGCGAATTTCGGCGGGTCGAGAATCACCATGCCGAATCGATCGCCGGCCGCCTTCAGGGCGGCAAGCTTCTCAAAGGCGTCGGCCGTCTCCACCGTCACGTTTGCCGCGCCGTTCAGATCAGCGTTGGCCTTCGCCAGTGCCGTAGCCTTGGCGCTCGAATCAACCGCCAGCACGCTCCGAGCGCCACCGGACACGGCGCAGGCGACGCCGAAGCCGCCGGAGTAACAGAACATGTCGAGCACCCGCCGACCCCGGGCATACCGCGCTGCCGCCTGCCGGTTATCCCGCTGGTCGAGATAGAAACCGGTCTTCTGCCCTTCGGTCAGGTCGACGCCAAACTTCAGGCCGTGCTCCGTCACGAAAATCGGGCCCGTGGGGGCATTGCCGCGGACAAGCCGGTCGGGCAGGTGCAGCCCCTCGAGCTTGGAGAGGCCTCGTTCCGCGCCCCGCAGCAGGATGCCTGTCGGCGCGACGAGCGATTCGAGCGCGTCGCAGACGGTCTCGAGCCGGTGCGACATTGCCAGTCCCGTCACCTGCACGGAGAGCCATCCGCCGTAGCGGTCGACGATGAGACCAGAGAGGTCGTCGCCCTCGCTGTTGACAAGCCGGGCAGCGCCGCTTGGATCTGCGAGGCCGAGCGACTGCCGCAGCGACACCGCTCCAGCGATCCTCGCCTTCCAGAGAGCATCGTCGAGACGGGTGGCAGCGTCGAAGGCGTAGAGTCGCACGCGGAGCTTGCTCGATGCATTCCAGAGCCCGCGGGCGACGAACGTGCCGTCGTGGGTGGCCAGATCGACCACGTCGCCGTCGGCGGGCGTACCGTCAACCCGGAGCACCGCCGTGTCGAGCACCCACGGATGCCGCCCGAAGAATGGCCGGGCGCGTTTGGGTTTCAGGACAACCGTCGCCACGGGCAGGCCCGCCGTCTCGGACGGCAGGCTCGATGACTCAGGCATGCACGACCTGCTTCGTCGGACCGGGCACCACGTGCGGCGTCGGCAGGGCATCGCTGCCGGGATCAGACTTCACCTTGCGGCGCCCCTCGCGGAGCGATTTCTTCTTTTCGATTCGCAGCACGCTCCAGCTAAAAACGGCGCCGAGCGGCCCCGACAACAGTGCCGGCATGAAGACAAGATTGCCGACCAGCGCGATCGTGAGCATCGCCAGCATCATGTGGCCGAATCGCTGGGTCGGACCGAACGGTGAGAGCGAGAAGACGGAAAGCCCGATGCCAATCACTCCCCAGCTCTGGTACATCGCCCGCGCGCAGCCCTTGTAGGCGAGCATCGTCGCCTGTTTGCGGTCGAGCCCGTCGGCGATGCCCTTGCGGAACCAGAGCATGAAGTGCACGACGTCGTCCACCGTCACGCCGAGCGCCACGCTCGGCGCCATCACGGTACCGATGTCGATCAGCAGCGTCCCGGCGTCAAGCGACTTGAGCAAGGCGTGAGCCCAGCCCATGCTGCCAAACACCATCAGCGCCGGGAACGCGGCCGGCAGCAGCAGCACGAGCCCTGCGGAGGCCGCCCTGCAGAGAATGATCATCACCGCGACGATGATCGCAAAGTCGTAGATGAATCCGATGGTCAGACCGTCGAGCAGCGAGTGCTGTGCCTTGTAGACCAGCGGCACCAGTCCCGTGTAGTCGACCGACACGCCCTTCACCCCCTCGGTGTCGAGATCGGCGAGGATCGGATCGATCTTCGACTGCAGGTCCCGCTTGAAGAGGGCGTAATCGACCTCCTTGACCGCGCTGACCCGGGCGCTGATCCGCCAGAGTTCCTGCTTGGTGCCGTCGGGAAGCTCCGTCTCACGGAGATAGTCGCCGTCGAGAAAATCCTGGCGATGGGCCGTGAGCCGCCGGTTGAGCACGCTTCGCTTCGTCCGGGAGCCAAAGCCGATGGCCCGGGCCGCGGCACCGCCGATTCCGTCACTCCCGTCACCCACGTCGAGGCTGCGTCCGAACGTCACGGTGGAGAGTGAACTCCCCACCTCGTCGAGGTCGCCGATCGACTTCTGGATGGAACCCACCAGTTCCATCCGCTCCAGGAAGGTGAGCGGGCATGTCTCATCGTCAATCCGCACGAGGATTTCCATCGGCACGAGCGGGCCGAGGTGCTTCTCCAGCCAGTGGTAATCCTGGCGAATGCGGGCCTTGGATGAGAACAGCCGCATGAGCTGCACGCTGCTCTCCACCTGCGTGAGACCGTAGCCAACGCCGACCATGACGAGCAGGCAGACCGTGGTGACCAGCCCATTGTGCTGAGTGATCCACTGCCCGACGCCCCACCAGGGGCTCGACTCGATCGGCTTCCAGTTGTCGCTCGTCTCGTCGTCGGCAAGCTTGCCAAGCTTGAGCTTCGGCGGGAACAGTTCGAGTGCGGCAGGCATGAAGAAGACAAGAATCAGAAAGCTCACCACCACGCCGATCGCCGAGAAGATGCCAAACATCCTGATCGGCACAAGTTCGCTGACGGCGAGCGTTGCCAGTCCGATCGCCGTCGTGCCTGTAGCGAGCGTGAGCGGCAGCAGGGCGTGGTGGACGGACCGGCCCGCGGCCCCCTCGACCACGCCGGTCTCGGCAAGCTGATCACGGTAGTAATTGGCGAGGTGGATCGCACCACTCGTCGTGGCCACGTAGACCAATGAGGGCATGGTCAGCAGGATGGCGTCGACGGGATAGCCCGAATACCAGACGACGGCGAGGCTGGCGAACATGCTGTAGACGCCCGAGGCCAGCACCATGGCCACCAGCGTCTTGCTCTTGAGGCTCCACCAACTCACGATGAATCCGACCACGAGCGACAGGCCGAAGAGGATCGTCACGCTGGTCTGGCCGGCTCGGTCGATCGACACGTTGTCGACGGGGGGCCCACCCATGTGCAGCGTCGCTTCAGGGATTCCGCACTCACTGGTGGCGACCTCCTTGATGAGGTCCAGCGCCCCGTGCAGGTTGGCCCGGGCCGCGTCCGAGAGTGTCAGCACGAGGCAGGTCTGTCGTGTGTCGAGGTCGTCTGCCTCGCTTCCGGCTGCCACGCCCTGGGCTGACGGGCCGATGATTGCCCCGGTGAGCCTGGAAATCGCCTCCTCACGATCGAGGTTCAGCGGCTCTTGCGTCATCCGGTCAACGGCCCGTGGGCCGGTCTGGGCTGACTTAAAATAGAGCTGCCGGTCGATCCGGGAGGCTTCTTCGGGGGGCGGCAACAGCTTCTGGGCGAGCAGTTCGAGACGGGGGTCGGCCATGGTGCAGCCGTCCCAGCTGATCAGGACGAACTCTTCACCCTGGAAGTTCCGCCTGAAAAAGCGGTAGGTCTGGGTTTCCGGGTATTCGAGGGGCAGCCAGCCCTTCACGTCATTGCGGTTATTTCCCTTGGCCTTGATCGCCCCGACGATCACCAGAGGCAACAGGAAGATCAGGATCGCCATGATCCAGACGCTGTTCCGCTGGTAGAAGTTCGTGCCGGGTTTCGACATCATGGCGTCCAGGCAGGGGTTTCGTAGCAATCCGTTCGATGGTTTTCCGTCAGCCAGCCCCTCAACCGTACAGGGGTTTTCCCGGCCAGTCCATATCGTTCGCTGGTCTCAGGGACGGTTTTCCACACGTGTCGGATGACGTAAGTGTTTTCCAGAGAACACTTTCCGCCGACCACAGTTGCTTCCCAGACGATACAAACCCGAGAATCCGCCCCGACCCCATGCACCCTTGGCCAGGTGCTAGCCTGGTGGTGCCCGGTCGGCCGCCTCAAAGCCGCAGGATTTGTGGGAACCGTCGCAAAAGGGCCGGTTTTGCGTCTGGCCGCAGCGGCAGAGTGCCACGGCCCGTTTCCCGGCCGGGAGCGGAAACGCCACTCCACGGTGATCCGTGACGCGAAGGCAAAGGCCCTGGAACTGCTCGTCAGTCGGCATTTCGACCACGAGCGGGCCGTGCTCCCGGCACCGGATCGTCAGGCTGTCGGGAGGCAGGGACCGCGGACGGGGCGGCTGCCTGGAAGTCCACCACCAGAGCGTTGCCGCCAGGGCGAGGAGCACGAGCGACACCAGTTGTGAGATCGACAGGGGCGTGCCGAGGGCGGGCGGCTCGTCAACACGGATCGCCTCCAGCAGGAGCCGGGAAATCGGATGGACGGTGAGAGCCAATGCAAACACCTGTCCGTCCCGCCGTGCCAGCGGCGTGGCCGAGGCCGCACACAACAGCGCCGCAAGAATGGCGGCGTCGATCGCGGCATACAACTGCGCCGGATGCACGGGCAGGCTCCACGGCATCCCGCCCGTCGCCGGCGTGGCCGGCAGAAGACCTCGCGCAAACTGGTCGAGCCAGGGGGGGCTCTCCGGCGGAAACTGCACCGCCCATGGCAGGTCGCAGGGGCCGCCGTAGCAGCAGCCGTTGAGGAAGCAGCCGATCCGGCCGATGGCCAGCCCCACCAGCAAGCCTGGCGCGATGCAGTCGGCCAGCCGGGGCAGCGACAGGCCGCGGCGGCTGGCAAACCGCCAGGTCGCCAGTGCCGCCGTCGGCAGAGACCCGAAGACCACCAGTCCGCCGGCCGCGACGTTGAGCACGGCCCCGATCGTCTCCGGCCACGTCCGGCCCGCGGCAAAAAACTGATCGTGGTACTCGATCACGTAGAAGAGCCTGGCGCCGACAATCCCCCAGAGGAAAATCTCCATCCCCAGTGCCAGGATCGTATCGGCGTCGAATCCCATCCTGCGGCCCCGCACGATCGACAGCCACGCGCCGGCCATCGCGGCCAAAAGCAGCATCGCCCCGTAGCCCCGCACCGGCACTCCCTGCCCATCGTCGAGGGCCGGCATGAGCCAGAGGATCGCTGCCGCCACGATCGCCAGCGGCAGGCCGAGCGTTTCGATCGCCACTCTCCAACCGTGCACAGTGGCGGTCCGCTTCAGCATCACGACCGCTGCGATGCCCCACACGACCAACAAGATCCCAAGGCCAGCCAGTGGCAGCGACACCCCGCCCAGCGTGATCCGTGTCGGAATATGGAAGAGCGTGGAAAGCATCAGGTCTCAGCGCCTCGCTCCGGAGAGCCGCGAGTGGGAAGTTCCAGATTGTCGATGAGCCGCGTTGAGCCCAGGCGACCGGCCACCAGCGCGATCGCCTGTGTCGCGTCATTGGGGAGAGGGTCGAGTGACTCCGGATCGGCGAGCGCGGCATAGTCGATGACGACGCCGTGGCTCGACAATGTTTCTCGCATCGTTCGCTCAATGGTGGCGGTATCAGCACCGGCCGACCAGAGTTGTGCCGCCCGGCGGAGACTCTCGGAGAGCGCGACGGCGCGGGAGCGATCGGCCACGGAGAGATAGGCATTCCGCGAACTCATCGCGAGGCCATCGGGCTCGCGCATCGTGGGGCAGACGACGATCCCGATCGGCAGACCGAGATCGCGAACCATTCGCTTCACCACGAGCGACTGCTGCCAATCTTTGGCACCGAAGTAGGCCACGTCCGCGGGCACCGCCAGGAAGAGCTTGCAGACCACGGTTGCCACGCCGTCGAAGTGGCCAGGTCGCTGCTCGCCCTCGAATCGCACCGCCGGCCCGCCCACGACGATCCGCGTGGCATCCCCCGGTGGATAGACGGACGATGCCTCCGGCGCGTAGATCCACCTCACGGCATGGGCTTCGAGCAGCGCCGTGTCAGCGGCGAGTGTTCGCGGATAGCGTGTGAAATCTTCCTGCGGGCCAAACTGTGTCGGGTTCACGAAGATCGAGACCACGACGACGTCGCATTCACGGGACGCCCGGGCCACGAGGCTTGCATGGCCGGCATGCAGCGCTCCCATCGTGGGCACAAATCCCACTCGCTGACCCGCGGCCCGCGCCTCGTGAACGAGCGACCGCATGTGATCGGGATCGTGGACGACCTGCTGCATCACGCCATCGCCTCGACGGCGGCAACCGCTTCCTGTGCCGCCCGACCGAGATCTCCTGCGTCGATCGTCACCACTGCCCGCGGCATCATGGTGGAGGCGGGATTCTGATGGCGGAGGGCGCTGGTGATCCGGTTTTGCAAACGCAGGAGCCTGGCCACGGAATCATTCGGGTCGGCACAGACCGCTGTGCCCGAATGACGGCCGGAAGCGGTCCCATCCGTCGGCCCGAGCATCAGATCATCGCCGAGAGCACTGCGGTCGACATCATGACGGGCACGACCGGCAAGCCTTTCCTCGAGCACCTCCGGAGAGGCGACAAGCAAAATGGCGACCTGCGGCGACACCGTCGTGGCCGCAAGCCCTGTGAAGAATGAGTCGAATCGTCGGATCGGCTCGCAACCGAGTGCTTCGGCGGCCGCCAATTCTACGGTGTGGAGCCAGTAGTCTGAGACAGTTCCGTGCGGATCTGCCGCCCCTCGTGTGGCCCGCAGCGGCTTCGCGCAGGCCTCGGCCGCCTGTTCCCACGAAATCTCGTCCATGGGGCATTCCTGCGCCGCGAGGCCGGTTATCCGTGCATATTCGCGAGGGGCATGCACCAGTCGTGCGAGCGTGGCGTCCGCGATCGCCGACGCCACCTCCGGCGCTCCCGAACCGGGAACGCCAACGACCGCCACGTATGGGTGCGGCGACGAGATGCTCTCGAGCAGGCTCTCCAGCGTGCAGGCCGCCAGCGGATGCAAGAAACCCGGGGCGATCTCCACGCAGGGTTCAAGCACGAAGCGTCTGGTCACCATTCGGGGATGGGGCAGCGTCAGCGATTCGGTGTCGAGGACCACGTCATCGTAGAGCAGCAGGTCGAGGTCGACCGTTCGGGGCCCCCACCGCTCGCCGCGTTCCCGATGGAGTGTGTTTTCCACCGCCGCCAGCATGCCGAGCAAGTCATGTGGGGCGAGATCCGTCTCAATCAGGCAGGCGCTGTTGAGAAACACGCCCTGACCCGGAGGACCTCCGATCGGTCGTGTATCGCGGTAGCGGCTCACGCTCACCAGCGTGACGCCCGGCATGAACCGCAACAGTTCCACCGCTCGATCAAGAAAATCACGCCGTTTTCCGACGTTGGAACCACATCCGACGAGGCATCGTGCCATAGCGTTTCATACCAGGAGGCAAACTGCGGGGATTCTACTCATCTCCCACCCTCCCGGAAAAACACCACCTCACGATCTGGCTGCAAAACCCCTCAAAAAGCCGTCAGTCCCAGCAGACCATCTCCAGCAGACCATCGTTCGAAACCGGGGGGACATCCAGGCCACGACAAAAGTCGCCGACTGTCGCTCCCTCCAGTCGTCGCCCCCGAAATATTCGAAACGATGGTTGTTTTGGCGATCATCGATTCGCCACAGGGAGCTCGTTTCCGTGACCTTCCTGTCAGCGAAGCACAAGCACCTGATGGGGGGTCATTTTGTGAAGCGCGTCGGAGAAGTCAAGGACGGTTCATCGCCCCCGATGCGCATGCAAAAGTCACCCGCGAAACCGCCGAAGAAATCAACGTTCCATTCCCGAAATATTTTTGACAGCGGTGCAAGCATTGTCGAAACCGTTTCGAGATGGTGTGCTTGTGTCGTGCAAACACCGCCGTTCAAAGCATGGCAAGCGACCCATGACACGCCTTCCATCGAATCATGACAGACTCTCGCGTGAAGGCGGGAGATCTTCTGCTGATGCAGCACGGGAGCGGAACGATTCGCTGTCTGAAGCCGGCGAGGCAGACGGAATGCCGCTGGGAGAACCGTTCCCGGTGGTTCCGGAGGCAAACGGAGAGGTTAGGGACACAGAAGCCCTGGAATACCCGTCAGGCGACGGACACGTGCCCGCTGTCGAAAGCTACTGGCAACTCTCCAGCACGCCACTGACGAGCCTGTTGTTCACGCTGCCGTTGGTGCTGGCCTACGAGGGCGGCGTGTTGCTGCTGGGCCGCGGTTCCCCGCGCAACGGTGCCGATGTCTGGCTCCGCCATCTGCTGGATGCCCTGGGATTTGGCCAATATTTCCTCCTCCCGCTGCTCACCGTGGCTGGGCTTCTGGCCTGGCAGTTTCTGGCGCACGACCGCTGGAGGGTCAGCGTGGCGGCGCTCCCGGGCATGGCGGCCGAATGCGTGCTCTGGGCCGTCGTCCTTGTCGGCATAGCCCGATTGCAGCAGAATTTCTGGCCATTCCGTCCGGGGGCCTTGCAGTGGGAATTCCTGCAGGTGTCGATCGACGCAGAAGCCGGTTGGCACGCGATGCTGGCGAGGCTGATCGGCTACTGTGGCGCAGGCCTCTACGAGGAGGTGCTGTTTCGGCTGCTCATGCTGCCGATCGCCGTCTGGGCATTCGAACGACTGGGATGCTCGACGATCGCCGCCGGTCTGTGGGCGATTCTGCTGTCAAGCCTGCTCTTCAGTGCCGCCCACTACATCGGTCCGCTTGGCGATACCTTCGCCGTCTACAGTTTCACCTTCCGCGCCGTGGCCGGCTTGTTTTTCGCGATCTTATTCCTGCTCCGTGGCTTCGGCATCGCAGCCGGCACGCATTTTTTCTACGACCTTCTCGTGGGGCTGGCATAGTTCCTGGGAAAAGATCTTCGCACCTGCCTTGGTGACGGATGCGGCCGCGATCTATAATCGGGCTGTGGCAATTGTCTGTGGAGAGGTCGTTTGCGGCGGCTTGTCTCGTAGTACCCGTTTCGTGGAGTGGTATGTCGTGCTGTCGGCTCGTCCAAAGGTCGCCGAATTGGTGTTCCAGCTCTACGGGCGGGTTCTTCACCCGGAGCTTTTTGAGATCCATGCGTCCCGCACGATTGACCGTGGCGAGTATTCGGTGGTTGTGGCAATCACCGATGCCGGCCATCTTGTGACCTGGCGGAAAGATGGCCTGACGCTGACCGAGGTGGCTGCCGGCGCGGGCCAGCCACTCCCCCAAAAACGAAGGCTGCTCTCCCATCGCATCACCGGCGAGCGGAGCGACCGGATGGAATGTCGCGGGGGTGTCTGCTATCAGATGAGTTTCCAACTGGAGCGGGTGGCTCCAGAGGTGTTCTGGTCATTCCAGGGCGAACTTGCCACCGAGGGCCGCAAGCACGGACTCCTTCACCATTTCAGCTCGTCCGGGCGGTTGGCGACCGGCGCGCTGAGCTGGATCGACGTCGAAACACGAGCCAGGAGCATTTCACTCCAGGCGTTCCACACGTTTCCTGACGATCACGCGATCGTCAAGAGCCAGTCGCTCTTCGAACTGACCTGATCCCCTTCGTCCTACCTCGCAAACCTCTGCCCGATGCCCACATCCAAATCCGGTTCCCCCAAGCCGCCTCACCAGACACCTCGCAGTCGCGTGCTGATCGCCGACGACAACGAGCCCAACCGCGAACTGCTGGAGGTCTACCTTGCCGAACTCGATTGTGAGATCGCCACGGCGGTGGACGGACGCGATACGCTCGACAAGGTCGACTCCTTCAAGCCTCACGTGATCCTGCTCGATGTGATGATGCCGAAGCTTTCGGGCTTCGAGGTCTGCGAACGGCTGAAGTCAGACGCCGCCACCAGC
>Ga0207954_1000427_pt1 | contig 14097 bp, 16 predicted proteins | sample CryBogmetaGMA0M_FD_184547 | JGI IMG/M metagenome (GOLD analysis project Ga0207954, IMG submission 184547) | Freshwater microbial communities from Crystal Bog, Wisconsin, USA - MA0M (SPAdes) | ecosystem: Environmental > Aquatic > Freshwater > Lake | place: Crystal Bog, Wisconsin, USA | collected... | reverse complement strand
CATTAAAAAGGGTCGACTTTCCGACATTCGGAAGACCGACGATTCCAATAGAGAGGCTCATTAGTAGGACAGCCTACGCGGGATTGTCAGTGCCTCCTGCCACGATTGCCCCATGTCCAGCGCACTCGTGACCTTAATAACTCTGATTATCGGCCTCTTTCTTGGGTTGGGCCTCGGTATCTGGATTTCGCGGATTAAAAACACTGGCGACTCTTCTGAAAAATTGGCGCAAGAACTCAACGATGTAAAGGTCTTACTCAAAGCATCAGATGAACGTCTCAAAGCTGCTGAAGCAAAATCCGAGAGCGATACCAAGATTGCAACACAGATGGAAGAGATGAAGAAGACTGTTGATTCCATGCGTACGCAAGCACAGGATGCGGCCATTGCGCGCGTTGCATCCGAAACTCAATTAATTAATACCATCGACGAGATGCGCAAAGCATCTACATCTTTCTTTGACGAAACCAAGAAGATCGCGGGCGCACTTTCTAATTCGCAGACGCGTGGAAAATTTGGCGAAGCACAATTACAACTTCTTCTTGAGCAAGCCGGTCTTCGCGAAGGCCACGAATATCAAGCACAGCGTTCGACTACAGATTCCGATTCTTCAGGAATTCCCGATATCACCGTTGCTATGCCTGGCGGTTCAAAGCTATTCATCGATTCCAAATTTCCCTTTGATCGCTTCCTCGAAGCTTTTGGTACTGATGTGCAATCTGAACGCGACGAACTCTTAGCGGCTCACACCAAAGATTTACTCAAGCATGTTGATGCGCTCTCAAAGCGCGGCTATCACAAATCACAAGGGTCACCAGATTTTGTAGTCCTCTTCCTTCCCTTCGAAACCCTTTTGGCAGAATCACTTCGCATCGATCCGATGTTGCTCGAAAAGGCATTTAAGGTCGGCGTGACCCTCGCGACTCCAACTTCGATGATGGCGCTGCTTCGCACCGTTGGCCATATCTTCACCCGTAATCAATTGGCCGAGAATGCCGATGACATCACCAAGGTCGCCGGAACATTTCTCAAGAACCTCACACTCTTGCATTCAAAGATTGTTGCCGTCGGCAAGGCGATCAACTCAACTTCCAAGGCTTATGAAGATCTAGTCCCGACCGCTGAAAAAACTGTTCTATCGCCAGCGCTTCGTATTCATAAACTCGGCGTCAGTGGCGATAAAGAGAAGCTCGCAATCGATTATCCTGAAGCCCCTTCAAAGGTTCGCGAACTCCATAACCCCGATCTCGATGCACCCGATGACTTTATAGATGTAGAAGTAGTAGAGGAGTAAGTAATGAGCACAACAACAATGAAGAAGCCTTCACTTTCAGGTCCAGGACTCAAGAAACAAGGCGTTGTCGTACTTCAATCTTTCTTTATCTTTATCTTCTCGTGGCTCGAGATGTGGATTCGCAATGGCGCTGGAATTCTTACCGGGCTTGTCATCTGTCTCGTCACCTATGGTGGCGTTGCATACGGTCGCACCGGAACTCGCTATGCAGCTGCAACAACTCCGCCACTTGCATACGCTGCAACAACCTTGATCTATACCTTCTTGAGCGACGGCTTACATCCTGCGCGCATCGGAATCGACTTCATCGCATCCCTTGCCAGCGTTGCACCGTTCTTACTTATCAGCGCGCTCTACGGATGGTTTATGTTCTTTAATGAAAAGGGTAAGAACCGACCTTCAAAGCGTGCGCAAGCAACTGCTTAAAGCTTGCTCCAAAAATCACGCAAAACTCTGACAGTCTCTTCGGGTCTATCTTCATTAGGACAATGTCCTGCATCCGCAATGACGGTTCGGGGTGCTGATAAATCTTCCGCCATCTGATCCTGTAAATCTAGCGGCCAGGCATCATCGTTTGCACCGTAAATAACATGAACCGGAACGTTGGTCGCAACAATTTCCTTAATGAGTGGCTGTGCGTTCTTCAGGTGAAGCGCCATCGTGTGGGTAGAGCGAGGATCAGATGTATTCCAACGCTTCTTATAGAGTTCATAGCGCGGAAGTAATTTATCGGTCTCTTCCTTATAGCGATCCCACGAATCTTTCATCGACATAGTCTCCAAAATATGGATCGTTGCATCGAGGTCGGGTTTATTTGGAATCCAATGCGGACCACTGCAAAAGATGGTCAGCGATGAGAAAGTTTCAGGCGATAGAACAAGTGCTTGTTGAGAAACTAGCCCGCCAAAAGAATGGCCCAAGAGATGTGGCTTACCGAGTCCAAGGCTATGGGAAAGTTCAATCACATCTTTCGCAAGAGAGACAGCTGTGTAGGCATCTTCTCGCTTGCTATGTGCAGATTCATGCTGACCTCTGTTATCAAAGGTTACGACGCGATAACCCGCATCAGCTAAGAGCGGTCCGATGAGATTGAAATCTTCTTTACTTCCAGTAAAACCATGAACGAGGACTACATCAGCGATGCGGTGTGCCGGTTGATAGATTTCAACGGCAAGTTTCTCGCCTTGAATTTCTACGAAGGTTGTTGCCACTAAGCCTTCTTCAAATCAGCGCGCAGTTCCTTCGGTAGCGCGAATAGAAGAGTCTCTTCGGTAGCGCGGACTTCTTCAACATCGTGATAACCATGCATGCTTAGATGCTTGAGCAAATCATCTACAAGAATTTCTGGAACTGATGCGCCGCTTGTTACGCCAATAATTTCAGCGTTAGCCAGCCACTCCTCTTTCACTTCTGCGGCATAGTCAACGAGATAAGCCGCCTTAGCGCCATATTCAAGTGCAACTTCCACCAGGCGAACTGAGTTCGACGAGTTGGTAGACCCAACCACGAGAACGAGATCTGCTTGAGGAGCAATCGCCTTAATTGCTTCTTGGCGGTTCTGTGTTGCATAACAGATGTCATCACTGGGCGGATTAGCAATTTCAGGGAAACGATCTTTCAAAATTGCAACAGATTGCATGGTTTCATCAACAGATAAAGTTGTTTGGGTAAGCCAAACTAATTTCTTACCAGGCGTCGGCTGCACAGTACGCGCTTCGTCGAGTCCATCGACTACGCGAACTTTTCCGGGCGCTTCGCCAGCAGTTCCTTCGACTTCTTCGTGACCGTTGTGGCCGATGAGCAAAATTTCTGTTTCATCATCAGCAAAGCGTTTTACTTCGTTGTGCACTTTGGTCACAAGTGGACATGTGGCATCAATAGTTTTGAGATTTCGCTTGGCAGCTTCTGCATGTACTGCAGGTGAAACTCCGTGAGCTGAGAAGACAACCGTTGCGCCTTCAGGAACTTCATCGGTCTCGTTAACGAAGATAACGCCGCGTTGTTCGAGGGTAGAGACCACATGCTTGTTATGGACGATCTCTTTACGAACGTAAACGGGAGCGCCATAGAGTTCGAGCGATTTTTCAACGGCTACAACTGCTCGGTCGACGCCTGCGCAATATCCGCGTGGCGCAGCTAGTAAAACTCTCTTGCCCATGTCGCGCAGTCTATTAGGCTCTCGCTATGTTCGAAACTTCAAGTGAATCCCCCGCGCCAGTGCGTGTGGTCTCTGAAGCGATTAAGGATTACATCGATCGACTCGGCCCAATCTGGATTGAGGGCGAAATCTCAGAACTCAACGAACGCAGCGGCGGAATGGCCTTTATGCGCCTGCGCGATACCAGCGCTGATATGAGCATTTCAGTGATGTGTTACAAAACGGTTTTAGCAAGTGTGCAGCCACTTCCTGCAAATGCTCGCGTTGTCATTTATGCCAAGCCATCATGGTTTACTAAAAATGGTTCGCTCACCATGTCAGCAAAGGAGATTCGCCAAGTTGGTGTTGGTGAATTACTTGCTCGACTCGAAGCGCTCAAAGAGAAACTTGCAGCCGAAGGACTTTTCAGCGCCGATCGCAAAATCGCGCTCCCTCGTTTGCCGCGAAAAGTTGGACTGATCTGCGGTCGTAATACTGATGCTGAAAAAGATGTCGTTGAAAATGCGCGACGCCGTTGGCCGGCAGTTGAATTTGAAATTCGCGAAGTTGCAGTGCAGGGAGCTGCGGCAGTCGTAGAAGTTTCAGCGGCGCTTTCAGAGCTCGAAGCACTTCCTGAAGTTGATGTCATCATCATTACCCGCGGTGGCGGTTCGTTCGAAGATTTACTTCCATTTAGCGATGAATCTCTTGTCCGCTTGGCTGCTGATTGCAGCACACCGATTGTCAGCGCTATCGGCCACGAAAAAGATGCACCACTTCTCGATCTCGTCGCCGATTACCGTGCATCGACTCCTACTGATGCCGCCAAGCGCGTTGTGCCAGATATCGCGCAAGAAATCAGCGATATCGAAAAGATTCGTGATCGAATCTTTCGTCGATTGCTTTCGACCATTGATTACGAACTCAATCAGATCGCCCAGTTGCGCAATCGCCCTGTGATGAAAGATCCCGGCGTCATGGTCACAACGCGACGCGATGAAATCAAAGCCTGGCGGGATCGTTCCATTCGCAGCTTTGCCTCAATTCTTGAAATCGAAAAGAAAGAGCTCAAAGGAGTTCGAGATCATCTTCGCTCCCTGTCCCCTCAATCAACTATGGATCGCGGTTATTCCGTCGTGCAGTTGAGCGACGGTTCTATTGTGCGTGATGCGACAAAGTTAAAGACTGGTGCCGTACTTCGAATTCGTGCCGCAAAGGGCGAGACCAGCGCCACAGTGAATGAAAAGTAAGTAAGGAGTAGATTTCTCCTATGGCTGCAGAGAAGAAACTTTCCTATGAAGAAGCTCGTGACGAGCTTGCTGAGATCGTTGAATCTCTCGAAGACGGCAGCGCAACCCTCGAAGAATCTCTGAAGTTGTGGGAGCGCGGCGAAGAGCTATCGAAGATCTGCCAAGAATGGCTCGACGGCGCCAAGAAGAAGCTTGATGCAGCTAAGTCAACATCTGACAAGAAGCCAGCCGAATAATGTCTCCCGATTTCTCGTACTCAGATCTACTTCCGATTGGCGCAGATACAACTCAGTACCGCCTGATCTCTAAAGAAGGCGTCAGCGTCATCAAACTCGGTGATAAAGAGTTTCTCCAGGTTGAACCATCAGCACTGACTTTGCTTACTGAAACTGCAATCCACGATATTTCGCATTACCTGCGCACAGAACACCTTGAACAGCTTGCCAAGATTTTGAAGGATCCTGAAGCATCAGCCAACGATCGCTTTGTTGCGCTCGATCTCTTGAAGAATGCCAATATCGCTGCAGGTGGAATTCTGCCAATGTGCCAGGACACAGGTACTGCGCTGATCATGGGAAAGAAGGGTCAGTACGTTCTGACAACCTCCAAAGATGAAGTTGCCCTTTCGCAAGGCGTTTATGACGCATATACAAAGCTCAATCTTCGTTATTCGCAGATGGCCCCAGTAACAACATGGGATGAGAAAAACACAGGCAATAACTTGCCTGCCCAAATCGAAATTTATGCCGATAGCGACCACCAAGATGAATACAACTTCATGTTTATCGCCAAAGGTGGCGGTAGCGCTAATAAGTCTTTCTTATATCAAGAGACGAAAGCTGTTTTAAATCCGGCCTCATTTATGAATTGGCTTGACGAGAAACTCCGTTCCATTGGCACAGCAGCATGTCCTCCGTATCACCTCGCCATTGTCATTGGTGGCACCAGCGCGGAGCACACAGTAAAGACAGCAAAGCTTGCCAGCACTCACTACCTCGATAACTTGCCCACAAAGGGTGACGCGGCGACAGGACATGGCTTCCGCGATTTAGCGTTAGAAGAAGAAGTATTTAAGTTAACCCAGAAGCTAGGTATTGGCGCACAATTTGGCGGCAAGTACTTCTGTCACGATGTGCGCGTTGTTCGTCTTCCGCGCCATGGTGCATCGCTTCCAATTGCCATTGCAGTTTCTTGTTCAGCAGATCGCCAGGCCAAGGCCAAGATCACCAAAGATGGCATCTTCCTTGAACAGCTCGAGACTGAGCCAGCGCATTTCTTACCTGAAACCACTGATGAACATTTAAATGACAATGTGGTCGCCATCGACCTCGACCAACCAATGGATGCGATCCGCGCCGAACTTTCTAAGCACCCTGTAAAGACCCGTGTTTCGCTGACCGGAACGATTGTGGTGGCCCGCGATATCGCCCACGCAAAGATTAAAGATCTGCTCGATGCAGGTAAGCCAATGCCTGAATACATGAAGAATTACGCTATCTATTACGCAGGTCCTGCCAAGACTCCAACTGGAATGGCATCTGGTTCATTTGGTCCGACAACGGCTGGTCGTATGGATTCTTATGTCGATTACTTCCAAGCAAACGGCGGCTCATTTGTGATGTTGGCAAAGGGCAATCGTTCAAAGGCTGTGACCGATGCATGTGCACAGCACGGCGGTTTCTATCTCGGATCTATCGGAGGACCAGCTGCTCGCCTTGCACAAGATTGCATTAAGAAGGTTGAAGTTCTCGATTTTGAAGAGCTAGGGATGGAAGCTGTCTGGAAGATTGATGTTGTCGACTTCCCGGCCTTTATCGTTGTCGACGATAAAGGAAATGACTTCTTTGCTGAGTCTTTGAAATTGGTCAAGATAGGTACAAGACCAGAGACTTAAATTCGATTTTTGGTTTGAGGGTTTGAAGACCTCAATTAGTTCAAACTAATTTTTAGTAATAACGGTGGCTCTGCCACTTTGCCCATGCAGCACAAGGGCTGTCATAGCGAATACTGATGTAGCGAAGTCCCCATTGAATCTGGGTCACTGGGTTGGTGCGCCAATCGTCGGAGATGACTTCCATCTTGACGGCTGGAAGTGCCTGAGCAATTCCGTGGGCACCTGAGTTGTAATTATGTGCCTTGTAATTCCAATGGCTCTCTTTGCTCCACAACTTATTGAGGCAGCTGTACTGATCGTCGCCCCATGAAAATTCTGAGCTCATGATTGCCTTGGCAACCTTCTTGGCGCCATCAATGGATCGCGCCATCTCAACCTGCTCGCTGATTCCGGCAACGATCGCCATTTCAGACATTTGGCTGGCAAGCGAGCCTTGGCCAGGTTGGGCACCGACCGTCAGGTTCTTGGCATCGGCTGATGTTGAGATCGAAGGAAGTGCAAGACGGATGGTCATAGGAAAATCGAGACCGTAGGCAGTTGGCTGGGCTGAGGCGAGGAAAATCAATCCACCAATGGTGACCCAGAGGGCAGGCTTAGTCGTCCGAGAAATGCGCAGGCCGGAGATAGCGCTGATGAAATCGCGTGCGTTCTTCTTCATTGCTACTCCTTTCTGGGCCATCTCTGTTCACCTGGTGTTCAGGTACAGGGCAAAGGCTTGCAAGTACAGGGGTGTGTCGCAAATTTTGGCGCGCGTGAGTCGAAAATTCTCAGGAAAGTCGATGGCTGTGGATAGGTAAAAGTGCAGGTCAGTTAGGGCAAAGTCCTAAATGTCCGAATTGTTACTGTGAGATTTAAAGAGGCCCTATTTCGCCTATAGGTGGCGAGTCAGGGTGAGTCGGTCAGTGGTTACGCCTGCGGCCCTTCGAGCATCTCGGTCACAAGAGCTGCAATCGGCGAGCGCTCTGAACGAGTCAGGGTCACGTGAGCGAAGAGTGGGTGGCCTTTCAAGGTCTCGACGACTGCGACGACGCCATCGTGGCGACCGACTCGCAGGTTGTCGCGCTGGGCGATGTCGTGGGTCATGACAACTCGAGATCCCTGGCCGATTCTGGACAGGACTGTGAGCAGAACTCCGCGTTCTAGCGACTGAGCTTCGTCGACGATGACAAAGGCATCGTGAAGTGAGCGGCCACGGATGTGGGTCAGTGGCAAAACTTCGATAAGGCCGCGGTCAATAATTTCGTCGATGACCGCCTGGCTGACCAGAGCTCCCAAAGTGTCGAAGACTGCTTGGGCCCACGGCGACATCTTTTCGCCTTCGCTGCCTGGCAGATAGCCGAGCTCTTGTCCGCCGACTGGATAGAGCGGACGGAAGATGACAACTTTCTTATGGAGGCGTTTCTCCATCACAGCTTCGAGTCCGGCGCACAGCGCGAGCGCCGACTTTCCGGTTCCGGCGCGACCGCCCAGTGAAACGATGCCGATGCTGTCATCGAGCAGAAGGTCGAGGGCGATGCGCTGTTCTGCCGAACGGCCATGGAGTCCAAATGCTTGGCGGTCTCCACGGACTAATTGCAACTGCTTATCGGCAGTAACGCGAGCGAGCGCGCTTCCCTTTTCAGAGTGGAGAACGATTCCGGTATGCACTGGAAATTGGTGAGCAGATTCATGATCGGCGCGGTCGGATGAATAGAGATCGTCGATCACATTGTGGCCAACTGAAACTTCTTCAATTCCGGTCCAGCCGCTATTAGAAACGAGTTCGGCGAGATATTCCTGCGCCTCGACTCCGACAGATGATGCCTTGACGCGAAGCGGAAGATCTTTGGTGACAAGAACGACGTGCTTTCCATCTGACATCAAGTTCTTAGAAATCGCCAGGATGCGTGAATCATTGGTGCCATCGCGCAAAAATCCGTGAGGCAAGGTACTTAAATCGGTGTGATTGAGTTCGACTGAAAGGGTTCCACCTTCAGGTGTCACAGTCAGCGGCGCATCAAGGCGGCCATGTTCAACCCGCAGGTCATCGAGTGCGCGCAGCGCTGCTCGGGCAAAGTAGCCGAGTTCAGGATGGTCGCGCTTTGTTTCGAGTTCGCCAATGACGGCTATCGGAATGATGACTTCATGCTCTTCAAATCGTTTTATCGCACCGGGGTCCGCCAGAAGTACTGAGGTATCGAGGACATAGGTTTTGCGGGCGGGATTACTCTTCGCGCTTGCTGCCGACTTTGAAGTAGCCAAGGCTTAACCATTCTCTTTAATTTTATCTATCCGTATTTCTACGAGGGGAAGAGATGGAAGGAGCTTCTGACTCGTAAAAGATAGAACTAAAGAATCGGACTTTTGGTGCGACACGCCATTAGCTGGAAAGTCGTCACCAAGATTTAACTTAACTGTATTTCTTAACGACCTTACGTTCTGCGAAGAAAGAAGCGAAAGGAATTGTGCCTGCAGCAATCAAGGCCACGATGGTGGTCAGTGGCATCTTCTTCTGAACGCCGATCTGCAAGGCGGTCAGGATGTAGACGATGTAAAAGTAGCCGTGTGCCACTGGGATGAAGACCATCCAGTGATGAGTCTCGACGATATTGAAGATGTGCTTGGCCGGCATGTAACCGAAGATCAGCAAGAGAAGATTGACGCCACAAATAATCGCCATCAGGCGGAATCGATTAAGGGCTCCGAAAGTTTGCTGCTCTGTCATGGGCAGATTCTATTGCTTATCAACGCGGCGGCTATAGAAAGGCATCCATAAAATCAGGATCGCCATCAGCCACCAGATTGCTACATAGGAAATGTGTTGCCAGTAGAAACCTGGGATCCCAGTGGTCAGAACCGGGGCCGAGATTCGTGGCCGCACTGTTGCGCCAGCTCGAGTTGATTCATTCTTCTCGAGGATAAAGCCATCAAAGAGCTGCATATCGGTTGTGCTGGTGAGCAAGCTGCTATCGAGTCTAGAAAGCTGTTGCGGAGTATTTTCCGCGCGGTCATCATTTTGGTGTGGCAGCAAGGTTCCGATGATTGAAACGTTGGATGACATCACGATGGCAGGGTTTGAAAATCTATCTGCCCACAAACCGCGGACAACCAGAATGGCGGTGTCTGTGTCGGTCTGAAGAAGTGCGACTTCCCAATCTGCAACCTTGCCTTTGCCATCTTTCTGATTGGGGGCTTTGAAGTTTGCGATGTAGTGACCGGATGTTGAAACTGTTTTGCCAATTGATTCAGGCGGAATGCTTCCAGTTGGTTGAGCTAATTCTGAAAGTGGGTAGATACGTTGATCGATAACAGTTTTATGGTTCTTCATATCTTGGGCGCGATGCAATTGCCACATACCAAGACCGATAAATGATGAAGCGAGCGCAAGGACCAGAAGTGCTTGCAGAAACTTCTTAATTGGTGCCTTCATTCTCCTGGTTTTCGACACCGCGTTGCTGAAGACGTGTGTAGCGCTTATAGAAGCTGCGCAGTAAGAAAGTCACGGCCGAGAAGAGCACGATCATTGTGAGCGAACCAGCTACACCAACTTCTACATCTTTAGCCATGAGACGATTCTCCCATGAGTTCTTCTGCCAGCCAATTCGATTACAACGATCGATATGGAATTAGACCGTCAAAGGTGTGGGTTCGTTACGCAACCATCTTTGCGCTCGTCGGAGGTAGTTGGCTTGCTTGGGCAGGACTTCACCATTCAAATCCTGAACTTCGCAGTGACCTTATTTCATTTACGACGCAAGATCCACGTAATCCAACAATTCGATATTCGGTGCAGCGTCGCGATAGTACAAAAGCTGTTACCTGCACACTGACTGCACGCGATATTGATCAAAACGTTGTGGGTCAGATCGATGACACGATTCCCGCAGGTGATAGCTATACCGAGCGCACCGTCACAATTCCTACGCGTGCTGATGCAGTCAATGCAGGTATCGCACGCTGCCGAATTCTCTAATCTATAGGCATCCTCTAACATTCACTCTTATGAGTTCACAACAGACCTGGCTTACCCAAGAAGCAGCTGATCGTTTAGCTGCTGAACTCGCGCACCTCGAAGGCGAAGGCCGCAAAGAAATTACTGCCAAGATTGAAGCAGCGCGTGCTGAAGGCGATCTCAAAGAGAATGGCGGCTATCACGCAGCACGCGATGAGCAAGGAAAGATGGAAGCTCGCATTCGCCAGTTAAAGCAGATGCTTGAGAACGCACACATCGGGACTCCTCCGGCAAGCGCGGATGGAAAAGTCGGCGCCGGAATGGTTGTCACAGCTGTCATTGCGGGCGATGAAATGAAATTCTTACTTGGTTCACGCGAAATCGCATCAGGTGATCTCGATGTCTATTCTGAAAAATCTCCACTTGGTTCAGCAGTACTTGGCGCTGAAATCGGTGCAACCGTTTCATACACCGCACCCAATGGTCGCGAAATAAAGGTAGAGATTAAGTCTGCCGAGTTCTACGCGTAAATTCTTTAATTAGCTGAGTTGCGATACTTGCGCAGAGCAAGTGGCACAAAGACAGCCATAATCAAGAGAATATAAATCAGCGATGTAGTGAGCGGATGTTCACTTGGAAATGAACCTGCTGTTGCGCCAAATTGATTCTTCAAACCAAAGAGCTGTCGGCACGCTGCCACCATCGTTGACACCGGATTCCACTCAGCAAAGTACTGCAATACACGTGGCATGCCCGTTGTTGGCGCAAATGCATTAGATAAGAATGTAAGCGGGAATGTCACGATAAAGCTGACGTTCTGAACTACTCGGGCATCTGATGCCGAAAGCCCAACAAGAGCGCCTACCCATGAGAGTGCATACCCAAAGAACAATAGGAATAAGAATCCCAGAGCGACATGTGCGATTCCAGTTGTTGGACGCCAGCCGACAATGTAGCCAGCGATTCCCATTACGGTAAGAACAACAATATTGAGAAGTGAATCGCCAAGCGTGCGACCGATGACAAGTGCTGATTGAGAAATCGGTAGTGATCTAAAGCGATCGATCAATCCTTTCTTCATATCTTCAGCAAGGCCAGAAGCAGTTCCGGCCAAGGTAAATGCAACCGTCTGCACGAAGATTCCGGGCATCAAGAGTTGTACATATCCCCCGGGTTGGCCTGTACTGATAGATCCACCAAATACGTAGCGGAAGAGAAGTACAAACATCACCGGCTGAATAGTTGAGAAGATGAGGACCTCAGGAACTCGAGTGAGCAGAAGAAGTTGCCGACGAGTGATGATGTAGGTATCGCGTACTGCGCTCATTTTCTGCCTCTCTTCTTCTCTTGAATCTCTGCTTTTTTCTCTTCTGCAGCATGGCCGGTGAGAGATAGGAATACGTCATCAAGTGATGGTCGCTTTAAACCAACATCGAGCGGATGGATTCCAGAGCTATTGAGCGATTTCAATACTTCAAAGAGCGCAGCAGAACCTGAAGAAACTGGCGCAGAAATCAAGCGAAGCCCTTCATCAAGAGATGCCTTATTTCCACTGACCGCTGCCACAATCTCCATCGTCTTTGCGACGTTAGCTTGTTCCACAACTACCTCGAGGCGTTCGCCGCCGACTTGCTTCTTCAACGTATCTGAAGTTCCGCGGGCAATAACTTTTCCAGTATCGATAACGGCGATTTCATCAGCGAGTTGATCAGCTTCTTCAAGATATTGGGTTGTTAGTAAAAGAGTGACGCCACCTTTTACGAGTTCTTGAATAACTCCCCACATCTCTTGGCGACCACGAGGATCAAGACCGGTGGTTGGTTCGTCGAGAAAGAGAACTTTTGGCTTCACGATAAGTGATGCAGCAAGATCAAGACGGCGACGCATTCCACCTGAATAAGTTTTGATTGGGCGCTTTGCCGCTTCCGTTAATGAGAATCGTTCAAGAAGTTCGTTTGCGCGGATAATCGCGTGTTTATTACCAAGATGATAGAGCTGACCAAACATCACAAGATTGTCGTAACCGGTAAGAATTTCATCGACAGCTGCATATTGACCGGATAGGCCAATCACTTCGCGAACTTTCTCAGGATTCTTTATGACATCAATTCCTGCAACGCTGGCATTACCTGAATCTGGGCGCAATAAAGTAGTGAGAATGCGCACCACAGTTGTTTTACCTGCACCATTGGGACCAAGGACGCTGAGAACAGTGCCTTCTTCTACATCAAGGCTGAGGTCATCAAGTGCGCGAACTCGGCCTTTATCGTAGGTTTTAACGAGATGCTCTGCGATAACTGATTTCACACAGTAAACTTACTCCCTATGACTACAAACGCGCCATCAAAGCAATTCTCGCACCGCGAGATCATGATTATTCTCAGTGGTCTGATGACGGGAATGCTCCTTGCAGCTCTCGATCAGACCATTGTCTCTACCGCTCTCAAGAGCATCGTTGAGGACTTTAACGGTCTCGACCATTACACCTGGGTTGTTACTGCTTACCTTCTTACCTCAACTGCATCTACTCCGTTATACGGAAAGATTTCTGACCTCTATGGTCGTCGTATCGTCTTCCAGTTTGCGATTGTTACCTTCTTGATCGGTTCATTTGCAGCTGGTGCTTCACAGAACATGTCACAGTTGATTGCAACACGTGCTGTTCAAGGTCTTGGCGCAGGTGGTCTGATGGCACTTACCTTCGTCATCATCGGTGACATCGTTCCTCCACGCGAACGTGGTCGCTACCAGGGTTACTTTGGTGCAGTCTGGGGACTTTCTTCAGTTGCTGGCCCACTTCTTGGGGGATTCTTCTCAGATCACCACAAGATTCTCGGTGTAACCGGATGGCGTTGGATTTTCTACATCAACCTTCCATTTGGAATCGCAGCTCTAGCAATTACTTCAGCAGTACTACATATTCCTAAGGTAAAGCGCGAGCACAAGATTGATTACATGGGCGCGCTTCTACTTGTCGCTGCAGTCGTAACAACGCTGCTTTCGGTTTCTATCTATGGACCACAAAATGGTTGGTCAGATTCACGCACAGTTACTTATCTCGTTGTAGGAATTCTGCTCACCATTGCATTCCTCTATTGGGAATCAAAGGCTGTCGAACCAATCCTTCCTCTATACCTTTTTAAGAACCACACCTTCTCGGTGACATCAATTCTTGGTGTCATCATTGGTGCCGGTATGTTCGGTGCAATCGTTATGTTGCCGCTGTACATGCAGGTCGTAAAGGGTTACTCAGCGACTTCTTCAGGACTTAAGTTGATCCCACTGATGCTCGGAATTGTTTCGACTTCAATCATCAGCGGTAAGTTGATTACGAAGCATGGTCACTACAAGCGCTATCCAATCGCCGGTACTGCTTTGATGGCACTCGGAATCTTGGCAATGACTCGCTTACAGATTGATACTCCTTATTGGCAGCTATCAATCTACGCAATCATGGTGGGCGCGGGCCTTGGTCTTTCTATGCAGACCATCGTTATTGCGCTTCAGAACTCAGTAGATTTCAAGGATATGGGTGTAGCAACTAGCTCTAACACCTTCTTCCGCTCTCTCGGTTCTGTATTCGGTACAGCA
>Ga0207954_1000426_pt1 | contig 14107 bp, 9 predicted proteins | sample CryBogmetaGMA0M_FD_184547 | JGI IMG/M metagenome (GOLD analysis project Ga0207954, IMG submission 184547) | Freshwater microbial communities from Crystal Bog, Wisconsin, USA - MA0M (SPAdes) | ecosystem: Environmental > Aquatic > Freshwater > Lake | place: Crystal Bog, Wisconsin, USA | collected... | reverse complement strand
CCCCCACGCCGCCACCGCCGCGAACGTGCCGTCGGCGGCGTGGGGGGCGAGCCGCTGGGCGAGGAGGTCGTGGGATTCGCCGGCGGTGCACGCCCGCAGGCTCGCGCGGAGCTGAACGGCCTGTTCGACGCGGGCGTCGCGGCCCAGGAGCGTGAGCAGTCGGCCTTCGCCGGCGAGCACCAGGCTCGACTCGGGCCGCCGCCGGCGGCAGGCGGCGAGGACGCGTCCCAACGCACCCTCCGACGCGAGATGGGCCTCGTCGGCGAGCACGACGTCGGGAAGCTCTTCTCGGCCCGATGCGAGGCCGCCGTCCCACGTCGCGACGTCGCGGCACTCGATCGATCGTGGCGCGAGCCGGTCGCATGCCGCCACGTGCGCGAGCACGGTGGAGACGCCGACGCCCCGGGGCCCACAGAGCGCCGCGACGCCGCCAGGCCGGGCGACGGTGCAGACGATCTTCGCCAGCGCCGCCTCCTGCCCCGGAGTGAGCGTGATCGTTTCGCTGCTCATGGGGAGTCCTCCGCTGCCGTCGCGCCGCCGTGCGGCGGGGCGAACGACACCACCTCGCCGAGCGGCTCCACCCCGATCGCCTCGAGGACCGCGGACCACGCGGCGGGCGGCTCGCGGTCGGCAGGACGCACGAGGATCGCGGCATCGCATCCGGTACTGGCCACGGCGACACGCTGCCGGTGGATCCTTCCCGGAGGAAACCAGACACCCGCATCGACGAGCACGATCCGCCGGTCATGGGTCGGGCCGGCGGCGGGCAGGCCGACGTCGCCGCCGGCCGCGGCGACCGCGTCGCGACCGCGTCGCCGCAGGAGCCGCACGAGCCCCTCGACGAGCGTGCTCGTGCCCGCATCACGCTCGCACGCCACCACGGCGATCACGCGACGGCCCCGGCCCCGGGCCGCCTCGACCTCGTCGGCCACGGCGGACCATTCGGCCCACGCGGCCCGGAGCAGCCCGTCGATCGCATCGGCGTCGGTCGCATCGGTGGTGGCGATCTCCGGGCCGATGGCCGCCCCGACGGGAGCAACCGGCGCCGCGTTCGCTGCCACTGCGTCGGGCTCGGGCTCGGGCTGCGTCGCGACCAGACGCGGCGCCGCCGGCAGGGCGTGCCACCGGTCGAGGAAGGCGCGGTCGAGGAGGTCGAGCGTCATCGCGCCATGGTCTCCACGGCGGCGGCGGGCGCGTCCATGCGCGCGAGCCGTTCGAGGCGGCTGCGCTCGGCGCGGCGGGCGTCGTTCCACGTGGCCAGCGACCAGGCCAGCGCGGCGACGCCGGCGAGCGCCACCACCGACACCGCAGGGAACCGCGGCCGGTGCGGACGGCTGCGGCGCAATGCCGTCGATCGCGGTCGCGCGGTCGGCATCACGGGCTCCTGGGACCCCGCGGCCGCGCCGGCGGGCGGCTGCGGTGCGGCCGCCGGAGGCATGAGCGGAATGCGGGCAAGGACCTTCATCGTGAACTCCCGTCCTGCATCGTCGGCCGTGGTCGATGGCCTTGACGGGGGGAGACGACGGCGGATGGCCCCTGCCCATCCGGCACGGCCGGGGTGTGCCCACCGCGCCATCGAGCCGGCACAGTATGCCCCACCCGTCGGGTCGCCTATGATCTCGGCAGGCCTCATCCGGGGCCGTTCCCCGTCGCCAAAGCCCCGTTTCATCCATCCGGACCGTCCATGTCGACCTCCTCTCCGTCCAGCCGATCCGACCTTCTTCGTTCGGTGCTCTCCAGTCGGATCGCGATCCTCGACGGGGCGATGGGCACCATGGTGCACGCCCTCGGCCTCGACGAACGGGGCTTCCGCGGCGAGCGGTTCTCCGGGCACCACCGCGACCTGAAGAACTGCATCGACGTCCTCACGCTCACGCAGGGGGACGCGATCCGGGGCATCCACGCGGCCTACCTGGAGGCCGGGGCCGACATCGTCGAAACCAACACGTTCGGTGCCACGAGCGTCGCCCTGGCCGATTTCGGCCTCCAGTCGCACACGCGGGAGATGAACCTCGTCGCGGCGCGGCTGGCCCGCGAGGCGGCCGACGCGGCGACGGCCCGGACCCCCGACAAGCCGCGGTTCGTGGCGGGATCGATCGGGCCGACGAACAAGCAACTCTCGATCGCGGGGAACGTGGCCGATCCGGGCCATCGTGACGTGACGTTCGACGAGATGGTGGCGGCCTACCGGGAGCAGATCGAGGCCCTGATCGAAGGGGGCGTCGACATCCTCCTCGCCGAAACCGCCTTCGACACGCTCGTGCTCAAGAGCTGTCTCCACGCCATCGAGCGGGTGTGCTCCGATCTCGGACGGAAGCTCCCGGTGATGGCGTCGTTCACGATCTTCGAGGGGGGGCGGACGCTGTCGGCCCAGACCGTCGAGGCCTGCTGGGCGAGCATCTCGCACATCGACCTCCTGAGTGCGGGCATCAACTGCGCGCTCGGGCCGGAGAAGCTGCGGACCCACGTTTCGGACCTCTCGCGGGTCACGCCGCGTCTCGTGAGCTGCTACCCCAACGCCGGACTGCCCAACGCCCTCGGCGGCTTCGACGAGACGCCCGAGATGATGGCGACGGTGCTCGAGGAGTTCGCCCAGGCGGGCTGGCTCAACATCGTGGGGGGCTGCTGCGGCACGACGCCTGCGCACATCAAGGCCATCGCCGACACGATGCGGAACTACCCGCCCCGCACGCCGGCCGACCCGCCGCGGCGGTCGCGCTACTCCGGCCTCGAGCTGCTGGAACTGCGGCCGGAGAGCAGCTTCACGGTCGTGGGCGAGCGGACGAACGTCACCGGCTCGCGGGCCTTCGCCCGGCTCATCAAGGAGGAACGCTACGAGGAGGCGCTCGGTGTCGCCCGGCAGCAGGTCGAGAACGGTGCCAACATCATCGACGTGAACGTCGACGAGGGGATGCTCGACGGCGTGAAGGTGATGACCAAGTTCCTCACGCTCCTCTCGAGCGAGCCGGAGATCTCGAAGGTCCCGATCATGATCGACTCCTCGCGGTTCGAGGTGCTCGAGGCGGGGCTCAAGTGCATCCAGGGGAAGGGGATCGTCAACTCGATCAGCCTCAAGGAGGGGGAGGAGAAGTTCCTCGAGCATGCGGCCATCGTGCACAGCCACGGGGCGGCGGTCGTGGTGATGGCCTTCGACGAGGAGGGGCAGGCCACCGACGTCGAGCGCCGCGTGTCGATCTGCCGGCGGGCCTACCGGCTGCTCACCGAGCGGGCCGGCTTCGCTCCCGAGGACATCATCTTCGACCCGAACATCCTCACCGTGGCCACGGGGATCGAGGAGCACAACCGCTACGCCCTCAACTTCATCGAGGCGACGCGGCGGATCAAGGAGGCGATGCCGCTGGTGAAGGTGTCGGGGGGCGTGAGCAACATCTCCTTTTCGTTCCGCGGCAACGAGGTGGTCCGCGAGGCGATGCACTCCTGCTTCCTCTATCACGCGATCCGCGCGGGCATGGAGATGGGGATCGTCAACGCCGGGCAACTCGCGGTCTACGAGGAGATCGAGCCCGATCTCAGGGAGCGGGTCGAGGACGTTCTCTTCGACCGGCGGCCCGATGCCACCGAGCGGCTCGTGGAGTTTGCCGAGACGGTGAAGAACCGCGGGGCCGGCGAGGGGCCCCGCGTCGACGCCTGGCGGACGCTCGGCGTCGAGGAGCGGCTCACCCACGCCCTCGTGAAGGGGATCGCCGATCACGTCGAGGAGGACGTGGAAGCCGCCCGCGCGCACTACGCGACGAGCCTCGAAATCATCGAGGGGCCGCTGATGCGGGGCATGCAGACCGTCGGCGACCTCTTCGGCGAAGGGAAGATGTTCCTCCCGCAGGTCGTGAAGAGCGCCCGCGTGATGAAGCGGGCCGTGAACCACCTGCTCCCCTACATGGAGGCGGAACGGGCGGCCTCCGGCGCCACCGAAACCACGCGTGGGCGGGTGCTGATGGCCACCGTCAAGGGCGACGTGCACGACATCGGCAAGAACATCGTGGGCGTCGTCCTCGGCTGCAACGGCTACGAGGTGATCGATCTCGGCGTGATGGTGCCGTGCACGAAGATCATCGACGAGGCGGTGCGGCACCAGGCCGACATCGTGGGCCTCTCGGGGCTGATCACGCCGAGCCTCGACGAGATGGTGCAGGTGGCCCAGGAGTTCGAGCACGCGAAGCTCTCGATGCCGCTGCTCATCGGCGGCGCCACCACGTCGGCCCGCCACACGGCGGTGAAGATCGCGCCGAAATACTCTTCCGCCGTCGTCCACGTGAACGACGCCTCCCGGGCGGCGGGCGTGGTGGAGAAGCTGCTCAATCCAGCCTCCCGTCAGGAGTTCACCCGGGCCAACCGCGAGGCCCAAGCCCGCGATGTCGAGAACTTCCGGCGGCGGCAGGAGACGAAGCTCGTTCCCTACGCGACGGCGGTCGAGAAGCGCTGGACGACCGACTGGGCGACGACGCCGATCGACGTGCCGGAGTTCCTCGGCGTGCGGACGCTCGGGGCGGTGCCGCTCACCGAACTGATCCCCTTCATCGACTGGTCCCCCTTCTTCATGTCGTGGGAGTTGAAGGGGAAGTACCCGGCGATCTTCGACGACGCCGTCGTGGGCGAGGAGGCGCGAAAGCTCCACGCCGACGCGCTGGCGATGCTCGACCGGATCGTCCGCGGGGAGGCCCTCCAGGCGAAGGTCGTGTACGGATTCTTCCCCGCCAACTCGGTCGGCGATGACATCGCCCTCTACGCCGACGAATCCCGATCGTCCGAGGTCGGCCGGGTGCACACGCTGCGGCAGCAGTGGGAGCGGAAGGGGCAGGACGCGTTTCATGCCCTCGCCGACTTCGTGGCGCCCGTCGGGAGCGGCCGGAAGGACTACGTCGGCGCCTTCGCCGTCACGACCGGGCACGGCTGCGACGAACTCTGCCGGAAGTTCGACGCCGAGTACGACGATTACTCGTCGATCATGGTCAAGGCGGTCGCCGATCGCCTCGCCGAGGCGTGCGCCGAGTGGCTCCACGCCCGCGTCCGCCGGGAATGGGGCTACGGTCGGGGCGAGCGGCTCACGGCCGAGGAACTCATCGAGGAGCAGTACCGGGGCATCCGCCCGGCTCCCGGATATCCGGCCTGCCCGGACCACACGGAGAAGCGGGCGATCTTCTCGTTGCTCGGGGCCGAGGAAGGGGCGGGAATGACGCTCACGGAGAGTTGCGCGATGCTGCCGGCCGCGAGCGTCAGCGGCCTCTATTTTGCCCATCCCGAAAGCCGATACTTCGCGGTGGACCGGATCACGCGGGAGCAGGTCGAGGCCTACGCGGCCCGCAAGGGGATGCCGGTCGCCGAGGTCGAGCGCTGGCTCGCGCCGAACCTCGGCTACGACGCCTAGCCGCACGCGGGCCGTTCATGGCCGACACTCCCGAGCCCCGCCGGCCGCGCACGCGGAAGATCGTGCTCGACGCGGCCCCCGTCGTGGAGTCGTCCGGCGGTACGACCGCACTGGTCGATCGCTTTCTCGCCTACATCCGCCACGAACGGGCGCTCGCCGACAACACGCAGGCGGCGTACCGCCGCGACCTGCGCGACTTCGTCGGCTGGCTGGCGGGCCGGCAGGCGGCCGGGCTCACCGTCCGCGATCTCGGCGACTACTTCGGGGTGCTCGCGAAGAAGGGCCTCGCCCGGGCGAGCATCGCCCGCCAGGCCGCCACGCTGCGGACGTTCTACGCGTTTCTGCAGCTCGAGGGCGTGGTCACGGAGAGCCCGGCCGAACTGGTCACCGCCGCCCGACGAGACGACGTGATCCCCGGCACGCTCTCGCCCGAGCAGGTCGACCGGCTGTTGGCGAGCCCGGAAGGCGACTCGCCGCGGGCCCGGCGCGACCGGGCACTCCTCGAGCTGCTCTACGCGACCGGGTGCCGTGCCTCGGAGGTCTCGACGTTGCGGCTGGCCGACGTCCACCTCGCGGAGACGTTCTGCACGTGCCGCGGAAAGGGAGACAAGGAACGCGTGGTGCCGCTCGGCCGCCGGGCGGTGGCGGCGGTGGCGGCATGGCTCGACGGTGCCCGGCAGGCGTTCGCCGCCCGGGCGGCGGGCACGCCGACCTGGGCGATCCTCTCGGCACGGGGCAACCGGCTGGCGCGGATGCGGATCTGGGAGATCGTGCGGTTCCACGCCGAACGGTCCGGCATCCCGCCCGACATCGGGCCCCACACCCTGCGGCACAGCTTCGCCACGCACCTCGTCGCGGGGGGCGTCGACCTCCGCCACGTCCAGGAGATGCTCGGCCACGCCAGCATCGCCACGACGCAGCGCTACACCCACGTCGATGCCGGCCGCCTCAAGGCGGTCCACGGAAAGTTCCACCCGCGGCGGTGACCGCGGGCCGGCGCCGCGGGGAACGGGGCGATCAGCGCTTCTTCGGCGGGGCGAACTTGATCTTCTTGATCAGTTCGACGACCGTGCCGTCGGGCTGCACCATGCCCGAGACCGACGTGACGGCGCGGATGACGTTCTCGTACCTCAGGTTCGGGTCGCAGTCGAGTTCGACCTCGGTGCGGTCGGCGTTGGAGCCGGGTCCGGTGCCCACCAGGTCGATCACGCGGCGGCGGAGCTCGTCGAAGTCGCCCACCCCCTGGCCGTTCATCGTCATGCTCGTCCGCTCGCCCCCCGGGCCGGCGGTCATTCTCACGCGCACCGGCGGCAGTGGATCGTCCGCCGGCGCGCCGGCGCTCGTGCCGAGCGGCATGCGGATGTCGAAGTCGCCCTCCGTGATCACCGTCTTGAGCGTGAGCATGAAGAAGGTGATCAGCTGGAACACGACGTCGATCATCGGCGTCATGTCGATGGCGATCTTGTCGGACAGTGCTTCGCGTTTGCTGGCCACGGCGGTTCCCCGGTCACTTGCTCTCGTCGTACTGCGCGCGGAGCACGAACTTTTCGAAGCCCTTCTCCTGGCAGATCTTGATGAGCTCCTGCACGTCGCCCGTCTTCGACCGGCCGTCGGCCCGCACGATCACGGTGGCGGAACTCGGCTCCCTGCTGGCGGAGATCATCACCCGCTTCTCGTTCTCGAGATACCCGCCGATGTCCTGCAGGGAGACCGGCTCGCCGGAGTAGATGACGTTGCCGTCGTTCATGAGCTGGAGGGTGATCGGCTCGACCGACGGCCCCTCGGCCGGCTTCGCGAGCTGGCTCATCGGCAGCTGGACGCGGTCGTCCTGGACCGCCGTCGAAAAGTTGAGCGTGAACACGAAGAACGTGATCAGCTGGAACGTCATGTCGATCATCGGCGTCATGTCGATGTCGGTCTTCGACGGTCCGTCGCTCTGCTTGCGTGCCATGGAGTGCCGCTGGTCCGGTCAGCCGGGAAGGGGGATCGAGGGGAGGGTCACTTCTTGCCCATGTTCTGGAATCGCGACATGAGCCGCATCGCCTCGTCGTCGACGTCCATGTTGAACCGCTGGAGCCAGTTCTTGAAGAGGCCGTAGCAGGCGATGGCGGGGATGGCGAGCCACAGGCCGATCAGCGTCGTCACGAGGGCCTGCGAGATACCGACCGCGAGTTGCGAGGGTTTGGGCGCGGTGTCCTGCTGGGCGATGAGCATGAACGCCGCGACCATCCCGTCCACCGTGCCGAGCAGGCCGAACATCGGGGCGAGCGCGCCCACGAGCGACACGTAGCTGATCTTGTGCTCGAGCACCATCGCCTGCTCGTTCTCGGCCGCCTGCATGGCCTCGACCGCCGCCGGGTATCCCGCCTGCAGCTTCCCCATGCCGGCGGAGAGCACCTTGCCGAGATACGACTCGTCGTTCTTCGCCAGTTCGTAGGCCTGCTGGAACTCCTTGGCGTCGAGGGAGTGCTCGAACTGCTGGCTGAGCGCCGGCGGCATCATCACGACCTTGCGGAACTGCATGAAGCACATGACGAGGAGGGCGACGAGCCCGAAGGAGAGGAGCAGGAAGATGATGACATACTTGACGCCGAGGGCCTCGACGAGAAACGTGAGGTAGCTCTTGCCCTCCGGCTCCTCGGCCGCAGCCTCCTCGTCCTGGGCCACGGCCACGGACGGCGTCACGCAGGTGACCGTGACACCCCACGAGGCCATCAGGCTCGCCACGAGCAGGATGCGGCCGAGCCGCACCGGAAGCATGCCGGTCAGCCACGACCGGTTCCCATCCCGCCCACCGACGCACGAGCCCACGAGCATGATCGTCTCCTCGAAAAGGTGTGTTCCGTTCCGCTGCATCCCGGGGCCAAGCGTACCTTCGATCCGGCGGCCGTTGGAAGGGCCGCCGATTCGCCCGTTCACGACGGCTTGGCGGCCTTGATTTTTTTCGCCCAGGGACTGTCCGGGTACGTGGTTTCCAGCTCCTGCCTGACATCCCTGGCGCGCTCGGGGTTGTTCGTCTTCTCCCAGAGTTCCACGAGGTTGAAGAGCGCCTCGGCGTGATCGTCGGACACCGAGTTGTGAACGATGTCGACCGTCAGGAACGCGATCAGGGCGTCCTTGTCTTTGTCGCCCGCGGCCCGCTGGGCGTCGCCGAGAACGTTGTAGGCACGCCCCAGCACGTCGCTGTCGGTGGACTCGGCCGCCTTGAGCATCCCCTGAACCGCCGCGATCGCATCGCCGCTCTTGCCGAGTCGGGTCAGGCACCGCGCCCGGCCGAGGTCGGCCTCCTGCCTCGCCCGGACGCCCGCACCGCCCGCGGCCTTGATGTCGACCTTGGCGGCGGCGTCGTACTCGCGGAGGGCCTCGGCATACTTCTGCTGCTCGTAGAGCAGCTTCGCCTTCAGGGTGGCGGCGCGGATCTCGACCGAGGGTGGGCCCTTGTCGAGGACGTCGTAGGCGGCGACCGCCTCGCGGTACTTCCCGAGGCGGCCGAGCACGTCGCCGAGGAGTTCCTGGGCGGCGTAAAGATTGTGGCTGCGTGGATGGGCGGCGAGATACTCGGCGACCGCCTGCTCCGCCGCCGGCAGCTCCGCGCCGGTCAGGAGCGCCCGCCGGGCCGTCGCCGCGGCCTGCAGGAACTTCACCTCGCCCTGGATCTCCTTGCCGGCCTCCTCGATCTCGCCGGGCTCGATCTTCTCGAGCTCCTCGAGCGCCCCGGCGCCATCCTTGCGGAGCAGCATCCCGCGGGCGTTCCGCAGGGAGTCGGGTTCACCCGCGAACCGAACCTCCCGAATCGCGTCGATGGGGAACTTCCTCACCCCCGACCGGTCCTCGATGTCGATGCCGTTGGGCGAGATGTCGACGATCTTGCCCTGGATGTCGGCGCCGGTGTTGAGTCGCACGCGATCCTGCGACTGCGGCTGGCCGTGGACGAGGCCAGGCGTGGCGGCGGAGAGCACGATCGCGAAGAGCACCCGGACGGGGGTCGCGAACCTGGTGCGGGCGACGACGGTGATGGCTGGGCGTTCGTTCATGGCAGACGCGTTCGTTTCCGGTGGCCTCATGGGGTGACGGCGGCCGCCGACGGAGCCGGCGGTGCGGCGGCCGGGGACGCGGCGCCCGATTCCTCGTCGAGCTGCCTGAAGCCGCCGGGGTTGGCCGTGCCCTGCTCCTTCTGAATCTCCTTCAGAAGCTTCTCGAACCGCTTCTGGAACGCCTCGCCGCCGAGCTCGGGATAGAGTTTGCGGGTCATGGCGATGGCGGTCTTCGCCGTGTCGAGACGCTTCTCGCGGTCGGCGGCCTGCCCGCCGAGCCGGGCCCGGGCGAGGAGGGTGTCGGCGACGTGCAGCCGGGCGTCGAAGAAGAGATCCCGGGCCTTCATCGCCTTCTCGTCGCTCGCCGCGAAGGCCTGTCGCGAGAGCTTGTTGGCGATGCCGCCCCAGCCCCACACGGCCACGGTCGGCGACTTGCGGCCGGCGGTCGATTCGCGCAGGAGCGCGTCGGCCTTGGCGGTGTCGCCGGCGGCGGCCGCGGCGCGGCCCGCCGCCTCGAGCAGTTCCGCCGCCTGCACCTGGATCTCGAGCGAGTTCTGCCGCTTCGCGTCGCCGAGAATCCAGTCGAGCTGTTCCTGGGCCGCGTCCCACTTGCCACGCTCCTTGAAGATGCTCGCCATCTTCAATCGGATCGAGGGCTCGAAGCGGGCGATGTCCTGCCGCTCCTGCTCCGCGGCCTGCGCGTCGCCCTTGCGGGCGAGAAGCCGGCCGTAGGCCTCGGCCGCGCGGTCGAGGTACTGCTCGGCCTTCGACTTCGGCACCACGGATCCCGTGCCCTTGCCCGACCCGAGCGTGAGGTAGGTCGTGGCCACCCAGATCTGCGAGGAGATCTTCGTGTCCCGCTTGGCGACGCCGTCGAGGAACTTCTCGAAACCCGCGAGAATGCGCTGGGCCCGCTCCCGCACCTCCGGCGTGCCCGCCTTCTCGCCCGTGCCGAGCGCCTCGAGCTGCTGCTGGAGGTCGCGGCCCATCGCGAGGTACATGTTCGTGAGCTTCGCCGACGCCTCGTCTCCCTGGCCGGCCGCCTTCTCCAGGGCGTTCATCGCCTGCTGCGCCTTGTCGAGCTGCTCGGTCTCGATGAAGTGCCTGAGCGCCACCGTCAGCGTGCCCTCCGCGAGCGTGCCCTGATTGAGCGTGGGATCGGCTCCGAACACGGCCGTCCACGGACCGTACTTCGGGTGCTCGAGGATCGTGCCGGCGGCGGCCCGGTCGCCGTCCTCGAGCGCCATCTGCACCCGGGCGAGCGCCGCGGCCACCGCGATCTTCGCGCCCGGGCCGGGGGGGAGCGCGGCCTGCTCGAACGTCGCGAGCCCCTCGTCGATCGCCCCCTTCGCGGCGGTGTTCCAGGCGGTGAGCGTCTTCTCGTCGGGCCGGTCGCCCGAGTCGAGCTTCCGCGCGTCCTGCACCTCGCGGCGCAGGGCCGTTCCGGCCCGGAGCACGAACTCGGGTCGCTTGGGCGAGTCCTTCGGAAACTTGTCGACGAGGGCCGCCATGTCGGCCCCCTTGTGGGATTCGATGGCGAGGTTCAGGAGCACGCCGAACGCATCGCCACCTTCGGCCTCGCCGGGCCAGGTCTTGCCGATCAGCGAGGCGAGCGTCACGAGCTTCGCCTTGGCGTCCTTGCTCACGGCGGGATCGGGCTGCAGGCTGAGTTGCTGAAGGCTGGCGAGGGCCACCTTCGCCGCCTGCCGGCTTCCCAGCGCGTTGGGATATCGCTCGGTGAGCATGCCCCCGATCGCCGCCGCCTCGCCATACCGCTTGGCGTCGTACATCAGGTAGGTGAGGATCGTGCGCGCCGAGTTCAGGCCCGCCTCGTCCGGCTGCTTGTCCTGCTCGCCGACCTTGATCGCCTCCTCGAAGAGCTTGATGGCGGCGTCGCGGTCGGGCGCCGACTCCTGAAGCGCCGCGGCCGCCTCCGGCGCCTTGCCCGCCGCCTGCAGCGCCTTGGCCTGACCCTGCTTCTCCTGGAATGTCGAGAACGCCACGCGGGCGTCGGCCAGCAGCGTCGCGAAATCCTTCTCCTCGCTGCCGGCTGGCAGGTCCTTGCCGAGCTTCGTGGCAAGGTCGCGGGCTTCCTTGGAGAAGTCCTTGTTGGCGGTGGCGACCTCGGTGGCGAGCTTCTTGGCGTCGCGAAGCAGCGTCGTCTTCTGCAGCTTCTCCTTCGCGTCGAGGGTGTCGGCCTGGCCGCTGAGCATGGCCGCGGCGCGGTACTTCAGCCCCAGCCACTCGGCATCGAGCTTCCGGCCGGGAATCTTGTCCACCGTCGTGAGCGCGAACTTCCGCATCTCGTCGCTGAGCTTCGCGTAGACGTCCTTCGTCTTCTCGGGGCTCTTCTCGGCCGCGGCCATGGCGAGCCAGCACTCGAGCGAGGAGTTGATCGCCTTGGCCCTCAGCGACACGGCCAGCGGCGACCTGTCGTCGATGACGGCGACGGGGGCGAGCGTTTCCGCGGCGACCTCGTAGTTGCCGATGGCGGCCTCGTTGCGGCCCCAGTAGTAGCGGGCGAAGACGCCGGCGGCCTTGTTGGGGTACTTCTCCGCCAGATTCTTGAACAGCGCGGTCGACTCGGCGATGGTGGCGGCCGCCTCCTTCGATCCCTTGGGGTAGGCCTTGGCCTTCTCGAAATACGTGCCCGCGGTCATCAGCCGCGTCGAGAGGAGCTTCGCCTGGAGCAGCTCGAGCACCTCGTCGAGCCGCTCCTTCTCCTTCTGCTGGGCCGGCGGGAGCCTCGGGGGGTCGCCCTTGCCGCTCGCCTTGACGGCGTCGATCTGCGCCCTGACCTCGCGGAGCGACTTGATGATCGCGTCACCGGCGTTGGTGATCGCGGGCACCTCCTTCTGTTCGGGCGTGATCGTGTCCTTGAGGCTCTTGATCGCGGCATCGAAAAACGCGATCGCCTCGGCCGAAAGCTTGTTCACGTCCTGGCCGGGACGCTTGGCCACCTCGACCTTGGCCCGGCCCCGTTCGATCAGGAGGTTGCCCTTCTGCGTGTAGGCGGCGATCGCCAGGTCGCCCGTCGGTCCCGTGGCGACGAACGCGTCGATCGACTTCTCGGCCTCGTCGAGGATCGCCGCCCGCTTGGCGGCGTCGGACTCGGTCCGGCTCGTGCCGATCAGGGCCACGGCCCGGAGGAACGGCAGTTCCTTCTTGAGGGCGTCGGACGTGCCCGTGTCGGCGGCGGTCCGGTCGATCACCCAGAGCATGACGTCGGGCATCTGCCGTTCCTCGAGACCGTCGAGGAGCGCGCGGGTCGTCGCTTCGGCGGCGGAATCGCCCCGGGCCAGGCTGCCGACGGCCAGGACTGCGGTGACGAGAACGCCGATCGTGGATGCCCGGAAGGCCTGCAGCATGGTGCGATGGAAAGGGGGTTTCAGGGCGGATGAGGGTTGCATTGTGCGAGGCCGTCCCCGGGCCGTCAAACGACCCGCAGCGTGGCACGAGCCGCGGTGGATCAGCGCGGTGGCCGCCGCTCGACGGCCGGCCGGCCTCCGAGTTCGGCGAGGCGTTCGCCAAACTCGGTCACGTCGCCGCGCAGCCGCCAGCGGTCGAAGAGCCGCGCCGCCTCCTTCGCGACCCGCGGATCGGCGTGGGCCGAATCGGCCATGGTCTCCGCGAGCGCGACGGCGAGGATCACCTCGCAGCCGTGCGGCGAAGGAACCGCGACGGACGACGGCGGCGCCTCCTCCGCCAACCCGCGCCGCAGCGTCATGGCCACTCCGCCGCCGGTCCGCCATTCGAGTTCGGCCGCCACGGCCGAGGCTCCGGGCCGGCCCCGCGGCACGACCTCGTAGACCGCCCGCGTCGTGTCACCAGCATGCAGGTCGAGTGTCGCCGGCCCGGCCGAAGCCAGTGACTCCATGGCGGATTGCCGGTGCCCGACGAGCCGGTAGGCCGCGATCTGTCGCGGGTCGAACCTGACGGTGAGCCGGCAGCGGCGGGCGACGAGCGTGTCGTCGCCGAACACCTGCCGGAGGAGGCCGCGGCGGATCGCGATGGCATCGGGGGTCGTCCGTCCGAACGACGCCTCGAGCCCGCGCGCATCGACCGCGGCGACCGGCTCGATGACGACGAACCGCGGCACGTCCGGCCCCGGAGTCTCGTCGTCCCCCGCGGCCGCGAGGAACGCGTGCCACTTCGCGAGCGCGGCCCGCACGTCGTCGCGGCCGCGGTCGACGCTCGCCTCGTGCGCCGCGATCACGAGCCCGCCGGTCCGCGTGGACGATTCCTGCTCCGCCATGCGGAGCGCCGCATCGATGTCGGCGGAGTCGGTCGCGGGAAGATCCGCGAGCTCGCCCGCGAGTGCCTCGATCTCGTCGGCCGTGCCGCGGCGGATGGCGACCCGTGGGATCGGACCGGCGATCACCACCGACAGGTGATCGCGGGGCCTCATCTGCCCGCCGACCGCCGCGAGACCACGGCACAGCCAGGTCCAGCCGAGCGGGTCGCCGCCGGTCGAGCGGTCGAGGACGATGGTGGCGTCGAGGGGTGGACGCTGCGGCGGAACCGCGCCGGCGGTCGCGGCGACCTCCACGAGCCAGGTCGGCGTGCCGCCCACGCTGCGCAGGGATGGCACGCCGAACACGTCGAGCCGAACCCCCTCGACCGGATTGCCGACAGCCGGCGGCGCGGGGAGCGCCGCCAGGACGTGCTCGACCCGGAGGTCGCGCGACGG
>Ga0207954_1000424_pt1 | contig 14150 bp, 11 predicted proteins | sample CryBogmetaGMA0M_FD_184547 | JGI IMG/M metagenome (GOLD analysis project Ga0207954, IMG submission 184547) | Freshwater microbial communities from Crystal Bog, Wisconsin, USA - MA0M (SPAdes) | ecosystem: Environmental > Aquatic > Freshwater > Lake | place: Crystal Bog, Wisconsin, USA | collected... | reverse complement strand
CCCCGCTTGCTTCCCCACCGGCGATGACCCATCCCCAGGTACCCACCGCCAGCTGGCAGGGCCTCGGGCTTGACCAGCCCCTGCAGGAGCTGCTGCCTGAGCTGATCCAGCTGCGGCGCCATCTGCATCGCCACCCCGAGCTGAGCGGCCATGAGCAGCAGACGGCGGCCCTGGTGGCAGGCGAGCTGCGCCACTGCGGCTGGGACGTGCGCGAGGGGGTCGGGCGCACCGGGGTGGTGGCCGAACTGGGGCCGGTCGGTGCACCCCTGGTGGGGCTGAGGGTCGACATGGACGCCCTGCCGGTGGAGGAGCGCACCGGCCTGGATTACGCCTCCACCCAGCAGGGCCTGATGCACGCCTGTGGCCACGACCTGCACACCACCGTCGGTCTCGGGGTGGCCCGGCTGCTGGCCCTGCGCCCTGAACGGCTGCGCTCCCGGGTGCGGCTGCTGTTCCAGCCGGCGGAGGAGACGGCCCAGGGAGCGGCCTGGATGCGGGCGGATGGTGCCACCGAGGGCCTGCAGGCCCTGTTCGGTGTCCATGTTTTCCCGAGCCTGCCGGTGGGCAGCATCGGCGTGCGCAGCGGCAGTTTCACCGCGGCCGCCGGTGAACTGGAGGTGGAGGTGCTCGGCGAGGGCGGCCACGGCGCCAGGCCCCACCAGAGCACCGATGCGATCTGGATTGCCGCCAGGGTGGTGAGTGGCCTGCAGGAGGCGATCAGCCGCCAGCTCGATGCCCTGCATCCGGTGGTGGTCAGTTTCGGCCGGATCGAAGGGGGCAAGGCGTTCAATGTGATTGCCGATCACGTGCGGCTGGTGGGCACCGTGCGCTGCCTCGACCCCGACCTCCATGGCCGCCTGCCGGGCTGGATCGAGGACACGGTGCGGGCCCTCTGCCGCGGGCATGGCGGCGATGCCCGGGTCCACTACCGACCGATCTCGCCGCCGGTGCACAACGACCCCGACCTCACCGCCCTGGTGGCGGAGGTCGCCACGGAGCTGCTGGGTCGCCCGCAGGTGCAGTGGCTGGAGCAGCCCTCCCTCGGTGCCGAAGACTTCGCGGAGCTCCTGCGGGACCTGCGCGGCACGATGTTCCGTCTCGGGGTGGCCGGCCCGGCGGGCTGCGCGCCGCTGCACAGCGGCAGCTTCGCCCCGGATGAGGCCTGCCTGGAGGTGGGGGTGAAGGTGCTCACCCTCAGCCTGCTGCGCTGGCAGGGGCACGGCGCCTGATGCCATTCCCCACCGGCAGGACCCCGCATCAGGGCGCCCGGCTGCGGCGGGTCCTCTTCGGCCTTGCCTCGCCCCTGTTGATGGCCCTGGCGCTGCTGGCCCTGTTGCACAGTCCCGATCGCGACCGGCTCAAGGCGCTGCCGGCCCTGCTGATCGGCACCGGCCTGCTGCTGACCAGCAGCGTGCGTCGCCGCCGCCGCCGGGCCGAACTGCTGCGGGCCCTGCGCCACGATGGCGTTCCTGCCGATGGGCCCTGACCCCGAGCCGATGAGCCAGCTCTCTCCCGATCTGCCGGCCCTGCGGGAGGCGATCGTCAGCGGTGATCCGGCCCGGGCGATGCCCGCCCTGGCGGGGCTGCGGGGCTGCGCCGAGGCGGAGGCGATCCCGCTGCTGTTGCTCGGTCTCGAACAGCGCTCCTTCGTCGTCCGCTCGCTCGCCTGCGCCGGCCTGGGCGTCAAGCGCGGTGAGGCCGGCTGGCAGGCCCTGACGACCAGCCTGCGCCAGGACGATGATGCCAATGTCCGCGCCGAAGCCGCCAACTCCCTGGCCAGCTACGGCGTGGTGAGGGCCTGGCCCCTGTTGCGGGAGGCCTTCGCGGCGGATGACCAGTGGCTGGTGCGCTGCAGCATCCTCTCGGCCCTGGCGGAGCAGGCGGAGATGGCGCCGGAATGGTTGCTGGAGCTGGCGCTGATGGCCCTCGCCGACGGCGACGGCACCGTGCGGGTGGGGGGCTGCGAGATCCTGGGGCGACTGCTGCGGCAGGGGCTGGAACCGTCCGCCAGCGCAGCCCGCGATCGCCTGCGCACCGCCCGCACCGATCCCGACCATCGCGTCGTGGCGGCCGCTCTGGATGGCTTGCAGCCTTGCTAGGTTTCGTTTGTCACTAGGGGTGCCCTACGCGGGCTGAGATCACACCCTCCGAACCTGATCCGGGTCATGCCGGCGCAGGGAAGTGCGACCACACCCATGAGGGTTGCGTCGAATCGGAACCGGTTGAGCCTCGGCCTCGGCGTTACCCCACCCCCAGACGCCCATCGACGCCCACTGACGCCCCATCGCCGGATCTCCTATGCGCAGCGCCTGGATTGAGAAGCGTCGCGGCAGCGCCAATGTCACGCAGCTGCACTACGCCCGGCAAGGGGTTGTCACCGAGGAGATGGCCCATGTGGCCCGCCGCGAGAAACTGCCGGAATCGCTGGTGATGGAGGAGGTGGCCCGGGGGCGGATGATCATCCCGGCCAACATCAACCACCCCAACCTCGAGCCGATGGCGATCGGCATCGCCAGCAGCTGCAAGGTGAACGCCAACATCGGCGCTTCCCCCAACGCCAGCGATGTGAGCGAGGAGCTCAAGAAGCTGGAGCTGGCGGTGAAGTATGGCGCCGATACGGTGATGGATCTGTCCACCGGCGGCGTCAACCTTGATGAGGTGCGCACGGCCATCATCAAGGCCTCGCCGGTGCCGATCGGCACCGTGCCGGTGTATCAGGCCCTCGAAAGTGTGCACGGCTCCATCGAGAAGCTCAGCGAAGACGACTTCCTGCACATCATTGAAAAGCACTGCCAGCAGGGTGTTGATTATCAGACGATTCACGCCGGTCTGCTGATCGAACACCTGCCCAAGGTGAAGGGCCGGCTCACCGGCATCGTCAGCCGTGGCGGCGGCATCCTGGCCCAGTGGATGCTTCATCACCACAAGCAGAATCCGCTATACACCCGTTTCGACGACATCTGCGAGATCTTCAAGCGCTACGACTGCAGCTTCTCCCTCGGTGATTCGCTGCGGCCGGGCTGCCTGCACGATGCCTCCGATGAGGCCCAGCTGGCCGAACTGAAGACCCTCGGTGAGCTCACCCGCCGCGCCTGGAAGCACGATATCCAGGTGATGGTGGAAGGTCCCGGCCATGTGCCGATGGACCAGATTGAGTTCAACGTGCGCAAGCAGATGGAGGAGTGCAGCGAGGCGCCCTTCTATGTGCTCGGTCCGCTGGTGACGGACATCGCCCCCGGCTACGACCACATCACCAGTGCGATCGGCGCGGCGATGGCCGGCTGGTATGGCACGGCGATGCTCTGCTACGTCACCCCTAAGGAGCACCTGGGCCTGCCCAACCCCGAGGACGTGCGCAACGGCTTGATCGCCTACAAGATCGCCGCCCACGCCGCCGACATCGCCCGCCACCGCCCCGGTGCCCGCGACCGCGACGACGAACTGAGCCGCGCCCGCTACGCCTTCGACTGGAACAAACAGTTCGATCTCAGCCTCGACCCCGAGCGCGCCCGCGAATACCACGACGAAACCCTGCCGGCCGATATCTACAAGCAGGCCGAGTTCTGCTCGATGTGCGGCCCCAAGCACTGCCCGATGCAGACGAAGATCACCGACGCGGATCTCGAGGGGCTGGAGCAGGTGCTCGCCGAGCAGGCCTCGTCCGCCCAGCCAGCCCATCCCCTGAGCTGAACCCACGCCCGGTCAGACTGTCCCGCAGACGGGCTGGGTTTTTCGCAGACTCCCGAGGGGCGGCATCGACCTGAGCAGGTGCTGTTCGGCGAAGAAGGAACACCTGCTCGCCAGCTCCGCCCCTCAGCCGTGCAGGTCGCTGCTGCTGGCAAAATGGCGCCACGCATCCGGCCATGGCGTGCCCTCCGCAGATTCCCTTCGCCGGCACGTTTTCATCAGCTACACCCGCGCTGATCGGTCCTGGGTGGACCGGCTGCAGCGGATGATGGCGCCGCTGTTGCGCAATACCAACCAGGAGCTCAAGCTCTGGGACGACAGCCAGATCGAGCCGGGGGCGAAGTGGCGCCAGGCGATTGAAACGGCGCTGCAACAGGCGCAGGTGGCGCTGCTGCTGGTGAGCGATGCCTTCCTGGCCTCGGAGTTCGTGATGAACGAGGAGGTGCCCCGGCTGCTGGCGGCGGCGGAGGCCGAGGGTGTGCGGATCCTGTGGGTGAGCCTCAGCCCCTGCCTGGTGGAGCACACGCCGATCCATGAATATCAGGCGGTGCTGCCGCTGGATCACTACCTGGAGGAGCTCAGCGGTCCCCAGCAGCAGCGGGCGCTCAAGACGATCGCCGAGACGGTCCGCGATGCGCTGGGGGCGCCGCTGCCCAGCGCCGCTCGGGCGCCGGCGCCCGACCCCGAGCCAGAGCCTGTGCCCGACCCGAAGCCCGACCCGGAGCCAGATCCGCGCCCCGCCGCGCTGGTGTGGCGGCCGTTCAGCGTGCCCACCGCCCAGCTGCGGCAGGTGGCAGGCCAGTGGCGGCTGGAGCGGCGGCAGCTGCAGCTGAAGAGCGCGGCAGAGGAGCTGGGGGAGGGGGTGAGTCTGCGGCTGCTGCCCATCCCGGCGGGGGAATTTCTGATGGGCTCCCCCGCTGATGAACCGGAGCGGTCTCAGCGAGAAGGCCCCCAGCTCCTGGTGCGGCTGGAAGCGTTTCTGATGGGCCAGACGCCGATCACCCAGGCCCAGTGGCGGGCGGTGGCCGAGTGGCAGCCAAGGGCGGGGGAGCGGTGGAGCCTGCAGCTGAAGGCCTCCCCTGCCTACCATGCCGACCCCGATCTTTTTGCCGACAGCGATCAGCGGCCGGTGGAGCAGGTGAGCTGGTTCGAGGCGATGGAGTTCTGCAACCGGCTCAGTCAACGCACGGGCCGCAAGTACACGCTGCCGAGCGAAGCCCAGTGGGAATATGCCTGCCGCGCGGGAACCACCACGCCATTTACCTTTGGGGAGACGATCAGCCCGCAGCTGGCGAATTACGACGGCGATTATAGTTATGCCAACGGACCAAGGGGCGTCCACTTAGATCAAACCACTTCCGCTGGGCGGTTTCCTGCCAATGCCTGGGGCCTGCAGGACATGCACGGAAACGTATGGGAATGGTGCCTTGATGAGTGGCAAGACAACTATTCGGAAGCGCCTGTAGATGGGTCGGCCTGGGTGGACGACAAAGATCTGAAGAGTGGTGATAACAAGAAGATGAATTTAAGGGTGCTGCGCGGTGGTTCATGGGCAAACATGCCCGCAAAGTGCCGTTCGGCCTTCCGTAACCTTGAGTCTCCTCGCGCCGAGTGGTCCACCTTCGGCCTCCGCGTGGTCTGCCTCCCCCAGGTCCCTTCCACTAACCCTTAATTCCTCAACACCTGCCTGTTTCTCAACCCTGGCTGTCTGGTTTGTGCTCAGGCAGCCAACAGCCATCCAAGGGGACTGGCTCAGCGCAGCCCCCGGGATCTTGATCGCGGCCCCCGAGCCTGTGGAGACCGCAGCCCTCAGGCCGCCACAAAGCTGCCATGCAGGCCATAGGGAATCGCCAGAGGCAGTTCCACCACCGCCACTTCCGCCAGGGACGCGGCATCGAGGATCACCAGATCGCTGGCGCAGCGGGCTCCGTTCCAGACGATGCAGAGCACCCAGCCGTCATCTTCGGCCGTGGCTCCGGCCCTGGGCACCATCACCGGCTCGCTCACGAAGCCCCGCGGCGCGGCGCTCCACACCTTGCCTTCGCCGCTGATCAGATCGAGCTTCTGGATGGCCTGCAGCGGATCGTTGCCGCTCTCCCGGGCGGTCACCGCCATCCAGCCGAACCGGGCCGGCAGCCCCTGGCGTGCCGGGTTGACCATGCCGAATTCACAGCAGCGTTCGCTTAGCCGCTCGATACTGAGGCTGCCGGCGGTGAGATCGATCCGGCAGCGGTCCAGCTGGCCTGGCGGCAGATCGTCGAAATCAATGCTGCGGAAGTCGGTTTCCGGACCGATGGAGGGGAAATCGCTGTAAACGATCGATTCCACCACCACCGTGTCGCGCTCCTCCCAGGCGTTGAGATGGTGGAAGACAAAACCAGCCGGCGCCGGCACGATCCGGGGCTGCTCGCCGGCGAAGGCGCCGCCATCGCGGGGGATCAACCAGAACTGGGCCTGGCCGCCGGGCCTGGAGGCCAGGCACTGGGCGGCTCCCTTCTGGCCCAGCACGAACGGCAGCGGGTTGAAGGCGATCGCGTTCTGCAGGAACACCGCCCAGTTGGGGGTGATCGCGAAATCGTGCAGGAAGGCGAAGCCGTTGAAGCTGTCGGAGCGCTCACTCAGCAGCTGGCCGGCCTTGATGCCGCTGGTCGGGTCGTCCGCCACCGCGAACTCCATCAGCCGGATCGTGCTGCGCGGGCCGCTCTTCACGCCGAAGCTCACCATCCGCTCCGCACCATGGTGGCCGGGATCGAAGCGGGGATGGGCGCTGAAGGCCTCGCCGGGCTTGAGCACGCCATCGAGCAGGGTGATCCCCTTGGTCTCGAGGCTGTCGGGGTTGAGGGCGTGGGGGGAGCTGGCCTCCCACAAGGCCAGCAGCTGATCGCCCAGCTTCACCACATGGGTGTTGGCGATGTTCTTGAGGCGCAGGTCGAAGGCGTTGGCCAGCAGGCCGCCGGGCTTCTGGGTGCCGAACACGCCGCGGTAGAGCGGCTTGCCGGCTTTTTCCTCGGCCTGCCAGCCCTCCGTGCGCACGAAGCGGTTGGTCAGCCGCAGGCCCCCGCCGTCGAAGCGCAGGGCGGTGATCATGCCGTCGCCATCGAAGGGGTGGTGCACCCAGTGGCCGCCGCGCTCCAGCCGGCCTGGGCCGTTGCGGTAGAGGGTGCCGCCCAGCTCGGCGGGAAGGCTGCCGCGGCTGGCGCTGAGCGGCACATCGCTGAGCTCCTCGCTGACGTTGCGGAAGGCGCTGGCCCAGTCGGAGCGGTCGAAGCCGGCGCCGGCAGGAGAGGCGGCGCTGGCGGCGGCGGCGGACGGGGCTGCGGTCATCGGTTCAGGCGCGAGGGGTCGCCGCGGCGACGCGGTCACCCCATCATCAGGTAACGGTGTGTGAAGCCGTGGCCCTCAGCGGCAGGGAGTCGCCACGCAGGGGGGCTCGGCCGGCTGGTCGCAGGGGGCGGCGGCGGCCTGCTCGGTGCTGCTGCAGGGGAGCAGGGCTGCACCGGCGGGAGCCGCGCCAAGGGCCAGCAGGCCCAGGCCGACGGCGAGCAGGACGGGGCGGATCGGTCGGGTCATGACGGTTTCCACGGGTGGTTTCACCGTAGCCAGCCCCTCGCTCAGCGGATTTCCTCGGCGAAGATCCGCCGCACGATCTCAGTCACCTCCGCGGCCATGCGGGCGTCATCGGCCACCCCCCGGCCGGGGCGGGTGGGAATCCGCAGGGCGAAGGCGAAACTGCGCTGCCGCCGGGGGCTTTGGCGGGTGTCCTGGAAGCTGGCGAAGGCGGCGTAGCTGAGGGCATCGATACCCGCATCCCCGGTTTCAGCCCCGTAGCCCATCTTCGAGAGAATCACCGGCTCGGCCACGGCATTGAGCAGCCCCAGCCGCTCCAGGGCGCCATCCAGGTAGCGGGCGGTGTCGTGGCCCAGGCCCTCGACCACCGTCGCCAGGCTGCCCCACTGGGCGCCGGGCAGGCGGCCGTCCGCCGGCAGCAGGTGGTGCCAGCCGAGCATGGCCAGCACTCGCACCAGGTCGTAGGCGCTGACCAGATTGCGCGTCGGCGCGATGGGCCGATGTCCCACCAGCGGCCCGGCCGGCCCCACCAGTTCGGCCGCGGCGAACAGCGGGTCGAAGCCGTAGCGGCCCAGCAGCGTCAGCCGTGGATTGCCCGTCAGGGCCCGCAGCCAGGTCTGCACGTCCGCTTCACCGGGGTTGCGCAGCAGCTTGAGCATGTAGCCGATCGCATTGGAGCTGCCGCTCCGCTGGCTCTCCTTCGCGTAACTCACCATGTCGGTGACCAGCTGGCCGAAGGGGGCCGCCGCCGAACCGTCGCCAGCGCGCACCTGGCAGAGGCCGATCGGCGTGCCCGGGCTGCGGCGGTTGGCCTGGCAGACCAGCTGCAGCGCCGCCACGAATTTGGTGGCACTCCAGAACTGGACGTTGTCCTCCAGGGCCCGGCGGCCATACCAACGCAGCCGCAGGGGCCGGTCGGCCGCGCCGCTGCCGACGCACAGACAGGCCTGGCTTACCGCATCGCTGAGGAACTCCAGGCCGCCGCGGCCATCCCGGCCGCCCTGAATCGGCGGCACCACGCCGTGGGCGGGCCAGGCCGCGAAGTTGCCCGAGGGATCCGGGTAGGGCCGCAGCTGGTCGCTGGTGGGGGGGCTGGCCAGGCGCTCGGCATAGCGGGGCAGCTGGCTGCGGAAGGGGGAGGAACCGATGCCGCGATCCAGCCAGGGCAGATGGTCGTCGCTGGCCTGGCCCTGGGCTTCCTGGTCGGCGCCCTCCCGCCGCAGGGCCCGGTAGGGGCTGGTGGGGGCCGGTGGGGTGGCAGCCACGGCCGCCGCCAGGGCCGCCGCGGTGAGTGGACCGACCACCCCATCGGGCCGCAGCAGCAGCCGGCGTTGCAGATCGCGCACCGCCTGGGCGGTGGCGGGACCGAAGCTGCCATCGGCCGCGCCGGGGAGGAAGCCCAGCTGGATCAGCTGGTTCTGCAGATCCACCACTGCGGCGCCCCCGGCGCCCTGGCTGAGCATCACCATGCGTTCGTGCCCCCCGATGGGTTTCACCCCACCGGTTTAGCCCTGGCCGCCCGCCTGCTCCAGCACCCCCTTGCTGCTCGGTACCGCCCCGGCGCGGCGCGGATCAACTTCGGTGGCCTGGCGCAGGGCCCGGGCGAAGGCCTTGAAGCAGGCCTCGACGATGTGGTGGGAGTTCACGCCGTCGAGCTGGCGGATGTGCAGGGTGAGGCCGCTGTTGTTGACCACCGCCACGAAGAACTCCTTCACCAGTTCGGTGTCGTAGCTGCCGATCTTCTGGGCCGGGATCGTGAGGCCCCAGCTGAGATGGGGCCGGCCGCTGCAATCGAGGGCCACCTGCACCAGCGCCTCATCGAGCGGCGCCAGGAAGTGGCCGAAGCGGTGGATGCCACGCCGGTCGCCGAGGGCCTGGGCCAGGGCCTGCCCGAAGGCGATGCCCACGTCCTCGTTGGTGTGGTGGTCGTCGATGTGGGTGTCGCCCGTGGCCTGGATCTCCAGGTCGATCAGGCCGTGGCTGCTGATCTGGTGGAGCATGTGGTCGAGGAACGGCACGCCGGTGCTCACCTGGCAGCGGCCGCTGCCATCGAGCCCGAGGCTGACGCGCACATCGGTTTCGCCGGTGACGCGGTGGATGGTGCCGGTGCGCATGGAAGGTGGCGCCCACGGCGGCGCCGGCTGCAACTGGTCCCGATCATCGCCAACAGGGAGCCGCCCACTGTGGGCAACCGACCTAACCTTTCTGTCAGCGCACCAGCGGGGAGATGACGCTCGCCCCACCACCAGCTGCCGCCGCGCCCGGGGCTCCCGCAGGCGGCCTGCCGCCGCTCTTGCTGCCGCTCGAGCTGCGGCTGACGCCGGAGCAGTTCGCGCTGGTATGTGAGGTGAATCCTGCTGATCGCCCGGCTGCAGATCTGGGCCCTCGCGCGGGAAGGCTGGAAGGTGTTCGACAGCTCGGGGGGCTTCCGCCTGCCGGACGGCTCCGTGCTCAGCCCTGACGCCAGCGCCGTGTGGCTGGAGCGCTGGCAGGCCCTCACCCCCGAGCAACGCCGCGGTTTTCCGCCGCTATGCCCGGATCTGGTGATCGAGCTGGCCAGCGCCAGCGATGAGGGTCCCCGCGGCGCGACGGCCCTGCGCCGCAAGCTGGCCGCCTACCTGGCCAACGGCGCCCGCCTGGGCTGGTTGCTGTTTCCGGAGCAGCGGGCGGTGGAGATCTGGCGGGCCGGCGCTGCAGCCATGGGGTCCGCGTCGGAGCCGGCGGCGCCTGTGCAGCCGGAACGGCTGGAGGAGGCTGAGGAGCTCGACGGCGGCGACGCCTTCCCGAGGCTGCGGCTGGAGCTGGCGGAGATCTGGGCGGGTTGAGGGTGAGGGCTCGCCTGTTGGCCACCATCCCCGCAATGGCCGAGCGACTCCAGCAAACAGGGCGATCGGCCCTTCCGCTCTTACACCAGGCTGCTGCAGTCCTCCCAGCTCCAGCGGGCGACCGATGCCTGGCAGCAAACTGCCTCCCGGGCCCCCCTCAGCTCCCCAGCTCCCCTCACATCCCCGTGATGCAGTAGCCGGCATCCACATAGATCACCTGGCCGGTGATGCCGCTGGCCAGGGAGCTGGCCAGGAAGGCCGCCGTGCCGCCCACTTCGTCCTGGGTGACGGTGCGGTGCAGCGGCGCCTTCTCCTCAACGTTATGGATCATGTCGAGGATGCCGCCGATGGCGGAGCTGGCCAGGGTGCGGATCGGGCCGGCGCTGATGGCATTCACGCGCACCTGCTTCTCGGCACCCAGTTCGGCCGCCAGGTAACGCACCGACGCCTCCAGGGCCGCCTTGGCTACGCCCATCACGTTGTAGTTGGGGATGGCCCGCTCGGCCCCTAGATAGCTCAGGGTGATGACGCTGGCCCCTTCGTTGAACAAGGGTTTGGCGTGGCGGCAGAGGGGGGCCAGGGAGTAGGCGCTCACCTCAAGGGCGCGGGCGAAGCCCTCGGGGCTGATGGCGCTGTAGTCGCCGACAAGTTCCTCCTTGCCGGCGTAGGCCAGGCAGTGCACCAGGACGTCGATCGAGCCCCACTGCTCGGCGACGCGGGCGAAGACCGCTTCGATCTGGGCTGGGTCCTGGACGTTCAGCGGCTCGAACAGGGTGGGGGCCAGGGGGGCCGTCAGATCGCGCACCTTGCCTTCGAAACGGCCCTTGTCGTCGGGCAGGTAGGTAACCCCGAGTTCGGCGCCGGCCGCGTGCAGCTGCTGGGCAATCCCCCAGGCGATCGAGCGGTTGTTGGCGATGCCGGTGACGAGGGCCTTCTTGCCGCGCAGATCGAGGAGCATGGGGGGCGGAGCCAGGGGATCAGGGGATTCTCCCGCAGCGGCTGCCGACCCCGATGGAGGGCGCCGCTGCCCTCCGTGGTACGGCCCTGGCGGCCAGTGCCTGCTATGCAGTGACAGGCGATCGTTTCAGGCTGCTGTGTGATCCGAACGGTCCTTGATGTCCAGAGATGGCAAGTTAATGCACACTTTTTTGCTGTCGAAAATGTGTGAGATGGCGATGCCGGGGGTCGTTGAAATCGGCAGTCAGGACGTTGATGGCAGTGTCAGGCCGCCTGCCCTGTGAGCGGTTCACCTGGGTGAAGAGAAGCCGAATCAATGCGGTCTTCCCGAGAGCCAGGTCAGGTTGATTCTGATCTCAAAGATCATTGCCAATCAGATTAAACTGCCAAGTCTTGCAAGCCAATCGGGCAGCAAGCTGAATCTCCCTCCCAGCATCAATTTCTGGCTCTACTGGCGCCGGGCCGAGCGAGTGATTCAGTGGGGGTATCACGCAGAAGGCAATGGTGCATTCTGTGCATTATCTTCGGCCCATTTGGCGATCCAGGATGCCTTGACGGCCAGTCCCCGCAGCTCACCACGCCCGCCTGCCCGATGAACCTGCCCACCGACTTCCGCGGCAGTCGCCAGGCTGCCGAGGCCCTCCTGGAGGCGATCGATCCGGCCCGTTATGGCGCCACACGCAACCACCTTGATGGCGCCGTCACCCGTCTGTCGCCCTACATCCGCCATGGGGTGCTCACCCTGGCGGAGGTGCGCGATCGGGTGCTGGCCCGCGGCGGCGGCGGCAAGCTGATTCAGGAACTCGGCTGGCGTGATTACTGGCAGCGGCTCTGGCGGCAGTGGGGCGATGGCATCTGGCTCGACCGCGAACCCCTGAAGACCGGCCACCCGCCCGAGGCCTATGGCCCCGATCTGCCCGCCGATCTCAGCGCTGCCGCCACCGGCCTGGCCTGCATCGACGCCTTCGCCACCGACCTGATGGTGACGGGCTGGCTGCACAACCATGCCCGCATGTGGCTGGCGGCCTACGTGGTGCACTGGCGGCGCGTGCGCTGGCAGGCCGGCGCCCGCTGGTTTCTGCAGCATTTGCTCGATGCCGATCCCGCCAGCAACAACCTCAGCTGGCAGTGGCTGGCCAGCAGCTTCAGCCACAAGCCCTACATCTTCAACCGCGCCAACCTGGAGCGCTTCGGCGGCGGCCGCTACTGCGCCGCCTGCCCCGCCGCCTCCCGAGGCGGAGCCGCGGCCCCCGGCGGCTGTCCTTTCGACGCCAGCTACGAGTGGCTGCAGGCGCGGCTGTTCCGGTCCCCGGAGCCGGGGGAGCAGGCGCTGCCGCCCGGCGGTCTCGCCGCTGGCGGGGGAGTGATGGAGGAGGGGCCCGATCGCTCGGTGGCTCCGCCTGCGCTGGTCCTGGCGGCGCCCCTTCAGCCCCCCCGCCGCCCCCTGGTGTGGGTGCATGAGGAGGCGCTGGGGCCCGCCAATCCCGCCCTGCGGGCCTACCCCGGCTCCCCAGCCCTGGCGGTGCTCGACCCCGCCGGGATCGCCGGCCTGGCGCTGTCCCCTTCCCCCCATCGCCTGCGCTTCCTCCGGGATTGCCTGCGGGAGTTGCCGCTGGAGCTGCGCGAAGGGGATGGGGCCGCCGAGCTGCTGGCGGCCGCGGCGGCCCATGGCGCCGACGCGATCGTGACCAGCCGGCCCGTGGATCCCCGCCTGCTGCAGGTCGCGTCACGCTTGGCGGCGGCGCTGCCGCTGCAGCTGCTGGAGCCGGAGCCCTTCGTGGCTTTGCCCTTTGAGGGCCCCGGCGCCCCCGATCTGGGCCGCTTCTCGCGCTACTGGCGCCGGGCCGAGCCCCTGCTCTGGCGGAGCTGACCCTGACCCGGGGCGGCCTGGGGGGATGGATGGGGAGCGTTGGCGGCGCGGATGCGGCGGCGCAGGGCCCGGAGCCGGGAGCTGATGGCCCCGCTGATCAGCCCCGCCGCCAGCGGTGATGGTCCGGGGACGGGCATGGGGTAGGCGGTGAGTCCGATCCGCTGATTCGCCAGGTCGTAGGTCACCACGTAGGACTGGAAGAGGGAGGCGCCGGTGTTGAGGTAAGTGACGCCGCCATCGCCCCGCCGGCGGGTGAGGACCTGGTTCAGACCGTAGTTGTCACCGGTCTGAAAATTCAGAAGGGTTTGCGCCAGGGCTGCACCACTGGGCTGGGCCTGAAGACCCAGCACCACCCCCGGCAGCAGACGCACAGGATCACCGTCCTTGATCACGCTGTAGGGATCCAGCAGGCTGCGGTCACTGTCCTTGTAGTGGAGGGTCACCCCGGGGGTGCCGCTGTCCAGGTTCAGGCCGATGCCGTTGAGGCTGCTGCTGCCGCCGCCGAGCTCAAGTTGCAGCGTGCCGTTGAGCAGTTCGGCGCTGAAGCTGTTGAGGTTGGAGTTGGCAAAGGGGCGGGAGGGATCAGCCCCCTGCATGGCGAACCAGGTGGTGGCTGGATTGTTCAGGTCTGCTGTTTGCAGTCCCAATTGCAGGTAGGCAGCTCCGCTGGAGCCGTAAGGAGCGAGCGATACGCTGTAACCCGTTGAGACATCACCGCCGTAGGTGAGCTGGGCCAGAATGTTCTCGATGCCGTTGCCGCCCCGTTTGAGGGTCAGGCCGAAATCGCCATAAAAGTTGTTCTCCACCGGCGGCGAAGTTGAGCCGCCGCTGGCGGTCCACTGGTTACTCCCTTGGAATTGAATCCTATCGGAGGCACCCACCACGTAATTGGATGGGGTGCTGAAGATCGGGCTGCCAGGGCTGCTGCCGAGCCCGAAGAAAGAGATTGAGGTGGTCAGCGTCTGGCCGTCATAGCTGTAGCCGCTGTCGAAGCTCTTGGTGAAGGAATTGCCAGTCGGGACGGTCGATGCACCCCACCAGTTGGCGGCACTGCCCGAGGCGGCGAAGAAGCCATCGCCACCGGTGTCGAACTCGAACATGGCCGGGGTGCTGCTGCCGCCCAGGGCAAGGTTGATGCCGTATTTATAATAAGTTGACTGCGAATCCGGGTGGTAAGTGAACGTTTGCAGTGGGATTTTGTAGGTGCTGCTCACCACCGGGGCGGGGGCTGGATCGGCCAGGGC
>Ga0207954_1000423_pt1 | contig 14163 bp, 22 predicted proteins | sample CryBogmetaGMA0M_FD_184547 | JGI IMG/M metagenome (GOLD analysis project Ga0207954, IMG submission 184547) | Freshwater microbial communities from Crystal Bog, Wisconsin, USA - MA0M (SPAdes) | ecosystem: Environmental > Aquatic > Freshwater > Lake | place: Crystal Bog, Wisconsin, USA | collected... | reverse complement strand
CCTGGAAATCTAGTCCTTTATTGAAAATAAAACTATCTAATAATTTGATAATACCGCTATTGGATAACACTGATCTTACTCCTATAATTCCTGTAGCTGTAGCATAATAGATAGGACTTTTTTATGAACTGGAATTATATTTTATTGGGCGCTTGTTTATTTATTTGTTTCTTAAATTTGATTTTAATTTTTTTTATAGGATTGTTTATTGTAAAATTTCAACAAAGTTTGTTCAATTATTTAAACAACTTCGAAAATTCTATTGAAAGTATCCCTCAAAAAGAAGATAAATTATTTGATAAGAAAACATGGGATCAAAAGTACGAAGAAGAGCTAACAGCAATATCTGAAAGAATTTCTAAGAATGCAGAGCTATGATAGAGTTTTCACAAATACAATATAAAGATTTTTATAGTTTGAGAAGCTTTGGTGTTGAATTAGAAATGGGGCATGTTGTTTCTAAGTCTAAAATTGCTTTTCTTATTAAGTCGGTGTCTAATAAAGAAATAAATGTATCAAAATATCAATTAAGTAATCAGAATAACTTCTGGCACATAAAAGATGATGCTACATGTGGAATTTTTGGTAGAAGAGGACCTAAAGGCGTTGAAGTAGCATCTTATATAGCGAATGGTCTTCAAGATATTGATCACATAGCCACAGTAGCAAGATTTTTATCTTTATCGGGTTGTCGAGTGAATGACAATTGTGGTTTGCATATACACGCTGAAATTAAAGATTTTGATGTAAGGAGTGCGGGAATATTATTGGCCTATTGGTTGAAATTAGAAAATTGGATAGAAAATTTGTTACCTAAAAGAAGAAGAAAAAATAAATATTGTAAAAAGTTATCTGATACAAAAGTTTTTGATAGAAATCAATACTGGGATCCACAAGATCTTTTTGTTTTTTTTGCCCCCACTAATCTTAATACTTACGAAAATGAAGATAGGAGAGTAAATCTTAATTTTGTAAATTTTGTTAAATCAATAGTTACCGGTAATAATCTTAGAAAAACTTTAGAATTAAGATGCCCCGAAGGAACTTTAGACTATAGAGAAATTAAATTCTGGTTATATTTTTATCTTAATTTTTTAGATTATTGTAAAGACAAACAAATGCCAGATGATTTAAAGGAAATAAAGAAAATAGATGAGGTTTTATATGTTCTAGGTTTATCCCACAATAAAGAAACTTTTTACATTTTCGGACAAATACTTCATGAAACTAGAATTTGGTTTTTAAAAAGATTAATCCAATACGGAAATTCTGACTTTCAAAAACAAGCACAAAAAAAACTTGATTTTTTGTTTGAAAATTTAACGCTTGAAAAGTAAATATATTACTGATAAATTTACTTTAAATTTAACTTTAAAACAACTATAAAATTTAACTAAAGGAAACTTATATGAAAAACACTAGAGAACTTATACTTTCAAATATTGAACTAGCAAATAAAATGGCTTCAAGCAAAAAAAGACTTTTATCCCATGTGCACTATGAAGATCTACAATCTGCAGCGTATCTTGGCTTAGTTGAAGCGGCAAATAAATTTGATAAAAGTAAAAATGATTGTTTTAAAATATTTGCAACTTGGAGAATTAAAGGAGCAATAAAAGATTATTTAAGAGAACTTAGCTGGGGGTCTAGACGAAAACCAGTGCTTGCTTATAATATAGAAGAATTGAGGTGTAATCTATGAAAAACATTTTTTTATTTTTATTTTTATTTTGTTTTATTGTTAGTATTAATGCAGAAGAAATAACCTTTCCACAAAATGCTACGAAAATAAATTCTGAAGACGAAGAAATAAAATCCTTAGTATGGAACAGATATGTAAATAAAAATTTTACGATACTTAGCATAGATGAAGCACAGGGATATTGGCTCTATAAAAATATAGACCAAATAAATGATTGGATTGTATCGAGATGGGGATTTCCAAAAGTAGACTTTGCCAAAGAATGCAGAGTTTTTTGTGTTCCCAACAAATCATTACTGAAAAAGTTGTTTGGAATAGATTCTTCTAAAGTAGAGGTTAGAAGAAAAGATGGCGATATCGAGATTTCTGTTTTGTGGTTAGTTTTAGAAGAAAAAAAGCCTTCTCAAGTAGCACCATATCTTGCTAGAGCTAGTTTTGCTGAATTTGAACACCAAGGATTAATTGTTCCTTGGTGGTTTATAAGATCGGCCGAAATACTCAGCTCATCAGGGAATGAAATAAAAACAATATTAAACGGAGTAACTTCTTTTGATAATAAAAAACTAAATTGTGAAGCAGTTTTTAACACTAAATTAGAAGAATATCAAAAGCTTTCAGATGAAGACAAAAAACTTTTCGATCAAAAATGTTTAGTTTTATGCCTTATGCTCAGAAAAGAGTTAGGAGAAGTTAAGCTACAAGGTCTTTTAACTTTAGAAAACAAGAATAAGATAGAAAAAGTTCTTAACTTTGTTTATGGATACAGTAGTATTCAAGAATTTGAGAAAAAGTTCTCTCTTTTCTGTAATGATCTTTCTAGAGCCGTAGTTAAAAAAGAAATTCCTGATTCATATTTGCAAATTAATAGGAGAAAATAATGATACATCTTTTAACTTGGTTAGTTTTTGGTCTAGTAATTGGGCTAATAGCAAAAGCTATACATCCGGGAGATGAGCCGGTAGGATTTTTACCTACACTATGCATTGGCATAGCAGGTTCTTTTGTAGGTGGATTTATAAGCTACTTCCTATCTGCAGGCGATATAGAATATCGACCGGCAGGGTTTGTGATGTCAGTTATTGGAGCAGTAATATTTTGTTATTTGTGGAGATATTACAATTTAAATGTTAAGTGAAGAAATAATACAGAAATTAAAAGAAAGATATAACGATATACACCCTTTGATTTTTCATAGATCTATAGAAAAATCAAAAAAAAATGTTGATCTTTTTGACATTTTGGATACAACTCCAAAAGATTTTCCAATTTGTTGGAGCGAGGATCAAAAAAAATGGGTAAATATACAGGATATTTTTCAACCTGAAGATTTTTTTGAAAATGAGAATAAAATCCTTTAAAGAAAATTTATTCCATAAAAACCCCAAAAAGTTAAAATTGATTCAATTTTGGTCGACTTGGTGTGGTGTTTGTTTGGATACAAAACATTTAGAGATTTTCAGTAGAAAAAGACCTAGCATAGAAGTTTTTAGGTTAAATGTTGATGAACACCATTCTTATACAACAAAGTATTCTATAGTCGTTTTGCCAACCTATGTTTTCTTCAAAAATTTAAAGCCAATTTTATTTTTGATTGGCGAACAAAAAAGTGAATCTCTTTTCAAGGCTCTTAATTCTAAATTAGCAAAGCCGCCAAACTAGAGATTTTTTCTTTACAAGTCTTTTTTTTGAGATACAATACTGTTATGTGGTTTTTTACTGCGGATTGGCATTTAAACCACTCCAATATAATCAAGTATTGTGAGCGACCTTTTTTGAGCAAAGAAGAAAGAGAGCTTATAGACTTAGCAAAAAAAGGATCAATACCATTAAAGAGCATTAGAATAAGTCAAGAATCAGTTCAAAATATGAACGATTCTATAATTTCTGCTACCAATAATGTTGTAGAAGCTAATGATAATTTGGTAATAATCGGAGATTTTTGTTGGACATCAACGCCCTCAAAAACAATAAAGGATTTTAGAGATAAGATAAAATGTCAAAACCTATATTTAATCTGGGGCAATCATGATAATCGTCAAACTTTAAAGCCTTTTTTTAAAGCAACTTACGATCATTATTCTTTCCATATCGAAGGACAGCACGTTTTCACTAGTCATTATCCTTGTAGGTCGTGGTATTTAGCTCACTATAATAGCTGGATGCTTTATGGTCATGTTCACAACAAACTTTGGCATCAAGACAATGGGCTCTTTACTGAAGAGGAAGACTCAAAACTTAAAAGTTATGTATCTGATTTATTGACTAAAACTGGTGCTTCTTACGAACCAAATCATGTTGATGATTTTATGAATTGTTTAAAGAGTTTTTTTAGAAAGCCTGCTTTAACTTTAGATGTTGGAGTCGATAACATAAGAGAAAACATATCTTTTGGAACTCCTTGGAGTTTTAACGAAGTGAGATCATATATGGAAAGGAAGATTTTAAACCGTGAAAGCTTTTAATGATTTGCTTGACCTAATCAACGACTTAAAGGACACCAGCTCAACCTTGGATAAGGTTGGTCTTTTAAAGAACTATGAAAGCGATAATCTAAAGAAAATTTTATTTTATACATATCATCCTTTGTATCAATATAATGTCACATCAAACAACTGCAAAAAGAATCACTCATTATTTGGGAAAAAATATGATTGTTTTTTTAATTTATTAGATGATCTTCGCAACAGAAAAATTACTGGCCATGAAGCTATAGGAGCAGTTAATACTTTTTGTTCTAACTATCCCGATTATAAAGATGCTATTTTTTGCATAATAGATAAAGACTTAAAAACCAGAACAGGCGAAAAGGTTATAAACAAGGCTTTTCCTAATCTTATTCCTGAATTCGAAGTCGCTTTAGCAGAAAAATATTCCCCGGATTTTGCTAATTTTGAAAAAGAAGACTGGTATGTTTCCCAAAAAATGGACGGAGCAAGATGTTTAGTTTTTGTGAACGAAAATGGAAAAGCAAGCTCTTATTCTCGTCAAGGTAAAATATTTACCACATTATCCATTTTAGAAGAAGCTATTGAGAATCTTGGTTTGAAAAACAAAGTTTTTGATGGCGAAATTTGCTTCATTGAAGAAGATGGAAAGGAAAACTTCCAGGAAATTATGAAGGTTATCCGAAAAAAGGACTTTTCTATAAAGAAGCCTGTTTATAAAATTTTCGATTTGCTTGAATCCGAAGATTTTTACTCTAAAAAGAGTAAAACTAAACTTAGCAATAGATTAGAATCTTTAAAGGGTATTTTGCCTAATAACAGTCAGATTCTACAAATGCTCCCTCAAAAACCGATAAGAAATAACGAAGATTTGCAAAATTTTTATTCACAGGCCTTGAAAAGTGGTTGGGAAGGTGTTATTCTTCGTAAAGACACCACATACAAGGGCAAAAGAAGCAAAGATCTTTTGAAGTATAAAGAGTTTCACGATTCTGAGTATACTGTTGAAGATTTAGAGTTTGGTCCATTTAGATACGTATCCGAGAATAAAGAAGTTGAAGAAACTATGCTTTCTTGTGTTATAATTTCTCATAAGAAAAATAAGGTGCGAGTTGGTAGTGGTTTCACTATAGAACAAAGAAAAGATTTCTATAAAGATCCAAAAAAAATACTGGGCAAAAAAATACTAGTTCAATATTTTGAGGAGACTAACAATCAAGAAGGTGGAATTAGCCTAAGGTTTCCTACATTTAAACTTTTGTATGGTAGCAAACGAGAAACTTAAAAAGGAGAAAAAGTGATTTAAATTAATTCTTAATTGTGTTATTGGCGTTATTTTATTTTAAATTTCAAATTTCGGAGTATCAAAAATGTTTTTTAAAGAAAAAAGTCCTTCTTTTAATGTTGATCTTCGTTGTAATGTTAGCATTGATGTTAACGTTGCTATGAGAGTAGGAGATCTAATCATAAATGCTCTTAAAGCATCAGGCAGCGAAGATAAGCAGCTTTATGCATTGGGCTATCAGCTTTCTAATGCAATGAAAAATCTCGTTGATAATTTAGATGATCGACAGTGGGATAGACTTAACGATTATATCGAAGAGACATCGTCTTCTAACGAGTATCCCAGAAGAGAAGATCACTATTCTTCAAACGCTCGTCAGGCAATGAATGAGATGCCTAATTACGAAAAAGAATATGATCATGCAAGAGATTTAAAGGATATTGTTCGAACTAGAGTGCGATCCATTCCTAATCCAACTATTCCTAGAGAATGATTTGCTCTAAAGAATGTCAACAAAAAATCTCCCGTTTAAAAGGCGGGAGATTTTTTTGTTGACTTTTTTTTTATATTATTTATGATTACATTATGTCTTTTAAATTAAGCTCAAGAGTAGTTCTTGAAAAAGGAGACAAGATTCGTGTCTCTAGCGGTCCATATTATTTGACTTCTGATGGGGTAAAGGTAAATTTGGGAGAAAAAGGAATAGGAGAATTTGTTTCCGCATCAGAAGATGGAACAGCAATATATGTTCTTTTTTCAGGAGGATCTAACTCAAGATACGTATACATAGGCCCAGAAAAAGTTTCCGAAATAACGGGAACAATTTTAAAACCACACAAAATTCAAAAGGTGAAGAATGCTAAAAGACCCAAAAGCTCTTGATAAAGTCAAAGAAATTGCCAACAAAGGACTTTGTGTCGCAGAGCTAGAGTACTTAGGTGTTTCTTTAAGGGTCATTAACTCTTTAGAGGATAGTAAATATAAAATTATTTATCTTAAAGATTTGCTAAATTTGACTGAAAATGAACTCAAAACAATTTCTAATTTAGGCTCCGCAGGAATAAAACAAATTTTATTAGCTCTAGGCAAATTAGAAAATTTAGGAAACGAAAAAAAGAAATGGCATGAGCTTACTTGAAATTCTATTGATTTTTAAAAAGATCGTGCTATAATATGTTGAGCACCAAACAACTTGGTGCTATTTTTCAAAAGGAGTAATAGATATGAAGTTTAGTTTGACCGCTTTGATTTTTTCTTTTTTTGTTGTGGGTTTTTCTTTTGCCGACCAACCCTCCACAGCACCAACGAATCAGTCTTCTGCAATTTATACTGCTGACGATGCCAAGAGCGTTTTAATCCCTGGAGCTGCTCAGGCACCTACTGTTCTAGCTGAAACGCCAAAAGCTTCTGTTGAAACAGTTTCGCAGCAAAATTGCTGTGCTGTTTCGGACAAGAAAGTTGTTTATAGAAATAAGAGAAAAATTGCCCCTTGTGCCGTCCAGCAACTAGGGAACCTTTCTTTTCATGAGACAGAGATTGATGCTTGTTGTAACAAGTCTTGTCGTTTAGAGAAAATTGATGTTCCTTTTTGTGCACCTCCTTGTGCTTGCAAGGAAGATGTTTCTACTTCACGAGACGGCCGTAAGGTGGTTCATGATTATGGTCGTTACGAAGTTGTCTTAAAAGCAAAGCGTAATGGCACAGTTGAGGTCGATTACAAAAAGCGTTTATTTAATCGTTAATTTTAGAGTAAATTTAAAGCAATGGTCGCTGAAGTAAAATTCAGCGACCATTGCTTATTTAAATTATGAAAAACTTTTGGTTAAAACTTAATAAAGCAAGAAGAATAGCAAGTTTCTTGCAAATGAAATATTTTGATAGGCCCTATCGTAGAAAAGGAGATTTTTTAGAATTTAATATTCTAGAAGATTTACAAAATCATCCGCTTTACACGCCTGACATGTTTTTAAATTTGGTGTGGGGAGAAGATAAAAGGCTCTTATGGTTGCAGATAGGAACAACTAATGGTTTGGTCCCGAGGTAATTCTAGAATAACTTCTGTATTTCTACGATTACATCATCATATCGATTGTTATTATTTCTTAAATCGAATATTTCTATTTTAACTTTTAATTTTTCTATTTCATTCAACCATATATTTATGTAGTAAAATTTTTTTGAGAATTTTACATAAATCTTACTATATAAAGGGTATGAAGGTCACACGGAACATCAAGTATAGGATATATGCCAAAAATGGCAAGTTAAAAAGGTTGCAACAAACCCTTGATGTATGCCGTTATGCCTACAACAAGGTCTTGGAGACTAGAAAAAACAGTTGGGAGAAAGAAAAGAAGAGCCTTGGTGTTTACGACTGCCACAACTTGATCAAAACTTGGAAAATAGAGGGCGTCCACTCACAAGTCCTCCAGAATGTATCAGCAAGAGTTGATCTTGCATTCCAAGGATTCTTCCGAAGATTAAAAGAAAGCAAGGACAAGGCTGGATATCCAAGGTTCAAAGGCAAGGACAGATACGATTCTTTTTGCTTTCCACAGTCCGGGTTTAAACTCAATGGCAACAAACTTTACCTTTCAAAGATTGGCGAAGTAAAGGTGATTAAGCACAGAGAATTGATAGGCAAGATAAAGACTTGTACCATCAAACGAGAAGCGAACGATTGGTATGTAATATTCTCCTGTGACATGGAAATAACATCGCAGGAAAGGATTGAGACAAAGGCGGTTGGCATTGATGTTGGTTGTATAGACTTTGCAACAATGAGTGATGGCTCAACAATAAAGAATCCTCACTATTTGAGACAATCGGAAACCAAACTCAAAAAGGTTCAATCAAAATACAGCAAGTTGAAGACCCTACCCGTTGAAGATAAGAAGAAGATTAAAACTAAAAAGCAACTTGTAAACCTTCACCTAAAGGTTAAGAATCAAAGAAAAGACTTTCTGCATAAGACAAGCAGAAGTCTAGTTGACAAATATTCGGTTATCTGCGTTGAGAAGTTAAGCGTAAAAAACATGCTCAAGGATAACTGGAGGAAACTGAACAAAAGCATACTTGATAGTGGATGGACTAGTTTTCGTAACATGCTGCATTACAAAGCGGAAGAGGCTGGTTGTGTGGTAGCGGAAGTGAAGCCAGAATACACAAGTCAAATATGCAGTGGTTGCGGAATTAAGGTCAAAAAAGAACTGGGTGAGCGAAAACACGACTGTTTCGCTTGCGGTTTAAAGTTAAGCCGTGACCTTAATGCTGCAAAAAACATATTAAGAGTTGGAATGAACTCTTTAGACAGTAATGTCTTAGAGGCCCACTCCCTTTAGGGGGTGGGAGCATTCACATTGTATTTTGTTTTAAATTATTTAAAAATAAAATTAGTATACTTTACTAATACAGTGTTATAACACTGTATTTTAGAAAGAATAAATTGTGAAAGTAGATCAGTTTTTTCAAAAAGCTTTTTATATAAATTTAGACCGCCGTCCTGAAAGAAAGCAAAGTTTTGAAAATGAAGTCGCTAAAGTAGGTTTAGGCCATTTCTTTGAGCGTTTTCCTGCACATGATTATGTCGGTGAATTAGAGCCCTCGGACGATCCTTTTAAAAGACACGCATGGTGTGGATCGTCTTATCATAGATTATTTACAAAAATATTAAACGAAGGCTATGAAAGGGTGCTAATATTTGAGGATGATATTGTTTTTTATAATAAAGGTCCAAAATCTGCTATTGAAATAATTGAAGAGGCCTTAGACGATATTCAAAATTTTCCAGATTGGGATATGTTATATTTTGGCGGGCACCCGATAGGGACTATGGTCAAAGTTTCAGAAAGCCTTTCAAGACCAGAAGCTATTTTAGCAATGCAAGCTGTTGCTTATAATCGTAAAGCAATTGAAAAAATTATTGAATACAAGCCTTTTGTGGACGGTGCAGCTATAGATTGTTGGATATCCTCAAGAAAAAATATTGTTAAATACGCAACTAATCTTTTAGCAGTAGCTCAAGCTGATGGCGAAAGTGATCTCGATGCATCTGGTAGAAGTGTTGGTCCTGAGGAGTTCGCTGAAAGTTACAAAAGAGTGAAGTTTATTTCTTGTAAAAAAAATAATTATTTAGAAAATAATTTCATAACACCTAGACTACAAGGTAGAACTGGAAACTTAATGTTTCAAATCGCTAATGCATATGTGAAATCACTAGAATATGACCGACAATTAGTTATTGCTTCTCATGAGGCTGCAACCGCTCATTTGGAAAAAGGTTTATTTCGAAAGTTCGACTTTAGAATTGAAAAGACACCTAGAGAAAACTCCTCAAAATATATTTGGGGGCCTTTCACCTATGGATCAATGGAATTACCAGCGGATGATAGACCAACGGTATACGCAGGATACTATCAATCCGAAAAGTTTTTTGGAAATTATAAGAATGTTGTAAGAGATGCTTTTTCTGCACCACCAGAATTTATAGAAAAAGCTTTTGATGATTATCCTGCTTTAAAAGATAAAACCGTTACTGCAATAAATGTTCGTCGTGGGGACTATTTAACTTTTCCAAGAAGGCATCCTGTAGTAACAAAACAATTTATAGATGTTGCTATCAAACAGCTTCCTGAGCACGATATCAAGCTAATTGTTAGCGATGATATAAATTGGTGCAAAGAAAATTTAAACTATGAGAACACAGTATTTGTTGATAATTATTATGATCAAGAAGCTCTTTGGCTTTTATCCTTATGCGATCATTTTATAATATCAAATTCAACTTTTAGTTGGTGGGGAGCTTGGCTATCTAGGAACAACAATAAAGTTGTATTAGCTCCATCTACTTGGTTCGGCCCGGATGTTGCAGAAAGCCCTATGCATATTTGGTGTGATAATTGGATAAAAATTCCTAGCAGATGGGATGACGGCTTTATCTACCCGGAATAATTATTTTTTAATGTGCTTTATGCTCCAAATGCCATCTTCTCCTGTATTTGGAGTGAAATTAGGATCTTTGTTTTTCTTATGTTTCTTTTGGTCACTTTTTAAGTGTTTTATATTCCAGGTTCCACCTTCTCCAGAATTGAATTTTGGACTTTTTCCATCAATATGCTTTATGTTCCAAATCCCACCGTCATCTCCTTCATCGGGTATTAAATCTTTATTTTTTTTGTAGCTTGGACATCCCTCTATGTGCTTAATACTCCAAAGTCCCCCTTCTCCACAATTAGCAGCATAACCATGTTTGGTATCTTTTTTGTATTTTTTTTCATTGCCTGGAATATGAGTGATGTCCCACATTCCATTTTCTCCTTGATTCAAGTGAGTGTCTACCATTTTTTTTGTTTTAAAATTATAGATTCTATCATCCTTAGACAAATAAAATATAGAATCAGCACTTCTTGTAAGATACCATTGAGGTGGATAATTTCCTATGCCACCATATCCTAAAGGATATAGTCCGGTTTTAGATCCTGGATTGCTCGCTTCAGAAAGTAGCCATTTTTTAAAATTTAGCATATATTATATAGTTTTAAAATCATATATATTAAAAAAGGAAAGGAAAAAATATGAAAGATTGGATAAAACTTTCTGGCTTAAATGAATCAAAAGAATCAGATTTTGAAGAATTCTCAAAAAAAAGATATTCTGGAGCAAAAAAAATTGCAGACTCAGCAGGGGAAAAGGGTGGCCCGGCTCTTTTGACCCATGATCATTTTGCTGTTAAATTGCCATATTACAAAAAAGCAAAATCTGGAGATTTTAATCAAGACGAAATGAAAAAAGAGTACCAAGAACTCTGCACCTATTTGCACTCTAAAATGAAGAAAATAGAAACAGTAGACATGAAAGAATTTCAGGAGTTGCTTGGAAAATTAGAAGTAATAGGAGAACTTTTGATTAAAAATCACAATCTAGAATCTTAAGGATAATCTTTATGATTAAGAATTCACCGGTCTTGGTTTTAAATAAATCTTGGCTTGCTATCGGGGTTGTAGCCTTAGAAGATGCTATAGTTAAGTTAGCATCTTTTTATAAAGACGGAACGCCTAAGGCAAGAATAGTAGATTGTGTAAATGACTTTAGATCTTTTGAATGGTCAGATTGGACAAAGATAAAACCAAAAGAAGATGAAAAAAGCATCAAGGGCGTCAATGCTATTTTTAGGGTTCCAGAAATAATTCAATTTACAAGATACGATAGAGTTCCTCATAGACAAATACACTATAATAGAAGAAATATATTTCTAAGAGACAACAATCAATGTCAGTACTGCTCTTCTAAAAAAGACTTAACCTTGGATCATATATTGCCTCGTTCAAGAAACGGTAAAAGCAGTTGGGAAAATATTGTTGTGGCTTGTGTAAAATGCAATCTAAAAAAGGCTGATAGAACTCCTCAAGAGGCGGGAATGAAGTTGCTTAAAAAGCCAGTTAAACCAAAATACAATTTTTCTGTTGGAGATATTAAGATTAAATCTTGGACGAACTTTGTTAGCGAAATTTACTGGAACACTGAACTGGAGAGTGATTAATTATGCACACCCCAGCACCAGTTTATACATTTTTAGTTGATAACATTGATTATCAAACAATATATTCTCAACCTTTGCCAAATACTATAGATAATGTTTTAAATAATCTGAATAATCAGGCTGTTTATATTCCTTATGTGAATAGGCCATTAAAAAATGGTGATATTTTTACATTATTTGGAAAAAAAGCTAAGTATGTTTATGATGCCTTTATTGATAAAAGTCCAAGAATTTTAAGAATAATAGCAGAAACATCAAGAATTCCAACTTTAATTAAAAATAATGGATTTGATTTAACAACTTTGCCATCAAAAACTGCTTCCTCAAATATTTATATCGCTACAATATTCAATTACTCAGGGAAAAATGTTAATTTTTTATTGAATTCTTCTGATAATATATCTCTTTTTCGTGATGGTGTTTTAGATCAAACTTCTCCAATAAATTCTTTTGTTATAAGCATAAATAATGCTAGTGTTGTGAATTTAACATTAAATTCCGATAATAAATTTTATTATACATATGATGAATTAAGCTTTGAGGATTAAACTATGGAATTGATTCGTTTTAATGAATGGAAAAACATCAGAGAGTCTAGAGAGCAAGAGTTAAAATGCCCTCATCCAGAAGACAAAGAATATTGTAAAAAATGGAACCTTTGGATTAAAGGCGAATTATCTTCTATGCCAGTACACCAAGGAAGAGCTTCTATAGGCCATTATAAAGGCCCTAGAGCCGGAACTATTCAAACTAAGAAAGATAGACAGCGAAGAGAAAGTGGCCGTAAGGGAGGCCGCTACGATTGGAGAAGACAAAATTAGATTAGATTGACTAATAATATATTTTTTTGTATATTGTTTAGTATGTGGTCAACAGTTTTTACAATATTTGCCTCTTTATTTGGTGTTTGGGCCGTTTTTAAGTACATTCTTCTTATAGAAATGCGTATAGATGCTAATACATTCAAAACGCTATACGATTTGTGCAAAGAGCAGAAAAAGATAATATTGCACGAAGAATTTGTTGTAGATAATAGGCACCCAGCCACATTTTCAGCTTTTTGCTTTTTTAAAGGTTGCCCTTGGTTTTATATTGATCGAAATGAAAGACTAATGCAGGCTGGTTATCACGGTAAAGATCATGTAACAATAATTACTTGTTTTAGGTGGAAATATAAAAAACTAAAAAGTTATCTAAATTTAAAACTTAAAGAAATGCAATTGCATACTTTAGGCGTTCCGGTTGAGTTAATGCTTCCTTGGTCAACAGATAAAATAGGATCTTTAAAAGAAGATCCTAAAGAACCAGTTCTAGAGGATTATTTGTGGAAAGATTTTGATAAAGAGGTACACGAAGTCGCTTCTGGAATTAGGGCAAAAACAAGTGGTTTGTTTTATGGTCCGCCGGGCAATGGAAAGACTAGTTATATAAAGTATTTAGCCACAAAATACCGCCTACCGGTCATGATTTTTACATTAGACCCAGATTGGAATAATCATGATCTATTATTGATTTTTTCACAAATACCCAAAAAATGTATTGTTTTATTTGAAGATTTTGATAATTATTTTGATAAAAGAAAATGCATTATGGGTAATGAAGGAAATAGAACAATAAAATTTACTTTTGATATTATTTTGAATGGGTTAGATGGAGTTTATAATACTTACGAAAATGTTGTTTTTATAATGACTGTTAATGATATTTCTAAAGTAGATTCTGCTCTTAAAAATAGACCCTCAAGATTTAAATATACAAGATTTTTTGGTAATCCTGGCTTAGAAGTAAGGTCTAAATTGCTTCCCTTGCACTGGGCAGAAAAATCTAATGGTTTAAATTTAGACCAAATATTTAGACTTAAAGAATATTTTGAAAAAAACTTTTCTTTTGAAGATTCAATATCAATGCTGGAAAAAGATTTTAGCAAAGAAGATATTGAAAAAGTAGCTCACGAAAGATTTGTGAAAAGACAGCAACTAGGAATTCAAAGTTCACCGCAAGAGGATTGGAATTTTGCAGTAGAAAAACTTAGATCAGAATGAAGTCTAAGAATTGTGTTTCTATTATTCTAAGAATATCTTCATATTTCATTTCTGATCCCCAATTCTGTTGTATTCTTTTTCTCACTATGCTTTCATAAATAAACAGCTGTTCTATAGGTTGTGATATATCATCTTCTTTTAAGATTGTGAAA
>Ga0207954_1000422_pt1 | contig 14198 bp, 7 predicted proteins | sample CryBogmetaGMA0M_FD_184547 | JGI IMG/M metagenome (GOLD analysis project Ga0207954, IMG submission 184547) | Freshwater microbial communities from Crystal Bog, Wisconsin, USA - MA0M (SPAdes) | ecosystem: Environmental > Aquatic > Freshwater > Lake | place: Crystal Bog, Wisconsin, USA | collected... | reverse complement strand
TCAACCGGGACAGCGGCCAGTTCCGGGGTCGCCGTGCCATCTGGGGAGGCAGACAAAGCGTCCGCAATGCACTCTACATGGCGGCGTTGAGCGCCAAGAAGCACAACCCGGTCATTCGTGAGTTCGCAGCCAGGCTCATGGCCAAGGGCAAGCCGCCCAAGCTCGTGCTTACGGCCTGCATGCGGAAACTCCTCATCATCCTCAATGCCATGCTGCAGAGCGGAGATTCATGGAGTCCACGCGTGGCAACACTCACTCCGTGACCTTCTTCCCTCCTGGAAATGTCTTCTTCGGAAGCATGATCAGCACCATGCACCCCTTGACAACCAACACAGCCGCTGTGCTACGGCGGAAGACAGCGTGGGACGCCACAGGTTGAAAACCTGTGCTACGGATGACGGCGAGGGGCTGCCCGTGCCATGGAGCCGGCGTTGCTGGCAAGCGAAGCCATGGATGGCGAAGCGCAGGCAGCATCGAGTGAGCGAAGCCCAGGAGGGCGCAGCGAACGTCCGGCAACGTGGCACGGGCAGCCCCGAGCGAGCGCGAAGCGAGTAGGCAAGGGGGGCCACAGGTTGAAAACCTGTGCTACTGGCAACCAGTGCTACTGGCGACGTCAGCCGGTGAGCACGGCGGCGATGGGCTTGCCGTCGTTGGCGATCTTGAACGGACGGCCGTTGGGGGCGACGAACTCCTTCTCCCATGGAAGTCTGCAGGCCGCCGCGATCGTGGCATTGAAGTCGGCCACGCTCACGGCATCACGATCGGGCACGCGGCCGCCGGCGTCGCTGGCGCCGTACACGACGCCCGGCTTCACCCCGGCACCGGCCAGCACGGCCGAGAAGACCGCGGGATGATGGTCGCGGCCGGCGTTCTCGTTGATCTTGGGCGAACGGCCAAACTCGGTGGCGAGCACCACGAGCGTTGAGCGGAGGAGGCCGCGGGCCTCGAGGTCCTCGAGCAGGGTTGCCATGGCGGTGTCGAGTTCGCCGACCTTCCCGGGCAGGTCCTCCCACAGGTCGCGGTGCATGTCCCAGCCCCCCATCTCCACCTCCACGCAGCGGACGCCGCTTTCCACGAGCCGCCGCGCGAGCAGGCAGCCCTGGCCGAGCCGCGAACGGCCATATCGTTCGCGGGTCTTGTCGTCCTCGCGGGCGATGTCGAAGGCGGCGAGGTCGCCGCTGCCCATCAGGCGAACGGCATCGGCATACATCCGGTCGTAGGCCTCGATCTGCCGGCCGGCGTACCGCTGCTTGAAGTCGTGGTCGATCCGGTCGGCGAGCGCCAGCCGTCGCTCGAAGTTTGCCTGCGTCAGGTAGCCAGGGCGGGTGATGTTCTCTAGGCCACGCGCGGGATCAGCGAGCGGCACCGGCGTGACGGCGGGGTCGAGAAAGCCGCAGCCCGGGTGCTCGTTGCCATTGCCCACGAGCACGTAGCCCGGCAGGTCGCCGCTCCGCTTGCCGAGCGCGTGCACGGCCCACGAGCCGAACGACGGATGACGGATGCTGTTGATCTGCGGGTAGCTCGTCCGCATGAGGTAGGTGCCCTGCTCGTGGGCCCCGGTCTCAGTGGTGAGCGAGCGGATGATGGCGAGCCGGTCGGCGAGCCCGGCCAGCCGCGGTAGGTGCTCACCAAATCGGACGCCCGGAAGCTTCGTGGCGATCGAACCGGTCTCCCCCTGCTCCTCGCGGCCGGGTTTCGGATCGAAGGTGTCGATGTGGCTCATCGCTCCACGCATCATCAGCGTGATCACGTTCACGCCGCCAGCGGCCGTGTGGGCTGCGGCCGACGCTCGCCCCGTGACGGACTCCAGGAGCGTGAGACCAAACGCGGCCCGCGCGGCGTTGCCGAGGAACGTGCGGCGGGCGAGCCGGTCGTCGCTGATCGCGGGTGAGACTCGCATGGCGTCCTACTGAATGAAGAGGAACTCGCGGGTGTTGAGCAGGGCCCAGATGAGGTTGCCGCAACCGGTGGCGGGATCGGCAGCCGTCAGTTCGTCGATTGCGGCCTGCCGATCCTCCGGAGACGGCTCGTGCGACAGCACCGTGAGAAAGACGATATCGATGGTCTCGTCGGCATCGTGTTCCATCACGGTCTCATATGCCACAGAGCCTTCCTCGAGCATCGCGTGAGTGATCGGACCGTTGAACATTGCCAGGGTCTGCGGAATTGTCGGAACAGTCCGCCCTCCCTCGATCGTCTCCCGGTCGCTCTGGCCGAACTGCCGGAGGAAGTGGCCCAGCGGCAGCGGCGCCGGCATCTCGCTCGCCTTGAGCAGCCACTGCCCCCGATACCCGCAGACCTTGCTGAGCCGCCGCTGGTAGGCCCCGGGGCTATACTCCGTCACGAACCGGTCGAACTGCTGCTCGACGTCGTCGATGGTGGCGGTGCGGAGGTCGACGCCGGCCACATCCGCAATCTCCGCCGCCGTCGGCCGCTGCACGCTCCAGGGATTGCGAGCAATGAGACCCACGATGGAATCCCAGGCCTGCTCGGCCGTCATCCGCCGAAGGGCTGGCCCCGGGTAACGGAACGGCTGCTCGTCCGTGGTGTCGTGAATCACCGCCCGCCGCTGGTAGGCGGAGGTCGAGACGAGCACGCGGACATACTCGCGGAGATCGAAGTCAAGGCGGAGCACGAGATCGGTGAGGTGCTCGAGCAGTTCCGGATCGCTCGCGGGATTCTCCTCGCGAAAATCGTCGATGGGCTCGACGAGCCCCACACCCATGACTTTCTTCCAAAGCCGGTTGGCGATCGTGCGGGCGAACTGGCGATTCGTCCGCGACACCATCCAGGCGGCAAGCTGCTCGCGGCCGTCGGCGTTACGGACGCCGGCGGGCACGTTCCCCCAGAGCAGTTCCCGCTCCACCGGATCAGACGGCTTCGCGTCGTCGTACTGGTAGTCGTGGGGCAGCTTGAGCGTGGCGTCGTGGAAGCTCACCGCCGTGGCGTTGGCCTGAATGAACTGCACCAGCGCCGCGGTCTTCTTGCCCTTCGAGTCGCGAGCTTCCTTGACGAGCGTGCGCACGGCTGGCGGCGGGACCGGCTTTGCCTCCGCGCCGGGTTTCGCCGACCGCAGTGCTCCGCCGAGCCGCGTTCGGGTGCCCGCGGTGAAGGCCGCGAGTTCGTAGAACTGGTGCTGCGTCCAGTGATCGAATGGGTGATCGTGGCACTGCGCACAGCCGATCTGCGTACCGAGCAGCACGCGCACGGTGTTGTCTACATAAGGCAGCGGCATGCCGTCGTCGCGGAGTTGGAAGCCCACAGCGGGGTTCTCCCAGAGGCGGCCGTCGGCGGTGAGCATCTCGTGCACCCAATCGTCGTAGTGACGATTCGTGCGAATCGAGTCCTTGACCCACGCCAGGTAGGGCTCGAAGAGGAGGTTCTTCTGGGGCCGCTCGGAGAGACGCAGCACGTCGGCCCAGTAGTTGTAGAAGTGGCTGACGTAGTCGGGGCTCGCGAGCAGACGCTCGATCAGCTGGTCGCGTTTGTCGGAGGCGGTGTCGCGAAGAAACGCCACCGTCTCGTCGTACGTGGGAATCCGGCCGGCGAGTTCGAGGTGGATCCGGCGGACGAACTGGGCGTCGTCGAGGGGCGGCGACGGCTCGACGGCATGCTCCTCCCAGCGAGCGGCGAGATGCGCGTCGATTTCGGCCGCCTCGGCATGCACACGACCGCGGCGACCAGCGTCGACCGCCGCCACCTTCATCGCGGGCCCGGCAGGCGGTGTCGTCACCGCGGCCGGCAGACCGGACCTCGGCGCAGCCCGGGGGGGCTTCGCGCGGTTGGCTGCCAGGCATGTTGTCGCCAGCATCACGGCAGCCGTGGCCACGGCGAGGATCGATCGTGTCCTTCGCAGCCCGATCATGGCATCAGCCTCGTCGGTCACTCCGCGAAAAGCCCAGCGTGAGGGAACGCCCGCGGCCTCACGGCCGGTCGGCTTTCACAAACACCGTCCAAGCCCAACGCCGTAAGGCGTGGGGCGACCCACCACCAGACACCGCGTCCAGCGTGATTCGCCCGCGGCCTCACGGCCGGTCGGCTTTTCAATACCACGCGGTTCATAGGCGATCCGTATCAGTTGAACGGTCACGAACTCGAAAGGTTTCGCTTCGCCCACCTTCAGCAAAGTCTACCGTCCGGATGCGGCCCGCCCCACGGAGGCGACGGCGGCGAGGTCGTCCACCGACGCGCTGCGCCCCCTGGACCGGGCCAGGGCGAGCCGGCACCATGCGTCTGCGGGGGCGAGCATCGTGTCGTCGCCCGAGGCGTCGGCATGGTGGGCGACCGCCAGCACGCTCACTGCGTCGCGAACGGCGGCCGAGAGGGCCCCGACCTCGAGCTGCCGTTCGGCGAGCGACCGGCCGTGCCGGCGGATCGCCCGATCAATGGCGACGGCCAGCCGCGACAACTGCCGGCGGGCCCGCGCGGCGTGGTTGCGGAGCCGGCAGTCCAGGATCGTGATGTCGCAACGCGCGGAGCCGGCCGCGGTCGCCGCCCGCCAGGCAAGCCATGCTCCCGCCCGCTGCCACACCGCCGCGTCTCGCGATGCTGCGAGCGGATGGTGCTTGGCGATCCCCTTGAAGAGCGCCAAGCCGAGCAGGTCGCTCTCCCCCTCGTAGACCGTGACGGCGAAGTGGTCGTGAAGCGAGTCTCCGAGCGGATGGCCCACGAGGAAGGCCCGACCGCCGTGCACGCCGAGCGCGTCGATCGCCGCATCGCGGACGCAGTGGCTCGCCAGTACCTTCGCCGTGATCGCCTCCCACTCGCCGCTCTGGCCGCCGTCGATCGCCGCCGCCGCCCACGCGGCCAGCGCGTCGCAGGCCACGATCGACGCCGCCATCCGGCCGAGCCTCCCCTGGATCAGTTGCCGCGACGCAATCGGCTGGTTCCACGTGATCCGCCGCCCCGCGTGATCGCGGGCCTGCGCGAGCAGGAGCCGGAGCGTGCCGGCCGCCTGCGCGGCGAGCGTGACGCGGCCACGGTTGAGGCCGTGCCAAATGATCCGCATCGCGTCGCCAGTCGCCCCCGGATCGATCACATCGCGGGGATCGACCTCGAAGCGGGTGAACTCGAGGGCAGCGTTGTGGGCATGCTTGAGCGGATGGAGCGAATAGCGTCGCAGCTGAAACTCCGGCGTGTCGGCCTCCGGTAGGCGGACGACCACCACGGCAGGCTTGCCCCCGCACCCAGCTAGCACCTTCACAAGCCGCCCGTGGGTGGCGCCTGTGATGAACATCTTCGTGCCGGTCAGCAGCAGTCGGCCGTCGCGGTGCTCCAGCACACTCGCAATCCGCGCCAGATCGCAGCCCGCATCGGGTTCCGTGGCGGCGAAGATGGAGAGCGGCCGGCCCGCCGCGAGGTCAGGCAGCAGCCGCGCCTGCTGCTCGGCCGAACCAAAGCCCATGACCGCGGAGACGACGCCGATCGAGGAGTGCACAGCGAGCGTGCCGGCCGCGGTCGGCACGTTGGCCGCCAGTCGCGTGATCGCTCTGGCGAGATCGAGCATCGAGCCGCCGCTGCCGCCAAAGGCCTCCGGAACCGCAAGCCCCCAGAGTCCGGCGTCGCCGAGAGCCTCCTCCGACTCCCGGGAAAACACGCCGGTGGGTGGCGGTGGGGCGTCGGCGAGCGGCGCAGGGTGGACGCGATCCGCGGCGAGCGGCTCGTAGAGCCTCTGCTCCGCGCGGAGCCTCGTGATCTCGGATTCAGCCCGCTCGAGCACCGCCTCGATCCGGTCTGGCAGCGGTTCGGCTGCCGCCGCTGCAGCCGTCGCGAAACCGCCGTCACCGCCACGCCAGAGTGCCGACATGACCCATGACCGCCGCTCACCTGCCACCGCATCCTGGCGCCTGGAGCCGTTCATGTCGCCGCGTGCCTCCTCGGCCGCCGGTCGCTCGATCGCCTCGGCCGCATGAAGCACCCGGTCGCGGTAATGCTGCTCGATCGCTGCCCGCTTCAGTTTGAGCGATGGGGTCGCCTCGCCATGAGCCGCGTCAAACGCCCGGTCGGCGATCACAAACGCCTTCACCCGCCACGACCGCGGCAGCGCCGCCTGGCGTCGGGCGAGCCGCCGGGCGAGCCATGCCCACACCTGCGGATGGGAGACTGCCTGACGGCGACTCAAGACCACGAGCCCCAGTCGTCGAATCGCGGCTCGCAGCACGGTGGGCTCCGGCACCACGATCGCCGCGGGCCGCCGCTGACCCGCCCCCACCACGCACACCTGCGCCACCGCGTCGTCCTCGGCGAGGGCCGCCTCGACGGCGGCCGGAGGCAGCTTCACGCCGTTGGCAAGCACGATCACTTCACCAAGACGCCCCCCGATCCGCAGATGACCGTCCGCATCGATCTCGGCGAAGTCGCCCGTTTCGAGCCAGTCGCCGGGTTCAGCGGAACCGGGCCGCGACGGCTCGCCGCGGGGAGCGACGACGCCGATCGCCCGGCTCGGCGTCTTGACAAGGAGCTGGCCCCGCGTCGCCGCACGATCGTCGATGCGGACCTCGACACCGGGCACCGGCGGACCCACGGTGCCGACCTTCGCGATTCGCGGATTTGCCAGCGCGACCACCGGCCCCGCCTCGGCGAGCCCATAGCCCTCGACGAGCGGCACACCACGCGATGCGAAGAACTCGGCCGTCCGGCGGCGGAGCGGCGCGCCCCCGGAGATGCAGACCCGCACCGCGCCGCCGAGGGCCGCGGCAAGATCGACGATCCGCCCGGCTGCTACCGCCCGCTCCAGCCGCTCGAAGAACGCCGGCACGCCGAGAATCACGGTCGGGGGTGCGGCGAGGCAGGCATCGAGCACCCGGCCCCGCTCCCGAACCACGTTGAGGCAGCCCCCACGAACCAGCGCTGTGCCGAGGTCGCCGGTGAGCGCGAGCGAGTGGCTCAGCGGCAGCCATGAGAGCCGCGTGTCTCGCGGAGCGTCGAGAAACACTTCGGCCGCCGCGACGGCGTTGGCGGCGAGCGACCGCTGGGAATGCATGACGCCGTGCGGCACGCCGGTCGTGCCCGAGGAGAGCAGGATCGCACAGTAGGCCGCGGGATCGCACCGCCGTGCGAATCCATCGACCCGGTCACGCACGTCGGCGGGAGTCGCGGCGAGCCGGCGCCAGCCGTCACCGCCGAGCCCAGCCGCCGCCATGGGCCCACCCGGAGTGACATCGATCGTAATCCTGCCGGCCACATCCCGGGGCGTGAGAGGTCCGCTGGCGCCCGAGAAGACGACGCCCCTCGGAGCCAGCCAGTCGAGGTGGGCACGGTGCTCCTCCCGCGATGCGTCGGCGTGCAGCGGCATGTGGACAACGCCGGCCAGCAGGCAGGCGAGATCGACGAGGATCCAGTCGGGGGAGTGCGGGCCGACGTGGGCAAGACGGTCGCCGCGGTCAAGGCCCGCCGCGGCGAACGCGTCGGCGAGTCCCACCGCAGCCGCGATGACCTCTCCCCACGTCCACTCGCGCGCGTGGTGTCTGTGGCCGGCCGCCGCATCGACCGCAAGGCCGTCGATGATCGCGCGGCGGTCGAAGGCGTCGCCCGCCCGCGCGGCCAGGAGTTCGACGAGCGACGCCGCGGCCTGGCCGCCCTGCGGCCGCGAAGCGTCGAGCCTCGTCGTCCCCGCGGGATTCATCGGCCAACCCGCTCGAAGAGGACCGCGATTCCCTGGCCAAGGCCGATGCACATCGTCGCCAGGCCGTAGCGGCCGCCGCCGTCGCGGAGGGCGTGGAGGAGCGTCGTGGCGATCCTCGCACCGCTGGCGCCGAGCGGATGGCCGATGGCGAGCGAGCCGCCGCGGACGTTAACCCGCGCGGGATCGAGGCCAAGTTCGTCGATGCAGTGCAGGGCCTGAGCCGCGAAGGCCTCGTTGAGTTCGACGAGGTCGATGTCGGCCAGGCTGATCCCGCTGCCGGCGATCCGAGCAAGCAGTTTTCTCGTGGCGTGGATCGGGCCGGTGCCCATCGCCGCCGGCGGCACACCGACCACGGCCGTCGCCACCACGCGAGCGAGAGGCTCGAGCGACTGTCGCAGAGCCTCGGCCTCGCTCATCACCACAAGCGCCGCGGCACCATCGCTCAAAGGCGCGCTGGTCGCCGCCGTGATCGTGCCGATCTTCGGAAGAAACACCGGCTCGAGCGCCGCCATCGCCTCGAGGCTCGTGTCGCGGCGGATCGACTGGTCAGCCACGGCCTCCGTCACGGCCCCCGCGTCGTCGTGGCCGACCACACGAACGATCTCGTCGTCGAACAGACCGCCCTCGTCAGCCCGCGCAGCCTTCTCGTGGCTCGCCAGGGCAAACTCCTCTTGCCGCCGTCGGTCGATGCCGTGCACCGACGCGAGCTGCTCGGCCGTGAGGCCCATCGAGAGCATGCCGCGGCTCGTGCGGGCGAGGGCCTGCGGGTGGATGTCGACGGCCGACTCCATCGGCAGGTGATGCATGTGCTCCACGCCGCCGACCACCTGCACGTTCTCTGCGCCCGCGGCGATCGCATGGCAGGCCTGGGCAAGGGCCTGGAGCGACGAGCCGCAGAGCCGGTTGACCGTGGTGGCGGCCGCGGTGAACGGGAGACCCGCCATCAGCGCCACGGTGCGGGCGACGTTGCCGCCAAGCTCGCCCCGCTGCTGCGTGGCCCCGAGCACCACGTCTTCGATCGTCTCCGGGGCGACTCCGCTCCGCTCGACGACCGCTCGCACCACCGCCGCAGCGAGCTCGTCGCCACGAACGTGGCGGAAGATTCCCTTGGTCGCATGCGCCCGACCGATCGCGGTGCGACAACAGCCAACCACGACTGGTGTCGAGGCTGGGTCACGGGCGGCGGACGAGGGACGCATGGTCATGGCGAGACTTCATCGGTGAGCGGTCGGCCGCTCGAGGCATGGGCGAGCAGCCGTTCGGTGGGCTTCATCCGCAGCCCGAGTTCGGCGAGCGGCTCGAGCCGTCGAACCACCTCGGCAGCCCCCAGCGAGTCGCCCCAGGCGAGCAGCCCCCCCCGGAACGCCGGGAACCCGAGGGCGTGGATCACGGCGAGGTCGATGTCGCGGCCGTCGCGGACGAGATTCTCATCGAGACCGCGGAGGGCCTCGAGCAGCATCGGCAGGAAGAGACGATCCACGATCGTGCGGTCGCTCGACTCGCGCGGTGCGTAGGCATAGCGAGCGATCACCTCGGTCGCCTTGTCATCGCGGCCGACGATCCGACCGTGCGGGCCGGCTTCCGCATACCGATAAAACCCTGCGGCCGTTTTGCGGCCGAGCTTCCCCGCCTTCACGAGGGCCGGGATCACGGGCGAGGCTTCGATCCGGTCGCCATAGGCGGCACTCAGCACGAGTCCCGCGTAGAAGGCGGTGTCGAGCCCGATCATGTCGTAGAGCTCGATCGGGCCCATCGGCATGCCGAACCCGCGGGCGACGCGATCGAGTCGCTCGGCGGACACGCCCTCGCGAAGCAGCTCGCCCGCCTCGTGCAGGTAGGGCATCAGGATCCGGTTGACGAGAAAGCCGGGGCTGTCATTGACGACGACCGGGCACTTGCCGAGCCGCTTGGCGTGGGCAACGGCACACGCCACCGTGGCGTCGCTCGTCGCGGGCCCACGCACGATCTCGACGAGCGTCATGCGCCGCACGGGGTTGAAGAAGTGCAGCCCACAGAACCTGGAGGGATCGGTGAGGCCGGCGGCCAGGCGACCGATCGGATTGGTCGAGGTGTTGGTGGTGATCACGGTGCCGGGGCCCACCATGCGTTCGATCTTGGCGAGCACCTGCTGCTTGACGTCGGGCCGCTCCGTCACGCTCTCCATCACGATGTCGGCGGCGGCGAGGGCGGCGAGGCTCGTGGAGGTCCGCAGGTGGCCCGCCAGCTCGAGCGCGCGCGCCTCGTCGGGCCGCTTTGCCAGGCGATCCCACGCGGCTTCCGCGAGAATGCCCGGCACGCTTGCGGCAAGGGCCTCGGGGTTGATGTCCACAACCGTGACGACCTGACCCGCCCGGAGATGGCTGGCGGCGATCCCAGCCCCCATGATCCCAGCACCCACGACTGCCGGCGCGGCCGCCGGCGATGGCTCGCCGCACGATGTGGTATCGACCCCGGAGTCACGACGATTCCGCTCGCCGATCGCGAACACGCGGAGCAGGTTTCGGGCGACTGGTGTTGCGGCGAGTTTTGCGAACGCCTCCGATTCGATCCGCGACGCCGCCGCGGCATCGACCGAGGCGCCTGCGAGAATCGTGCGGAGGATCGCGGGCGGCGCCGGATAGTGGCCACCCGTACGGCCGAGAATCACGGCGGCCGTGGTGGCCTCGAGGAACTCCCGCTCCCCCAGATCGAGATCAACCGGGGCGGCGAGCAGGCGGCGGCGAGCGGCAATGAAGCCGTCGTCGCCACGAAGCACGAGCAGTCGCCGGGCCGACTCGACCGCCTCCGCGGCCGGCACACAGGCGTCGACGACTCCGAGCCGCCCAGCGGCGGCACCGTCGAGAGGCTCGCCCGATGCCGCCAGTTCGACGGCGGGGCCTGGCCCGATCAACCGGGCGAGACGGACGGTACCGCCCCAGCCGGGCAAAAGGCCGAGCTTGACCTCGGGCAGACCGAGCACGGTGTGTTTTTCAGACGTCGCCACCCGAAGATCGCAGGCGAGGGCCAGCTCCAGACCGCCGCCAAGGCAGGTGCCATCGATGACCGCCGCCGTGGGAAACGAGGCCGACAGCTTCGCGAACACGGCCTTCCCGCGGTCGCATAGGTCGGCGATCTCGGCGGTCGGGAGCGTGCTAAGTCCTTCCAGCCGCGAGAGGTCAGCCCCGGCAAAGAAGCTCCCGGGTCGACCAGACAGCAGAATGACGCCTCGCGGCCGTTCGGCATGAAGCAGGTCGAGAACCCGGGAGAGCTCCTCGATCACCCGCTGCGTGAGCACGTTCTGCCGATGGCCCGGCACCGTGACGGTGAGCCGCACAAACCCGTCAGGGTCTCGCTCGACGGCCAGCGTCTCCAGATCACGGTCGATCGCGGGCATTTCGGGGTGCTTTCGTCCGTTTCGCTTGCCTGCAGGACCAAAACCGGTAGTGTATCGGCAGATTTCCCGGGCCACAGCGGCCTCAGCGGTGGCCGCTGCGGGTGCATGACATGGGCTCGGACCTCGAGGCACGGAGGATGCAGCGTTCATGGTGAACCACGCTCACAAATCGGCCGGGACGAAGCCACTGACCGAAGGCTCCTCGTCGGTCTGGGATTCATTGTCGATGCAGGCGGCCGTCTGGCTCGCACTCGTCGCCCTCGCCGTGGCCGGCAGGCTCTGGCAGCCGACCTGGAATGGCGAGCCGCTCTGGCACGCCACGCCGCTCGCTGCCGTGGCCCTCGCCGCGGGCTTTCTGTTTGCCAACCCACTCGTAGCCGCGAGCGTGCCTGTGGCGGCCCTCGCACTCAGCAACGTGCTGCTGCCCGGTTACGGCAGCCTGGGCGTCGCTGCCGTGGTCTATGCCGCGACCGCCTGGCCCGTGCTGCTTGGCACGTGTGGAATCCTCGGTCGGGATCGGCCCCGCTGGCTGGCCGTGGTGGGCGGCAGCCTCGCCACCTCGCTCGTCTTCTTTGTGAGCACCAATCTCGCCCACTGGGCCTTCACGGCCGACTACGCTCACACGATGGCCGGCCTCGGCGAGTGCTTCGTGGCGGCACTGCCGTTCTACCGCTGGATGCCCGTGGGCGACGCCGCCTGGACGGTCGCCACGTTCGGCCTAATCATGGCCGCGCGGATGGCTGCGGAGGCTGCAGCCACGCGCCGGCTCCGTCCGCAGGCGGTTTCACCCCGGCCGCTTGACTGACCGGGAAACCGGTCGAGAATGTCACGATCCTCGGTTGGTGGCGGCCCTCTCGGCTTCCCACGACCTGATCTCGCCGCGGGAATGGCGGAATTGGCAGACGCGCCAGGTTGAGGGCCTGGTGGTAGTAATACCGTGCAGGTTCAAGTCCTGTTTCCCGCAGTTTCTTCTCTGTTTCTTCCGCGAACTCCGGCCGCCTCGCTCCGGTGCCCATGACCACGAACCCAGACCCCTCGCCCACGGACCAGACGGAGCCCGTGGACGCCACGGCCCAGTCCGAGTCCGCGTCCCAGTCAGACGCTGCGGCCTCTCCGCGTCGGATTCAGATCGGCACGCAGCGCGCCGGCGTGACGCCGCCGTCGCTTGCTCCCAAATACCAGTACGTCGCGCCGCCCGCGCCCCGAGCCGATGTCGCGGCGCCTGCTGATGCGGCCGCATCGACGTCGGACGCCGCTCCACCGCAGGGCGATGCTCCGGCCCAGGGTGGCGGCGAACCGAAAACGGAAGGCCGCGGCCCGCGGGATGGTGGCCGTGGCCGCCGCGACCGCCGCCGTGACGACAAGCCGAGGTCGTTCGCCGACGTGCTGCCACCCGCCCGCCGTGTCGCCGTGCCCAGCATCCGCGGCGGCCTCGACGAGGATCTCGAGGCCGACTTCGAGGCGGCGCTCGAGGGCGTGGCGATCGATGACCTGCTCGACGCCGGCACCTCCGCGAAAGCCGAAGCACCGATCGATCCGGGCTCACGGCTGATGGCGACCGTGCTCTCGATCGGACCCGACACGGCGTTCGTCGACCTCGGCGGTCGCCGCCAGGGTGCCATGAAACTCGCCGGGCTCCTTGATGCCGGCCTTGATCTCCCGGCGGTCGGCGACTCGATCGAGGTTTCGGTCGGCTCCCGCAACGATGACGACAGCCTCTACGACGTGGCCCTCGCCAACCGTGCCATCTCCGTCGAAGACTGGTCGCAACTCCAGGCCGGGATGATCGTCGAAGCCAAAGTCACAGCCGCCAACAAGGGGGGCCTCGAGTGCGAGGTCGCCGGTCTCCGCGGCTTCATGCCGGCGAGCCTCGTGAGCACCTGGCGGATCGAGAATCTGGAGGAGATGGTCGGCCAGACGCTCGACAGCCTGGTCACTGAGATCGTCCCCGAGGCCCGGCGGCTCGTGCTCTCGCGGCGGGCGGTCATCGAGAAGCAGGCGGCGGATGCCAAGACCAAGCTGCTCGAAACACTGGAGCCCGGAGTGGAGTTCGACGGCATCGTCCGTTCGGTCCGCGAGTTCGGTGCGTTCGTCGATATTGGCAATGGCGTCGAGGGCCTGATCCATGTCAGCGAGCTCTCGTGGGAGCGCGTGGCGAATGCGGCCGACGTGCTCAAGGCCGGCGAAAAGGTCCGCGTGGTCGTCAAGAAGGTGGACCACGAGACAGGCAAGATCGGCCTCTCGGCCCGCGATCTGATCGAGAGCCCGTGGAAGCGTGCCGGAGACAAATATCACGTGGGCGCCACGGTGAAGGGCGTCGTCAGCCGGATCGCCCAGTTCGGTGCGTTCGTGAAGCTGGAGCCCGGCGTCGAGGGGCTCGTGCACATCTCCGAACTCGCCACGCGGCGAATCCGTAGCGTCAGCGACGTGGCCCGCGAGGGTCAGCAGGTGGAGTGCCGCGTGATCACGATCGATCCCGACGAGCAACGGCTTTCGCTCTCGATCAAGGCACTCGCACCGGCTCCTGCCTCTAAGGAGCAGCCTGCGGCCGAGGAGCCGGAGGCCGACGAGCCTGAGGCACCGCCGCCGGTCGTGAAGAAGCGGAACACGCCCCTCAAGGGCGGCACCGGCGGCAACCAGTCGCAGGGCGAGAAGTTCGGCCTGCGCTGGTGAGCAGCTGCCGCATCCAGACGGCGTAAAAGCCCAACGCCGTGGGGCGCGGCCGCCCCCCGGTACAAGCCCAACGCCGTAAGGCGTGGGACGCGGGTCCTTGCCGGTAAAAGCCCAACGCCGTGAGGCGTGGGACGCGGCCGAGACAAACGAGGCATCACATCCGACGTCATGCCGGGTGACCGCGCCCGAGGCCTTACGGCCTTCGGCTTTCCCAAACCGGTCAGCCGCCGATCGTCCGCTTGCCCATCCAGGCCACGAGCGGCTCTGGCACCGTGATCGTGCCATCGGCGTTCTGGTGGTTCTCCAGGATCGCGATGATCGCCCGGCTGATCGCCACGGCCGTGCCGTTGAGCGTGTGGACGAACTGCGTGCCCTTCTCGCCTTGCTTCCGGTAGCGGAGCGCGAGCCGCCGCGACTGGTAGTCGGTGCAGTTTGAGGTGCTCGTCACCTCGCCCCACTCCCCCGCCTCGCCGCGGCCGGGCATCCAGGCCTCAAGGTCGAACTTCCGGTAGGCGGGGCCGCCGAGGT
>Ga0207954_1000415_pt1 | contig 14266 bp, 7 predicted proteins | sample CryBogmetaGMA0M_FD_184547 | JGI IMG/M metagenome (GOLD analysis project Ga0207954, IMG submission 184547) | Freshwater microbial communities from Crystal Bog, Wisconsin, USA - MA0M (SPAdes) | ecosystem: Environmental > Aquatic > Freshwater > Lake | place: Crystal Bog, Wisconsin, USA | collected... | reverse complement strand
GTGTTATATATATTATCATAGAAATGACAACGTTAAATAATCTGGAAAAATTAATTCAAATGGCTACTATTGAACAGATGTATGGAATGATACAAAAAATGCGAGATGAATTTTCTAGTAGCAGTACCATGAATAAAGTATGTACAAGTGAGTCGATTTGTTTAAAAGAATGTAACGAATTAAATCGTGACTATATTGAAACTTGTAAGAGTTTAGAAGAGCGAGTTTCTAAATTAGAAAAAACAAATAAACAACTGTTAGTTCTTATTGGAACGCTTACCACAAAAGTGAATACATTTGAATCGTCGATTCATTCACTAGTATCCGACTCAACTATTCAACAATATGAACAAAAACCGATTCCAAAGGGTCAACAACTATTGACTCGGTATTTCGATAGTCCAAAGGAAGAGGAACATATCAAATTGAAAATTGTTGAAGTTCTAGAAGAGAAAACCACAACCAATATTGATGTATTAGAAGTAGAAGTCCAAGATACAAATGAAGAAGTAGTAGAAGAACAAGAAGAAGTAGTAGAACAAGAAGAAGTAGTAGAAGAAGAAAAAGTAGAAGAAGTAGTAGAAGAACAAGATACAAATGAAGAAGAAGTAGAAGATACAAATGAAGAAGCTGTAGTAGGGGATTCAGATGAATCAGAAGCTGATTCAGAAGAGGAAGTGCGAACAAATGAAGAAGCTGTAGTAGGGGATTCAGATGAATCAGAAGCTGATTCAGAAGAGGAAGTGCGAACAAATGAAGAAGTTGATGAGGTTCCTACTTTAGACGTAAAAGATGAAGAGGAAGAGGAAGAGGAAGAGGAAGAGGTATTTGAAATTGAAATAGATGATGTAACCTACTTTGCTACTGATGAAGAAAATGGTATTCTTTACGCAGTAACCGATGACGGTGATATTGGCGAAAAGGTGGGTATATTAAAGGATGGTGAACCCATTTTCACATAAACTCTTTTCTTTAAGTAATATAGAGGATGATAATGGATTTATGCGCACCAGCACTCATATATATAGCGTTTTCTTTAACACAAGTAATTATCGATACATTTAAGGGTCTTTATAATACAGCATTTTTTAAATTTATTGTAATGATTATAATTACAATACTTTTAAATGCGTTATGTAAGTCCGGTATGGGTATTATATCATGGATTATCGTTTTTGTCCCGTTTATTTTTATGTCGGTTATTGTAGCTATATTATTATTTGTTTTTGGACTTGACCCAGCAACCGGTAAATTAAATTTAGCGTGTAATAATCAAAAAGGCGGTAATTTAGTTTATACATCGACGACTACAACAACAAGTACCCAAATACCTACTACTACAGCTACAGCTACAGATACAGATACAACAGTACCTACCGGTTCATCCGATCCTCAATACCAATAAAAATAATTTAAATAAAACTATTTAAATAATAAAATACTATTAGTGTATGATATTCGACTCTCTAATAATATTTATACTTTTTGTAGAAGCATGTTTATTTTTTTATCCCGAAGAGGCTAATCCATTTCTTCACCGTAACTTTGTTTTGCTAAGTGATTGGCTAAACGTAATGGGTATCAAATTAGTATATAATAGTATTTATTATTATAGCGTATGTCAGATACATGCTATTCAGTTAAAAGCATGGGCGAAGCCTCATGTTAACTTATTATGTACCGAAATAAATAAATTTTTACAAGAGCACAAAATACTCCATAAAACTGACATCGATGTACCTCTACTGACATTTGAAATATACGAAAATGGTAAAAACAAGCAATCGATTCCTATTTTGGATGCGCTTCATAAGTTAAATTTAAATGAACAACAATTATTTAGTAGTAACGATTTTATTGTTTTATCCGATAATAATTCACAGACACTTGTTAACAAAATACATTATATTGATTATCCTCTTCAACTGTTTTATAGTCCCTCAAATATTAAATTTATTTCCATGAACATAACATATAAGGACACTGCGTATCCTATTCAATTACAAACTGAAACCTATAACCATTATATCGTTAATAATATAATTAACACGCAATTTTACAAGTATTATTTAATTAACATTTTACATGTCGAAATCGATACTGGCTCATTTGATTATGTAGTAAATCTGATAGATCATAATGTAAATATACTTCAAATTCTACCACATCAATATTTAGTAATTGGTGAAAATGATTACGAAATTAAATCTGAACATATAATTGAATTAGAAGAAACTAAATCTGAAGACATTGATGATAATGATTCAACCGATGATTATGTTAACTTAGAAAATTGATATGGGCTATAAAATAAATAATAATAATAAAATCATTTAAAAAAAATTGATTATAACTAATTATAATGGTACCCTATCACACTGATTCAACAATGGCTGCCGCAAGTAGTGCTACTCAAACTATGGAATTCCATAAATTAAGACATGTGTGGAATTTATGGGCTCATTTACCTCAAGACCCAGATTGGACCGTAAAAAGTTATAAGAAGGTTTGTCGATTTAGTAATTTAGAGGAAACCATTGCTGTCACCGAGTCACTGCCGGAGGGATTAGTACAAAACTGTATGATGTTTCTGATGAAAGACGGTATTAGTCCTATGTGGGAAGATGTACGAAATAGAAATGGCGGTTGCTTCTCCTATAAAGTGTCGAATAAGAATGTATTTGAAGCATGGCGCGACTTGAGCTATGTTCTTATCGGAGAATCCGTCAGTTCGAATCCAGCCTTTGTGAACAGTGTGACCGGGATTACCATTTCGCCAAAAAAGAATTTCTGTATTATTAAAATTTGGATGACAAATTGTGATCATCAAAATCCGCAAACGGTCACTAATGAACTCAAGCATTTGATACCTCAAGGGTGTCTATTTAAGAAGCATAACCCAGAATTTTAAGAGTTACCTATAAACTCGTATTTCAAATATGTAATTATTTTTTTACATATTTGAAAATGAAAAATCAAAGACTTAACTCTTTACATATTTTTCGCCGACTTTATAAACTCATCAATATCGGGATTACACAATAGAGGGGAAAAATTATTTATTTTTGCGTCATCCCAATTCCACCATTTAATTTCTAATAATTGGTCGATTTGTTCTGGCGTAAACCTATATTTAATTAGCTTTGCTGGATTACCACCTACTAAACTATATGGTTCTATATTTTTTACAACATGACTGTTATTGGCTATAACTGCGCCATCTCCAATAGTTGTGCCAGACATTATCGTAACATTTTTTCCAATCCACACGTCATTTCCTACAATTACATCGCCTTTTGTAGACGGATGGCCATAACCGTTAAAATTATTAAATATATTTTGATTAATATGACCAAAAGGATATGTTGTTACCCAATCAGTTCTATGGTTACCACCCAAATATATCGTTACATTTTCTGCTATAGAACAAAAATTACCCACTACTAATTTAGCATTATCGTTTGCCCAAAATATTTGGGGTTTTCCGTATGTATACTTTCCAAATGACATATATATTCGGCCTAATTATCTTTAATACTTTTTTATAAATAACAGTTTTATAAATAACAGTTTTATAATGACCGAATTATATAAGTATACAAAGAGCTTAAAAATTATTTAAAAAAATAAGATAATGAAGTATCCTCTTATTTTATTTTTTCGCAAAGACACGAATAACTATATCGACACTTTTTTTTCAGATAATGCGGCGAAATTGGAATGTACATTACATATTGTTAACGATTTAAAAAAACTGAACCGTTTTTACAAACAAATATACGCTTTGTTAGTTGTATTCGGAGATAAAGGTGATTATGGCGACGTTCTACAATTATTCACTTCTGAATCAGAAAGATCACGATTGCTATTTATAGATAAACCCTTCGCCATAGAGAATTTTAACCAACTAGTCAATACATTATTTGTAAATATATGTGGGATACCTAGACGAATAACACGTCCTATTTTTTCAGTATTTACACCAACATTTAATTCCTTTGAAAAAATTTTGAGAGCGTTTAATAGTTTAAAAGCACAAACACTAACAAATTGGGAATGGGTCATTATGGATGACTCTCCGGATGACACGCATTTTCAATATTTGAAAAAACAATTGGGCGATGCTCGTATAAGAATCTATCGTCGTTTCGAAAACAACGGGTTCATTGGTAATGTAAAAAACGAGGCTGTTAGTTTGTGTCGAGGCGAATTTGTTTTAGAGTTAGACCACGATGATGAAATTTTACCATTTGTTCTAGAGGAATCTTTAAAAACGTTTAGAAATAATCTGGACGTTGGATTTGTGTATATGGATTTCATTAATATTTATGAAAATGGTAACAATTATTGGTACGGAGACAATATTTGTAAGGGCTATGGTTCATATTATTGCCAAAAGTATGGTGATAAATGGGTGTATGTTTATAATACACCGAATATTAATAACATTACACTAAGTCATCTGGTTTGTTGTCCCAATCATCCCAGAATTTGGCGCAAAGACCTTCTTCTAGAAATTGGTAATTTTTGTGAATATTTACCAATTTGCGACGATTACGAGATTTTGCTAAGAACAGCTGTCCATACTAAAATCGCGAAAATACCTAAAATGGGTTACATACAGTATATGAATGAGTCAAACAATAATTTTTCTCTGATACGCAATGCGGAAATTAATCGTATAGGACCCAATTTTATTAGTCCCATTTATTACCAAATGTTTAACATCCATGAATTAATGAAAGAAAGAAACTCATATGAATCAGAAACCTTTATAAATGAGAATACGCCTATTTGGAAACGGGACCCAAGTGTTTATACCCACAACTTTTGTAATTTGTTAGTAAATAATGATTATCAAAAACAATATTGTGTCATTGGAATAAATGGTCTTTTAAGAAATATGGATAAAATAAGGGAATTATATAGCGAGAACAGTGATATCATGGTTTTAGAAAACAAATGTCCCATTGAACATCTATGGAAAAAACTGGACGATTTGGGATTTCCAAAAATGAAGTGTTATGTTTTATTGGATAGTAGTGAAGAAGAACTGATTAATTATTTTAAAGTTTGTTACCAATCAACTAACAACTATGAAATATTATCGGCAAATATTGGAATATTGATGTATAATACGAACTTAAACGAAAGGCATATGGTAATTAATAAAAACACCAGTAAAGAACAAAAATACTTGGAAATCGGTGTGGAATATGGTTACACTTTTTCTAAAACACATTTTGTTAGTAAGACGGGTGTGGATCCGGATCCCAAATTTAGCATTAGCGATGGTCGATTCAAGAATATTGTTTGTCAACTTTATTCTGTAACATCTGACGATTATTTTGCGAAATACAATAGCAGCAATAGCGAAACCAGTATAATATTCGATGTCATTTTTATAGATGGACTACATCATTGTGAAAATGTTCTGCGAGACTTTAATAATAGTTTAAATATTTTAAGTATAAAAGACGGATTCATATTTATAGACGACATTTTACCTCTGAATTATAATGAACAATTGAAAATTCCTACAAAACACTATTATGAGAATGGTATATTAAAATATGGAGAAGAATGGACGGGTGATGTATGGAAATTCATCTATTATTTATTACGTAATTTTCACCAGAATATCAAATACACCTATTATTATCATATATCTTATCGAGGCATCATTCGTATTGAAATTGTAGAACCATTTAAACTATTTATAGAAGACCAAGTATATGATGAAATGAATAATTATGATTATTTCAACGATTTTTCAGATTATTTATTCTTGTTAGATAGACATAAAACAATCAACTAACTAGTAACTAACTAGTAACTAACAATTTTACTAATAGCTTAGTTATTAATAGTTAATAATAAATAATTAAAAAGAAGCTTTCAAATTATTTATGGACTTTATTATAACAGAAAAACCAGCAACAATTTGTTTAAATATGATTGTAAAAAACGAGGCACATATTATATTAAATACACTAACAAAATTATGCGACAAGATTAAATTCGATTATTGGGTTATTTGTGACACCGGTTCCACAGATAAAACACCTACTATTATTACCGAATTTTTTGAGAAACGCGGAATAAAGGGGGAACTATTTTTCGATGAATGGGTTAATTTCGCACATAATCGCACATTAGCTTTGGAAAGAGCGTATAAAAAAACGGATTTATTGTTAGTATTTGACGCAGATGATGAGATTTGCGGTAACATTACTATCCCTAAAGAGGTATTACATGATGAATATCAGCTAAAATTTGGTTCAAATGAGGGAGTTGCGTATATACGCGTTTTGTTAGTTAACAATCATAAGAAATTCGAATATAAATCAGTTGTTCACGAATTTATTTGTAGTAAAGAACCTAATTCTCGTGTCGCGTTAATTGACGGTGATTATTATGTGGTATCCGGGAGAGCCGGCAGTCGTAACAAGGACCCAGAAAAATATTTGAAGGATGCGCAAATTTTGGAAAAAGCGTACGCCGAAGCTGTTAAAACGGGAGACTTATTATTTCACCGATACGCGTTTTATTGTGCTAACAGTTATAAAGATTATGGAGATACGGAACAAGCAATTAAATGGTACAAAATCGTATTATCACATGAGGGTCAATGGGCGCAAGAAAAATATATGTCGTGTTTATATCTTGGAGAAAATTACGAGAAACTACAACAAAAAGAGACTGGATTTTTTTATTTAATTAAAGCATTTCAATATGATACGGAGAGAGTTGAGTGTTTATTCCCTTTGTTAGTTCATTATTGTTGCGAAAATATGAACCAAGTTGCTTATAATTTTTATCTTAATGTAAAAGAGTTTTATGAGAATCAATATTTGAATACAAATATGAGTCCGACTAAGCTTTTTCTGGTCCCGGATAAATACAACTTTTTTGTACCATATTACATGATTTTAATTGGTGACAAGGTAAAAGATTTTAAATGTGTGATTCGCATGTTCGAAATTGTGTTTATAAAAAAACAAAGGATGTTTGTAGAGTTCTTTGTTAAGAACCTCTTATACAATTTACAATTCTTTTTTAAACATGTATCGAAAGAAAATACACAATTTATTAGTTTGGCGAACGACTATATACGATTTTTGTATGACAATAATGTTCCCTTACATAGCTTTGATTATTTATTGAACGATGTTTATAAAAACGCCGGTATAATCACTGATTATCTTTTTGTAAAAGAAGTAACTAACAAACCATCCATATTTTCCGAAGAAGAATGTGCGCAATCCAAGAATGTATTGATTTATACTGGGTTTTGTGATTTAAACTGGAATTACAGTTATGCTCTAACAAATGCGTTGGGTGGTTCTGAGAAAGCAGTTGCGTATTTGACTCAACATTTGTCCAAAGATTATACTATTTATGTTAGTGGTTCAGTAAAAGAGGAAACAATAGATAATATTCATTATGTCCCTTTAAATGAACTAACAAAATTAATCAATACTCTTCCATTTCATACGGTTATTGTTTCACGATATGTCGCTTTTTATGAAATGTTCCCACAGTGTTCTTTTTATCAGTCCTATATTTGGGCTCACGATACAATGTTAATACCGTTTGGTATTAATACCACATTAAATGAGGAGCAAATTGTAAAGAAATGGAACAAATATATTAAAGGCTGTGTTTGTTTAACGGAATGGCATAAAAATGTATTTTTAGAAAGATATTCGAGCCTAAAAAACAAAATACATTTGATTAACAATGGTATTGAAGTCTCGCATTTTTGTAAAGAAGACGCCATACCGAACGCTAATAGGTTTAAAGTTGCGAATCGATTCATTTACACTTCCAGACCGGATAGAGGGTTAAACATTTTAGTCGCATTATGGCCAAGTATTTTAGAAAAACTACCCAACGCTACGCTAGTAGTATCTTGTTATGGCGAGTTTCCATCCAATCAAACGGAAACCGATATTAAAGAAACCATGGACAAATATGACAGCATCCAATTTCTAGGCAAATTAGATGCCACTCAGCTTTATGAGGAGATGGCCAGAGCCGAATACTGGTTGTACCCTACAAGCTGGCCCGAAACATCGTGTATCACTGCGTTAGAGATGTTAATGTCTGAAGTGATTTGTATATATTATCCGGTTGCTGGATTAACTAATACACTAGGCAGATACGGAATCCAAGTGCTTCCCGAAAAAGAGATAGATGCTATTGTTAGTTTGACCGAAGATAAAAAGAGTAATATACGCAAGGAAGGTAGATTGTATGCTGAAAGTTGTAGCTGGGCAAACCGTGGAAAAATATGGAATCGATTGCTTGGATTAATCAATGATGATAATGATTTACTGGAAAACATTGATGATAAGATTACAAAGGTAGAAACAGAAACAGAAACAGAAACAGAAACAGAAGAATGGTTATTCTTTTTACCTCATTTTTACACATCCGAAAACCTAATTGATTATTTCGATAGTTTATCCAGTAAATATAATGTAAAGTATACAGCAGATAAAGAATATGCTTGTTCGCTAAACCCATCAAGAATACTCTTTGTTTTTGAAATAGCAGACACTGATGTTTATAATCATTTTTACAATAAAAATACCGAAATATGTATTTTTAATTCCGAACCATTGAACTTGATTCATCGTATCGAGAATTTAAAAAATAATATAAAATTATATAACGCTAATAAAATTTATGATTACAGTTTATCAAATATTAACATTCTGAATGAGTGTGGATATCAAAATACAATTCATTTACCGTATTTAATTTACGATGAGGAAAATAGCTTATTAAAAGTATTGAATAAAAATACTAAAAAAATATATGATTTTGGGATAATACTTGATGAGAAAATATATCTAGAAAGAAGAAGCAAAGTAGTCGATTTTTTGGTAATCAATAATTACTCGGTAAAGGTTATACATGGTTGGAAAGAAACTAGAGATAAACAACTAGCAGAATGTAACATAATATTAAATATTCATGGTCACAATTATGGCGAAGCTTCGAATATTTTTGAGCATATACGATGCGACAGATTGTTGGCTGCTGGGTTCCAAGTATTATCCGAAGATAGTTTATATTTAGACAAAGATTTCAAGAACATATATCCTAATTTAAAAATGATTAATTATGACGACTTTTTTAATCTAGAAACCTACACACAAACCGTTACAAAAAAGAAAATAATAGATTGTTTTATATTTTATAATGAATTGGATATGTTAGAATATAGATTAAATGTATTGGATGATGTAGTTGATTATTTTGTGTTAGTAGAAGCGAACCAAACTTTTGTTGGAAAGTCGAAACAATTATTTTATAATGATAATACGCATCTATTTGAAAAGTTTAATAAAAAAATAATTCATATAATTTGCGACTTACCATTTTCTAGGGAAACCATAGACATTAGTAAAAATCAGCAATGGATAAACGAAAAATATAATAGAAATTGTATAAAAGATGGTCTAAAACAAATTAATATGAATGAACACGATTTAATAATTATTTCCGATGTGGATGAAATACCAGACCCAAATACACTAAACAAAATAAAAACCTTGGACGCAACTAATAAAATAATGGTTTTAGAGCAAGATTTCTATTATTATAATTTAAATAGTAAACGAAATGAAAAATGTTACTTTTCCAAAATATTATCATATGATAAATATAAAACTTTAAATATAACATGCGACGACATACGAAACTCTACTGGAGAAATTGTACAGAAAGGAGGGTGGCATTTGAGTTATTTCGGTGACGCATATTTTATTAAAAACAAGATTGAGAATTTTTCTCATCAAGAGTACAACTCTGTAGAATTTACAGAGTTAGCTAATATCGAAGATAGAATCAATAATTGTTTGGACATGTTTAATCGTCATGGAAACAACGGTATGTACAAAATTAGTGTCATTGATAATGATTATTTACCACCATTGTATAATATCTTTTTGAAAGAGTTTTATGAGAACCCGAATGAAGAAATGCGACAGCAAAAATTATTACAGTTTTTAAAACATCATTATTATGATAGTGCTTGGAAGGGACATTTTGAATTTAGTATGTGGTTAGTTAAAAAAATGAATCCTAGGATTATTGTGGAATTAGGAGTTGATTATGGTCATTCATCCTTTTGTTTAGCTAGCCCTAATATTGGGCATGTTTATGGTATTGATTGTTTTGAAGGCGATATTCACACTGGGTTTAGAAATAATGAACAAATTGTTAGAGATGTAAAAAGGGTATTGTTACACAAATCTTTATTGTTATCTGATAATATAACATTTGTAAAAGGTTATTTCGATGATGTATTATCAACATTTAATCATGAAATTGATATATTACACATTGATGGATTACATACTTATGAAGCAGTTAAAAATGATTTTACAACGTGGATTACTAAAACAACCGAAAATAGTGTAATTATTATTCATGATGTTGTTAGTTTCCCATATACAGTTGGTAGATTCTTCAATGAAATTGATTTCCCCAAGTTTCATTTTACACATTCTGCTGGATTAGGAGTGGTATGTAAAAATAAAACTGTATTGGAAGATTTAATTAACTCAGTTATTAATTCCGAAATGCCTTGTATCGACAACCTAGTATACGAAGGATTACCGAAATATGCGTTTCCATATACGGTTATAAATAGTACAGTTTATCAACATATTAATAAACCTTTTGACAATTTGTGTATTAGTAACCCCATATATTGTGTTATTCATAGTTGTACATTTCAAACCAATGGCACGGCGAAATTAGATTATATAATTGATAAAATTATAAAAAGTGGTTTTTTAGGAATAGTAGATAAAATAATTATAAATAATATTGGATTGCCAATACAAAACAAATACGGTGATAAGTTCAATGTAAATAACTATTCAGAAAATACACTATTATATGAAAATCCCACATTAAATAAAATTAAAGAATTGGCTGTAAATAGTACAAATAGTTATATTCTATATTTACACACCAAAGGCAATTCTTATTCTCATGAAACTCAACAAATAAAGGATTGGACTAACATGATGCTATATTTTTTAGTTGAAAAATATACAGTTTGTATTGATAAATTAAATAGTGATTATGATACTATAGGATGTAATTACAACGAATGTGTAAATGAGATTCCGTCGCATTATTCTGGGAATTTTTGGTGGAGTAAATCTGATTATATTCGCAGTTTACCGTTATTAGATGAAACTAACCCTAGTAAAACCGAACCCGAGTTTTGGTTATTCAAAAATAATCCGAAAGCATATGCGGCTCATTCTTCGAAAGTAAATCATTATTTTGAGACGTATTCCCAAGACAAATATCGATTCTAACATTTATTAGATAATATTCAATAATATCCAATAATATTTTATATAATTTGTTTTTTACAACAATTAAATTATATAAAATATTATATTTACCTTTCCGTTGAAAAGAAGAATACTTGAAACAATCTCCCGTTTTCTTTCGTGTCTCCGAAATAATCCATGGACATATGATACTGATTCGCATTAAATAAAATAAGTCGATTGAATACATTTCCGACTCGATCCACTAGTTCCCATTTGGTAAAATCTTGGGTATAACGGTCAATCTCATCTTGGTTCTTTAATAAATCTGTATCTGCTTGTGACCTAGACCCATCTTGAAATTTGTAAAAAGCGGTCCCGGCAGACAATGGCGCGTTCGGTGTTAAAAAGAGCACTCCCGCCCAATTGTTCCACTTATCCGTATGAATCCATGACCTATCTCTAGCCACCGTATATTGAAACGAACCATTATAAATGTTTTTATTGTCGTCGCTTGGCATTGGGAATACGGTAATTTTCCCACTGAATGGCTCTACATATTTTTGAATTATATCTTTTAATTCTTGTGTAGCATAGGAACGCGTTCTTTGCCCCGGAAAATTACCTCTCACTGCGAACTCTTGTGTCAAAACATAATTACGGGTTTCTAAAGCATTGTTGTAAAAATTATCGACGACTATGAGGCCACATTGTGGTGGTTTTTTGGTTTGGAAAGCGAAAAGCAATCCCTTTTTAATATTCTGTTTTTGTAGATCGTTAAATTGTGGTTTGTTAGTTTGTTCCTCGGTATTATTCGAGTCTTCATTTGGTGTATTTATTACTGGATCATCTGTTGTATCCATGATAATATTATTTTGAATTTGTTTTTCAATAAAGTTCATATCTATTGAAAAGCCAATGTTTTTAAATAGTAGTTGGATTATTTTTAATTTATACGTAGATAACTATTTTACATTTTTTGTGAAATATTTATTTGATTTATAATAATTGAACTATTTGTTGATAATTACTTGTAATTGTTTGTGTGGTGCTAGCATAAGAATAAACACTAACCCTTATTGTATTGCCTGCTGTAAGATACATTATATGACTACAAGAAGTATAAAATTGTGTTGTTAAAGCTCCATTATATCCAGTTGACCCAGTATTTATATTAGAACCAAAAATATTCGATATTTGTATTAACAACGCAGGTAAATATGTTGCTGTTGCTGTTCCTGGAATATTTGGAACCAATGGGGCCGATGTTCCCCATCCTCCAGAGTATTCAATACAGTATAATCCCGTAACTGGTATAGTGACATCAATGCCTCCTGCTCCACCTACAGTATATGTATCTCCTACTGAAGTAGCACCTGTCCAAGAAATCGCAACTTGGTTATTACTTGGAACAGTTGTTGCTACACCTGAGTGAAATACATAAGAAAGTTTTGATTGTACTGGAGTTAAAGAATTATTTACTATACTTAGGGCAGCAATAGTGTTTGAAGTTATTGATGCTCCCGACATTACCGGAGGATTATTAAATGTTTTTACCCCCGAAAATGTCTGGGTTGTATTTGTGACTACCCCTCCATTAGTTCCATCAGCTGGCGCTAAATTTAATGTTGTTCCAGTTATTGATGCTCCGTTTGCTGTTGAACTTACTGAAATTGGTCCCACAGATCCTAACAAGCCAGTAGCTCCAGTTGCTCCTTGAGATCCTTGAGGTCCTACAGTTCCCGTTGCTCCAGTTGCTCCCGTTGCTCCCGTGGATCCTTGTGCTCCCGTGGATCCTTGTGCTCCAGTGGATCCTTGTGCTCCAGTGGATCCTTGAGAACCCGTAGCACCTTGAGGACCAGTTACCCCAATTTGACCTCCATCAATACATACCCAATTATTAGCAACAGAAGACCCATCGGTTTGACTTACGTTCGAAACAGCGCCCATTTTAACACCAGTTCCTCCATTATTTATTCTTACTGGTAAAACAGCATATGTTACAGTTCCTCCATTGTTTTGAATTGTAACTGTATTAGTAGCACTAAAGTTTACAATAGTTATCCATGAACCAATAACACATGAACCAGCTAAAGGTAAACGAACTATTATATTAGCTGTGGGCGCATAAATTCGCGCTGTAAATAAATCACTTGTTGTTAATGTAACTGGTGAAGTATTTGATGTCGTAGTAGCATAATAATTATCAAATGTACCAGAACCACTCCCTAATGAATATAACAATCTAGAACTGGTATCGAACGACGCATTTAAACCTAAACTAAATACACTGCCATAATAATTAAAAATCGAGCCGGCACTGTTATTAGTAATCGATGACCATTGTTTTGTATTGGTTCCAATAAATAATCCTTGTCCGGAAGGATTAATTGGTGCTAAATTAACAACGTTACTTGAAGGAGTACCATCTTGTCCCAAACTAAATGCACTAGCATTTGTAGAATCGTTCCAAATTATATCTTTTGCATTTCGTACTACTATATTTCCTCCAACATTTAATTGTTCTGTTGACGGATTATAATATAACCCAGATGCTCCATCAACATAGGCTGTAAAATACCCAGTTGAACCAGTATAACCAACAAATGTTGGATAAAAATTTTGATTGGCTGTGGTTCCAGTAATTAAAAGTTGAGTAGCATTTGGGTTTGACGGACCAGTAGCTCCAGTTGATCCTTGTGCTCCAGTTGATCCTTGTGCTCCAGTTGATCCTTGTGCTCCAGTTGATCCTTGTGCTCCTTGAGACCCAGTAGATCCTTGTGCTCCCGTGGACCCAGTAGATCCTTGTGCTCCAGTTGATCCTTGTGCTCCTTGAGACCCAGTGGACCCAGTGGACCCAGTAGATCCAGTAGATCCTTGAGAACCAGTTGAACCTTGTGCTCCAGTGGACCCAGTAGATCCCGTGGATCCTTGTGCTCCTTGAGACCCAGTAGATC
>Ga0207954_1000410_pt1 | contig 14291 bp, 16 predicted proteins | sample CryBogmetaGMA0M_FD_184547 | JGI IMG/M metagenome (GOLD analysis project Ga0207954, IMG submission 184547) | Freshwater microbial communities from Crystal Bog, Wisconsin, USA - MA0M (SPAdes) | ecosystem: Environmental > Aquatic > Freshwater > Lake | place: Crystal Bog, Wisconsin, USA | collected... | reverse complement strand
GAATACAGGATCATTATTAAACAGAGGCTATGCTGATTTACCAGTAGGTGTACTTCAACTTGTAATGGGAGCTGTGGCTAAAGCCGAAGATCATGCTGAAGATTCAGAACTTACTGTAAAAACTCCAGCATACTATCACCATACAGAGATGATCGCTTTCTTAAAAAGAAACTTTAAAAAGTTTGACAGATGTGGGTTCTTATCGCTTGCACCTGGAGGTGAAGTTGGTCAACACATCGATGAAGGTAAGTATTATCAAACAAGAGATAGGTATCATCTAGCCATTAAAGGTAAGTATAGATATACTGTAGGCGGAGAATCTTATGATGTAGAACCTGGAACTCTCTTATGGTTTAATAATAAACTCATGCACGGTACAGAAGTTCTTGGCGATGAAGTTAGAGTTACTTTTGTATTTGATATACCACATTCAAAAAATAGGAGAATATAATGGCACAGCCAGGAAATAAACAAGTTCATAAGTCAAAGCGTCACAATAATCCAATGGCATACAAATCAGGTAAGCCTAGATTAAGACCATTGAATGTAACACAGTTAGAAGCTCTTAAAGAAAAGACTCAAATGAAGAAAGAAAAAAGTAAGATTGAACGTGAGATCGCTAGGAGATCTAAATGAAAGCATTAAAATTTTATGCAACATGGTGTGAACCATGTAAGATGTTATCAAAGATCATTGAAGGTGTAGGAGATAAGATCACTATGCCTATCGAAGATATCGACATCGAACAAAACATGGAATTGGCACAGAAATATAGCATTCGTGGTGTACCAGCATTAGTCATCGTAGATGAAAATGGTACAGAAATCAAACGTCAAAGTGGTATGTTAATGGAAGACAAGTTATTAGAATTTTTATCATAAGGAAACAATCATGGGACTATTAGAAAAATTAAAAGGCAATTCAACAATTAAGGACACAGCTATCTTAGCTCAGTCCAAGTTCTTCACAAAGAAGGACATGATACCTACATCCATTCCGGCAATCAACATTGCGTTGAGTGGTAGATTGGACGGTGGTTTAACACCAGGTCTAACAATGTGGGCAGGTCCATCAAAACACTTTAAGACAGCTTTCTCATTATTGATGGCTAAGTCTTATATGGATAAGTATGCAGACTCTGTACTATTGTTTTACGATTCAGAGTTTGGTACACCTCAATCATACTTTGAATCATTTGGTATCGACCAAACAAGAGTACTACATACTCCAGTAACAGATGTAGAACAACTTAAGTTTGATATCATGAAGCAGATCCAAGGTATCGAGCGTGATGACAAGATCATGATCATCATCGACTCAATCGGTAACTTGGCTTCTAAGAAAGAAGTTGAGGATACTCTTGATGGTAAATCTGTAGCAGATATGTCAAGAGCAAAACAAATCAAATCATTGTTTAGAATGGTTACACCGCACCTTACACTTAAAGATATACCGATGGTAGTGGTCAACCATACTTACATGACTATGGAGATGTACTCTAAGCCAGTAGTTGGTGGTGGTACAGGTTCATACTATTCAGCAGATAACATCTACATCCTTGGTCGTCAACAAGATAAGGATGGTACAGAGTTAACTGGTTGGAACTTTATTATTAACGTGGAGAAATCAAGATATGTCCGTGAAAAGTCAAAGATACCTATTACTGTTTCTTTTGATGGTGGTATTAGCAAGTGGAGTGGGTTGCTTGATATTGCTTTGGAAACTGGTCATGTTACTAAGCCATCTATTGGTTGGTTTGCTAGGGTAAACAAAGAGACTGGTGAGATTGGCGAGAAGTTTAGAATCAAAGATACAGATACTAAAGAATTTTGGATGCCTATCCTCATGGATAAATCATTCCAAGATGCAGTTAAAGACAAGTATCAAGTTGCTCACGGTGCTATCATCAAAGATGAAGACATCGATGTCGAGTTAGCTTCTATCGAGGACGATGAAATTGTTGCATAAGATCCAATATGAGACTGAACCATATGGTACTAACCAGTATTCTGTAACACTAACAGAAGGTAAGTTTGCTGGTGTTAAGTATGTCTTAGGTAAGACAGAGCTTATTGAAGGTAAAGATAATTTAACTTTAAAGTACCATTATGATATAATAGAATCAAAGGTCGAGGACTCTGATGTTAAAGAGTTTGAGACCTTTATTGGAGACGTCCTCATGCAGATGTTAAGTGATGGCGTCAAGAACAACGATTTAGTTTATTCGGGCGGTGTAGATGCGGATTGAAAATACAATCTTAAGTAACTTAGTATTCAATGAAGAGTACTGTAGAAAAGTTTTACCATTCTTAAAGAAACGATACTTCTCTGAACGTAAAGAAGCGATCATCTTTGAGGAGATCAATAAGTTCTTTGAGACTTATAATAAACCTATCACGACAGAGATCCTTGCTATTGAAGTTGCAAATCGCAAGGACATCTCTGATGGTGATTTAAAAGATCAGCAACAAATCATATCAGAATTAAAACAACAAGATACAAATGAGGAGTGGTTACTAAATGAAACAGAAAACTTCTGCAAAAAGAAAGCAGTCTATAATGCAATCCTCGATGCAATCGGTATCATCGATGGCAAAGACAAAGATAAATCCGAAGATGCTATCCCTAGCCTCCTTTCAGATGCTCTTGGCGTTAGTTTCGATAATCATGTTGGGCATTCCTATCTTACTGATTCTGATGAAAGGTATGAGTTCTATCATAGAGTAGAAGAAAAGATACCGTTCGACCTTGATATGTTGAACAAGATCACAAAGGGTGGATTGAGTAATAAGACTCTTAATGTTATCCTTGCAGGCACAGGTGTTGGTAAGTCATTGTTTATGTGTCACTGTGCTGCAGCAAACTTACTCGCAAATAGAAATGTATTGTATATTACCATGGAGATGGCAGAAGAACGTATCGCAGAACGTGTCGATGCAAACTTATTGAACCTCTCTATGGATGAGTTAAAGGTGGTAGATAAACCCATCTTTGATAGTCGTTTAGATAAAGTCAGGAAGAAGTCTCAAGGTAGACTTATCATCAAGGAATACCCTACGGCCGGTGCCCATGCTGGCCACTTTAGAGCGTTACTTGAAGAGCTTAAGCTTAAACAAGAGTTTCATCCTGACATCATCTACATTGACTATCTAAATATCTGTAGTTCACAAAGACTTCGATATGGTGCAAACGTTAACTCGTACACCTATGTCAAGACGATTGCTGAAGAACTAAGGGGTTTGGCAGTAGAATATAATGTACCTATCGTGAGTGCCACACAGACTACTCGGTCCGGTTTTACGAATTCCGACCCAGGTCTTGAGGACACATCCGAATCCTTTGGTTTGCCAGCAACAGTTGACTTGATGTTAGCACTGATATCTACTGAAGACCTTGAAGCCCTTGGCCAGATCATGGTTAAGCAACTCAAGAATCGATACAATGACCCATCTTACTTTAAGAGGTTTGTCATCGGTGTAGATAGGTCTAAGATGAAGCTCTTTGATGTGGAGGTATCTGCACAGACTAATATAGCAGATGCTGGCCAAGATGATAAACCTGTATTTGATAAGTCTGACTTTGGCCGGCGAGCCAATGCAGAAGGGTTTACAGGATTTAAGTTTTAGGAAAATGGCTACTTCGGTAGCCATAATTTCTTATAAATAATCAAATAAGCTTAACTTTATTGATGGAAATTAATGGCTGAGACAGCATTCAAAGACGGTGGTCTTACTATATTTGATATAGACGATACCTTGTTCCATACTACTGCCAAGATAGCAGTAATGAAGAACGGTAGGGTAGCACGAGAACTCACTAACCAGCAATTCAATAACTATCAATTACGTCCTGGAGAGCAGTTTGACTTTAGTCAATTTGCAGATTCTGATAAGTTCTTTGCAGAATCCAAGCCGATCACCAAGATGTTCAATAAAGCCAGAGCAATCGTAAGGAATGTAGAGAATAAACCTAATAGTAGGGTCGTCATCATTACTGCTAGGAATAACTTTGCAGACAAGAATAAGTTCCTTGCCACGTTTAGGAAGTATGGGTTCAATATAGATAAGGTTAGGGTCGAGAGAGCGGGTCGTATCGAAGGTGAGATGATACCAGCTTTTAAGAAAGCCATCATTATCAGGAACTACTTAAATACTAAAGAGTTTTCTCGTGTTAGGTTATTTGATGATAGCATGAGCAACCTCAAAGAATTTTTAAAATTAAAGAAAGAGTTTCCAAACGTAGAGTTTGAAGCTTTCTTTGCAAACCCAGATGGGTCCGTTAGGACTATTAAATAGGAAATGTATATGGATATTTTAAGCTTTAACGAATTCTTAACAGAAGCTGCAACTTCAGGAGTAGCTGCAGATGACAAAGGTAAGATGCATGAATTACTCTTAGCAAAACACCTTCATCCTAAAGGAAAGCTACCTGAACACCATAGATCAGAATCAGAGAATCCTGAACACGCAGGTACTCCGCAACAAGTACATGACAAATTAAAGAAAAAGATTGGATCTGCGGCATATAATGAGATAGATCGCCACGCTAAACAGACAGCTGGAGAAGTTAAGAAACATATCCCTAAAGGTCATAAGATACATTCAGTTCATTGGACATCTAATCGTGATACAGAGAATAAAGCTGGAGATCATGAAAAGACTACAGGCCATAAAGACGTTAATTCAAATGCAGATGTCATCGTTACATCGCATGATAGCAAAGGAAAGAAACACTTCCATCCCGTATCTGCTAAGTATGGTTCAAACGCTCAACCTAACTTTAAGAATGCTGGACTAGCTACATTAGAAAAACATTCAGGTCAACATGGAGTCTATACAAAACTTCATAAAGCCCATGAAAAGCATATGGAAGATATCGGATATAAAGGTTCTAAAGTAGAACGTCATACACAATACAAGTCTGATAAGACTAAACTAGAAGCTGAGAAGAAAGCTCATAAAGGTACTGGTGAATTTAAGCCTAAGAGTAAAGAAGCTAAGCGAGCACATGAAGCAGAACATTCTTCATTAGCAGTACGTACTGCAATGGCTAGAGCTCATGAGAAAGGTCTTGCTAAGAAGTCTGATAAAGAACTAAGAAAACATATTACAGATCAAGTATCTCCACCTACAAAATATCCACACCTTGTAGCTCATAGTCATGTACATGATAATGGTTCAGCTACATCTCATGTGCATGCGGCAGAACATATAGCTCATGAACACCTTAAGAACTATAAGAACTTACATGTTCGTAAAGGTAATGGCATCTCTGCTGATATCGTAGGCACTCATAAAGATACTGGTAAAGAACGAGTCATAGCATCACAAGCATTTAAAGGATCATCAGGTCCTCATAAAGGTGTTGCTGGTACATTTGGATTAAGATAATGAAATCATTTGATACATTCTTAACAGAATCTGCAGACGATGGCAAGTTAAAACATATCCATCATCCTGAGGATAGACCTCTATTACATGGTAAGAAAGGTTTTACTCATGCTATGGGTGCATTGAACCAAGCACACGAACACTTAAAAGCTGGTAAGAAGAGTACTGAAATGACTATGAAGTATGATGGATCCCCATCTATCGTATTCGGTCATCATCCAAAGACAGGCAAGTTCTTCGTTGCTACAAAGTCTGCATTCAATAAAAATCCAAAGATTAACTATGATGAAGATGATATAGATCGTAATCATGGTCATGCTCCAGGACTTGCAGATAAACTTAAAGCGGCATTAGAACACTTACCTAAAGTAACACCTAAGAAAGGTGTATATCAAGGTGACATGATGTTTAGTCATGGAGATGTCGTACACAACCCAAATGGTTCTGCTTCATTTACTCCTAACACTATCACATACTCTGCGCATGGTTCAGAAGCTAATGCTATTAAGAAAGCAAAAGTTGGAGTAGTAGTACATCAACAATATAGAGGATCAGACTTACATAACATGAAAGCAAGTCCTCATATCGAACATAAGTTTAGAGCCCATCCAGATGTATGGCATAAAGATGCAGAACATGATACATCAGTAACTAATTACTCACCTAAGTCACAGATTGAATTCCAAAAGCATATGGAAAAAGCAAAAGCTATCCATGATACACATGGAAAGATGATGTATCCATTGACAGAACCACATCAAGGCGAAGGCGGCCATATGGCTACATATATTAATAAGACAGTTAAGAACGATGAGAAGCCTACTACACGCGGTCTACAGCAGCATATAATAGATAAGTCTAAAGCTGCACAGGATAAACTTAAGACAGCTCAAGCAGCACAAAAGAAAGCTTCTGAGACAAGGACTGAAGTAGACTATATCCAACAAAATAAAGAACACTATGATAATCTATTGAAGATGCACCAACACCTAGCTGCAGCTAAGAACACTCTCGTGACTTCTCTTAACATGCATCCAGGTACGTTGAGTCATCATATCGGTACAACTCCTACAGCTCCAGAAGGCTTTGTAGTTCATCATCAAAATGAACCGACTAAGTTGGTTAATAGAGCAGAGTTTAGTAAAGCAAATCTTTTAAAGGTGCGAAAATAATGTTAACATTCAAAGAATACTTAGAAGAAAGTAAATACAAATCAGAGACTGGTGGGTTGACTCGTGCTGGCGTAGATAAGTATAATAGAGAGAATCCTGGTCATCATTTAAAAATGGCTGTGACAACTCCTCCATCAAAACTTAAAAAAGGCGGTAAAGCAGCAGGAAGACGCAAGTCATTCTGTGCTCGTATGGGTGGAGTCAAAGGTCCTATGAAGGATGAACATGGTAAACCAACAAGAAAAGCATTAGCTTTAAGGAAATGGAATTGCTAAGTCTAAGACAATACATCACAGAAGAAACAAATGCTAAACACCATGTATTAGCATTTGGCCGTATGAACCCGCCAACAAAAGGTCATATGAAAGTCATTGATAAGGTGCATGACGTTGCAGCTAAGCATGATGCTGGTCACACTGTGGTGACTTCACATAGTCAAGACAAGAATAAGAATCCATTAACTAGTGCTCAGAAGATGAAACACTTACAACGTTTCTCTCCACAAACAAACTTTAAAGCATCTTCATCAGAACATCCAACTATATTACATCATGCTGCATCTCTACATAAGAAAGGAGTAACACACCTACATGTAGTAGTCGGCTCAGATCGTAAAAAAGAGATGCATACATTACTTAACAAATATAATGATAAAGAAGGTAAACACGGTCATTATAACTTTAAAAAGATAACTGTCCACTCTGCAGGCAGCAGAGATCCTGATGCAGAAGGCACTGGTGGTATATCAGCTACAAAGCAAAGAGAACATGCAGCTAAAGGAGACTTCGCAAGGTTTAAGAAAGGTGTGCCTGAACATGTATCAGATGCACATGCAAAAGAATTGATGCACGACGTACAACGCGGGAGCAAATAATGAAGAGATTAATATTAGTAGCAGCATTATTGTCAGGATGTAGCTTCATCATGCCAGTCAAACATGATCCAGCAGAGGCTGCAAAGCTTATAGACATTAAACAGAAGGTTGATACTCTAACATGTGGATCCACCAAAGATCATCCAAGATGGCAGTCTGCTGTAGATGACATGAGATGGTTGAACATGTATACAGAATTTAGAGCAGATCCACAAGCAAAAACTATTGAAGAACTATATATAGCAACTCAAAAGGCAAGGGACGGATCAGAAGCATACTGTGAAGCTACCCTTAAATTACAAAAGACCCGTATTCAGGTCATAGAAAAAGCATGGAAAGGCAGGTAATATGTCAGTATTAAACGAACTAAGAGCAGCAATGACAGAACCAGGCATCAAAGGTGCTTTGGCTCAACAGTTACATGACATCACAGAACAATACAATGACGGCATCTTAAATGGAGACGAGTTCAAAGACTTGGTTACCCAGATAGGTGACGTACAAGCTAACGATGATCTTGCAGGAGATGAGGTAACTTCAAGATGGGTCGTAAATATTACAAAAGTGATACTTTCTGCCGTATAAATAATATACAGCAACATTATATAGATGGATAAAAATGAAGAACTATAGACAGCTTATTAAAGAACTGCCTTCCAAGACACTCGTAATGTCAGTTGGAAGCTTTAACCCACCAACGCTTCAAAGCGAGATGGCTTTCAAACTAGTTGAGAAGCTAGTTGAGACCCATAATGCCGACCATGTCATCTATGTGACAGAAGAAGCCAACACCCTCCCAGTAGACAGAAAGATCCACTTCCTTGAACTCATGTTCAATAAGTTTAACTTCCGTCCGCTCCATGAGGATCGTATGGTTGCTGAGCTCGGTAAGTTAAAGTCTAAGTATAAGAGCGTCATCGTAGTTACTTCAGAAGATAAATCCAAACTATATGAATCCATGCAAGTTGTATCCACTGGCTACCCTGACATTGAGGCTTCTAAGCTTAAATCGATGGTTACCAAGGGTGACTACACAACATTCAAAAAGAACCTCCCATCCTCAGTAAGAGACATCGATGCTAAACGCATGATGAACGAGATGAGACACGCTCAAGGTCTTGAGTTCATCAAAGAAGACGTTAAGTTCTCAGTAGACGCTCTAAGAGACAAGTACTTTAAAGGTGAGATCTATCATATCGGTGATATCGTTGAGTCTGCTGGTCAACAATACGAGATCATGGACAGAGGATCAAACTACCTAGTAGTCGTTAATAATACTGGCGACCTATCACGCAAATGGGTAAAAGACGTAACATTAGTTGAAGCTAAGTCTGATCTAAGCAAAGCATGTTGGAACGGTTACAAAGCTGTAGGTCTTAAGAAAAAGAATGGTAGGACTGTACCTAACTGTGTACCAGAGTCTGTACTAAACCCTGCAGATCCACATGGAGACTATGCTGAGAAGAGCAAGACTCTACAAACATTATCAGGTAATAAAGACGTAGATCAAAAGGTAGTACAACAAAGACGCCTAGACCTAGATAAAGAATACAGTAAGCATAAGCTTAAAGAAGAGAATGACCCACAGGTATCTTATAAAGGATACACTACAAAGAACATGCATCACTGCTGCGACCTTGCTAAGACATTTAAGTTAGCTGCAGCAGACGCAAAAGATCCAGTAGCTATGCTTAATGCAATCAAGACTACTGACACATACTTAGAACTACATGGGCAAACTGGTGATAACCCACCACTTGACAAGATCAAGACATGGAAGTATGCACATATTAAAGCTAAAGAAGCTCTACAAAAGATTGGTCATTTTGAAGCACATAAAGAACAATGGATGCAAAGCTCTGACACTTTAGATAAGATGCTCGCTCCTCATGCTGATAAGTTAAGAGAAGCTATCGAGATAGGTAAACATAGTAACCAAAACGTTGAGCGTTCTGCTATGACATATCAACAATACATGAAGATGGGTAAGAAAGAACCTGGCTTTGTAAAAGATACCAAGTATGGTCCATTCACAACAGCTATAGACCCTAACGTTAGCCAACAGATAGATGACCTTGAGCCACAATGGCCACGTCATGTACCTACTAAAGTCGGTCATACTTATGCTACACGAGATCATCTACGTAGACAGAAAGTCATGTATGCACATCATGAGTCTGTACAACATGGTGATTTAATGGATGAAGACTTTGCTACTAAGTTTGTAGCTGAAGGAAGCGGAGAAGTGGGTGATGAGATCGGTAACGATAAAGTAGTAAAGGTTAAGACACTACCGCCTGAGCTTGCTCCTAAGAAAGAAGTAGGTGATGTAGAAAAAGAAAAAGGTAAAGGTTTCTCTGCATTGTTTAATGGTAAAGAGAACGTTGACTTTGACTTCCAAACATTTAAGAACTACAGATTACAAAGAGAAAATGGAAAGAAGAATAAATAGAAAATGGACAAACTAATCGCATCTTTAAAAGTAATCCTTGGTAATACATTCGTCATGTATTTCAAGGCACACTCATATCACTGGAATGTAGAAGGTGTACACTTCTCACAATACCATGATTTCTTTGGTGATATCTATCAAGACGTGTACGGTGCAGTTGATCCATTTGCAGAAGAGATTAGAAAGCTTGATACCTATGCTCCTATCAGCTTGATGGAGTTATATGGTTATAAGACTATCTCAGAAGACTCAACAAAGCCTGCAAACATACATGAGATGTTAGTTAGCTTGCTCATGTCAAATACAGAATTACTATCAGCATTGACAGCAGCATTTGATACTGCCACAGAACAAAAGCAACAAGGCCTTGCAAACTTTATCGCAGACCGTATGGACAAACATAAGAAGTTTGAATGGATGATTACAGCATCACTTAAGAATATCGGAGAAGTGTAATGAAGACGTTAAAAGAATTTAGAATTCAAATCAACGAAGTATTAAAAGCATCAGACCCTATTGAAAAATGGATCGATGACTTTGTACACTCTAAGAATCCTAAGTTTTCTGGTAAGTCTACCAAAGAACGTATCGAGATGGCAAAGGGCGCATACTATGGTGCACAAAAGAATGAGTCAGCAGCTATCTCACAAAACTCTACTGCTATTACAGACATGAACGAAGATCACTTAGTACACGTTAATGATGGTTCTAAGTATGATGAACAGCCACATGAAAAAGATGTAGAACATGTCATGGCTGGTGTTAAGTTACATGGTGGAGAACATGCTGGTGCATCTGATAAAGGTGTATTCTTTAAGTTTAAATCACCAGAACATGCACAAAGCTTTGCACAACATGTTAACAAATGTCCACACAGATCATGCAGTGCAGACCTTACAGAAGCTGTAGAATATAAAGGCATCGGCACCGATGTAGTTGACAAGAAGAAGAAACTAAATCCACAACCAAATTTTACGACAACTAAAAAGACTGTTAAAGACTTTAAAGAAGATGTTGATAAAGGTGAGTATGACTACGAAGGTCAAATGTCTCGTACTCAATTACAAACTACAATGCGCAACTGTCAAGATTTAATCGGTATGATTAAAAATGATGACAACATGCCTGAGTGGGTTCAATCTAAGATTACATTGGCTCAAGATTACATTACAACTGTTAGAGATTATTTACAATCAAAAGAAGAACTTGATGAAGGTAAAGTATATGATCCATTTACAAAGAAAATGGTTAATACTAAACCAATCAAAGTTCAAGCTGGCGGCGGCGCAACTAGAAACGGAGTTCCAGTTGAGACAGGTCCATCAAAATATAAAGAACGTCCATCAAGACCTGGTGATATCTATGGTAAATCATTTACTGAAGAGACAGAACAGATTGACGAGTTGGATAAAAAGACAATAGGTTCTTACGCTAAGAAAGCAACTAAAGATCTTAAATGGCAACAAACAATGAGACCATTTGACGCTAAGCGTATTAGTAATAGAGAAAAGGGTATTGATAAAGCTATTGACAAATTAACTAAAGAAGATGTACAGATCGATGAGTTATCTAAAGGATTAGTTGCTAGATACGCAAATAAAGTAGCAAAAACTACACAAACTAATTATGATAAATCTAAAGATAAATTTCAATTCTCATCAAATAGACAAGATGGAATGAAAAATGCAGTTAAGAGATTAACTAAAGAAGAATCAGAACAAGTCGATGAGTCTAGTCTTCATCGTCAACATTTTCAAATGGTAGCTGATCTTATTAAAGGTCATGAATCTGCAGAGAAACGTAAAGAGCTTGCACAACATCATGCAGAGTTATTTAAGAAAGCAAATCCACGCTTTGATCATGCTAAGTTTATGAAGGCAGCTGGTGTTAATGAAGAAGTACAGATCGATGAAGTCTCTAAGTCAACACTTATGAGATACATTCCATCTGCAGCAAGAGACGTTGGTTCTTATACTCATTCAGGTAAAGAAGCTGGTGAACATGCAGCTCAACATACAAGAGCTGGTGATTGGGAAGCAGCAGAAAAGAAAACTAAGAAGTCTTATGCAGACTTTAAGAAAGCAAACAAACGTATCGCAGGTATAGATCTTGCTACTAAGAAGCTTGGCATACAAAAAGAAGAAGTAGAGTTAGATGAAGCGATCGCTAAGAAATTACCAGTACAACATGCAGTTGATGCAGTACATGCTACATTAGGTCCTAAGTCAGCTACACGTTTCTTATCGCACTTAAGTCCAGGTTTAGAGAAACATACCTCATGGGACAAAGTAAATGATGCATTAGTAAAACAAGGTGTACAAACACATCACATTGCTAAGATCGCTCAACATACATCTCATATGAATGAGTCAAGAGGTCATAAAGTATTAGCAACGTTCTTTAAGAACAGAGAAGTTGCACAAAGAGCATATCAAGGCAATCCAGCTAAAGATTCAGAGGTAGCAGCTGGTGGTGGAAGTCCTGCAGAACAAGGTATTGCTGCAGCTAAGAAAGATGCAGAAGAATTTAAAAAAAAAGTAAATGAGGCAACAGCAGGGGTATCTGCTAAAGCCCCAACAGTAGCTACTGCAAAGAAAACTAAATCTACTGCAAAAGAATATGCAAGTGCTTCTATTCCTGGTACAAAGAGAGTTACTAGAGCAATACCAGATAATAATGAAGTAGGAGGAGCTGAAGGTAATCAGATCAAAGAAGATCAATACGCTTCAGACTATAAGATTAAGTATTATGTAGACCCAATTACTGGTGAGAACAAGACAAGAAAGATTCGTCCTCATCGTGTAGATTTTAAAAACAGCAAGATGCGTGGTGAGCCAGCACAAGCTGATGCACAAGGTGATTATGGTCTAAAAGAAGACGATAAAATATACGATGAAAAATGGAAAAAATTTAATTTTAAGAAAAATACAAAGGGAGCTAAGTAATGTTAAAGTTTAATGACTACTTAAAAGAGGCTAAGCTATCAGCTAAGCAAAAGAAAATCGCAGCAATCGCTGGCGACAAAGACAAGATTGATGCTGCTGACTTAGCTGCTTTAAGAGCTGGTAAGAAACCTGTAGACGAGTGTGACTATGGCAAGATGAAGAAAGAAGAGCTTGTCGGTAATCAATATAAACTTGACAAGAATAAGAACGGTAAGTTAGATGCTCAAGATTTCAAGATGCTTCGTAAAGAAGAAGTTGAAGAATTAGAAGAAGGTAAGATGAAAGAGCTTTCAATGGATCTTACAGATATGGGTCATGATGAATTCCATAAGAAATATGGTAATCCTAAGTCTCATTTTGATTCTACAAACTTTAAAAAACCAGTAGAACCTGGTAAAGGTATGGATCGCGCAAAAGCTTTAGCTCAACGTGGTATGAAATCATTATCTAAAGAAGAAGTAGAACGCCTCGAAGAGAAGTTAACACAGTTAGATGAGTTATCAAAAGCTACACTAACTAGTTATGCTAACAAAGCATCTGATAGCTATGCAGATCATAAAGCTAAAGAGAAAAAAGCAATGTCTAACTATGAAAAAACAGCTTCTGGTGAAAAATCACCATCATATGATAAACATGGACGTGATGAATATGAACAAGGTGAACATCATGCAGATAATGCAGCTAAACGTAAAGCTGGTGTAGATAAAGCTTATAGCAAATTAGCTAAAGAAGAAAGAGACTATGTATCTGCAACGCTTAAAGTTATGGACGAAGGTAAGATCGATAACCTTAGAGATGCACAGAAGTTAAGACAAGATACTCAATCTGCATACGATAAGAACTACAAACCAGATACAAGCCATCCGCATATTCAAGTAGTTAAAGGATCTGCGTATGGTGGTATGAACCAAAAAGATGATGAAGGTGATGAGAAGCCTGATGATGAATCAAAAGAGAAACGCGGACGTGGCAGACCAAGCGGTTCTAAATCAGGTGCTAGATTAAAAGGCGGTGGACATGAAGACGGCGGTATTCCTGTACACAACTTACACTTGCCAAAATCATATAAATAGTTAAAAATTAAGGAGTAATAAAATGGCTTTATGGGGAAAAACAGACACTTTGGCTTCAGCGCCGAAGTATATAACAAGAAAGGCGTACTTCATTGCATCTGCGGTTAATTTAACTGAAAATACAATCGATCTACGTGAACCAGTTTCAGGTACATGTTTTGCTGTCGGTGACGGCGTAGTCTATAACAATGGTGGTGGTACATCAGCTACTGGTTTAACATCAGGTAGTACGTACTATGTAGCTTCAAGCGGAACTTCTGGTCTTATCAAGTTATCAGATACAGAAGCGCATGCTAAAGCTGGTACAAATATCATTGATATTACTGGTCAAGGTAACGATGCTCAGTACTTACAACGTAATACAGAAGGTAATGAAGGCTATGAT
>Ga0207954_1000409_pt1 | contig 14310 bp, 10 predicted proteins | sample CryBogmetaGMA0M_FD_184547 | JGI IMG/M metagenome (GOLD analysis project Ga0207954, IMG submission 184547) | Freshwater microbial communities from Crystal Bog, Wisconsin, USA - MA0M (SPAdes) | ecosystem: Environmental > Aquatic > Freshwater > Lake | place: Crystal Bog, Wisconsin, USA | collected... | reverse complement strand
ACCCGCCGCACCTCCGCCCGCCGCACCGTCACCCGCCGGGAGCGAACTGAGCGAACTGAGCGAACTGGTCACTGCGCCGCCCACCGCGGTCATGGCCGCCGAGGCTCGCGAACCACCGGCGGCCGACGCCGCCGTCCGCGGCATCGACGCCTTTGATCGCGTCGTCCGCGTCTCGGCCGACAGCCTGACGCGGCTCGTCGGTCTCGCGGGGGAGTCGCTCGTGGAAACGCGGCAACTGCGGCCGTTCGTCGACGGGCTGCTCACCCTGCGCGGCCAGCAGGTGCAGCAGTGCGATGCCCTCGCCGCCCTCGACGACCGCCTCCAGGCGGGCGACCTCGTGGTGCCGCCCGTGCTCGCCGCCGGCGTCGCGGTCGCCCGGGAGCGGGCCGACCAGCTGCTCGCCGTGCTCTCGCGGCACGTCGAGGATTTCGAGAGCTTCGCCCGGCGCAACGAGGATCTGTCCAACCGGCTGCACCACGAGGTGATCGTGAGTCGGATGCGGCCGCTGGCCGACGGCATCCGTGGATTTCCCCGGCTCGTGCGGGACGTCTCCCGTACCCTCGGCAAGCAGGTGCGGCTGGACGTGCGCGGCGAGCAGACCGGCGTCGACCGCGACATCCTCGACAAGCTCGAGGCGCCGCTCTCCCACCTGATCCGCAACGCCCTCGACCACGGGATCGAGCCGGCCGCGGCGCGAGAGGCCGCCGGCAAGCCGGCGACAGGCACGATCGTCCTCGAGGCACGGCACCGCGGCGGCATGCTCAACATCACCGTCGCCGACGACGGCCACGGGGTCGACGTGGAGCAGCTGCGGTCGCGGGCGGTGTCCCGGGGGCTCGTCGCGGCGCAGGTCGCCGACCAGTTGACCGACATGGAGCTGCTCGAGTTCCTCTTCCTGCCGGGCTTCTCCACGAAGGACCAGGTGACCGAGATCTCCGGCCGCGGCGTGGGGCTCGACGCCGTGCAGAGCATGGTCAAGGCCGTGGGAGGCAGCGTGCGGGTGGCGACGCAGCCCGGGCGCCAGACGACGTTCCTCCTGCAGTTGCCGATCACGATGTCGGTGATCCGGGCCCTGCTCGTCGAGATCAGCGGGGAGCCCTACGCCTTCCCGCTCACCCGCATCGACCAGATCGTCTTCTGCCGCGGGGACGACATCCGCACCGTCGAGGGGCGGCAGTATTTCGACCACGACGGTGCCTCCATCGGCCTGGTGCTCGCCGCGCAGATTCTCGAATTGCCGCAGGCGCCGGCCGTCGCCGACCCCCTGCCCGTCGTCGTCCTCAGCGACCGCGGCCAGCAGTTCGGCCTCATCGTCGACGCGTTTCTCGGCGAGCGCGACCTCGAGGTGCGACCGCTCGACCAGCGGCTCGGGAAGGTGCCCGACATCAACAGCGCGTCGCTGCTCGAGAACGGCGACCCCGTGCTCATCGTCGACGTCGAGGACATCGTGCGGTCGATCGACAGCGTGCTCGTCGGGCGGCGGCTGTCGCGGGTGGAGTTCGACCGGATCGCGGCGGAAGCGGGGCGGAGGAAGCGGATTCTGGTGGTCGACGACTCGATCACGGTGCGGGAGCTCGAGCGGCAGCTGCTGCAGGCCCGCGGCTTCCTCGTGGATGTGGCGGTGGACGGGATGGACGGCTGGAACGCGGTCCGCGGCACCCGGTACGACCTCGTCGTCAGCGACGTCGACATGCCGCGGATGGACGGCATCGGCCTGGTCACCCTGATCAAGGCCGACCCCGCCCGGAAGGACATTCCGGTGGTCATCGTCTCCTACAAGGACCGCGAGGAGGACCGGCTCCGCGGCCTCGAGGCCGGTGCGAACCGCTACCTCACCAAGAGCAGCTTCCACGACGAGACGTTCATCCATACGATCGTCGATCTCGTCGGCGAGCCGAACGGCTGAGCCGGCCGCCCCACCGCCGCAGGACCGCGGCCCCGGAGGATCGACGCCCATGAAGATCGCCATCGTCAACGACGTGCGGGCCGCCAGCGAGGCGCTGCGACGGGTGGTGGACAGCCTGCCCGACCACACCGTGGCCTGGACGGCGCAGGACGGCGTCGGTGCGATCGCCATGGCCAAGCGAGACCGGCCCGACCTGATCCTCATGGATCTCATCATGCCGCACATGGACGGCGTGCAGGCGACGCGACAGATCATGGCCTCGTCCCCCTGCGCGATCCTCGTGGTGACCGCCACCGTGAGCGGCAACATCTCGCTGGTCTACGACGCGATGGGCTTCGGCGCGCTCGACGCGGTCGACACCCCCACGCTCGGTCCGGCCGGCGAGGTGAGCGGCGCGGGGGCGCTCGTCGAGAAGATCGGCACCATCGCCAAGATCGTGGCCGCCTCGGCGGAGTCGCGCCGTCCGGCCCGGACGGAGGTGGGCGGCCCGCCGCCGCGGCTGCTGGTCGTCGGCGCGTCGACCGGCGGTCCCAAGGCGATCGCCGAACTGCTCACGCCCCTGCCCCACGACTGGAACGTCGCGGTCGTGGTCGTGCAGCACGTCGACGTGGCCTTCTCCAGCGGGCTGGCGAAGTGGCTCGGCGAGCGCACCGGGCACCCCGTCCGCGTCGCCGAGCACGGCCAGCGGCCGCTCGCGGGCGACGTGCTCGTGGCGGGCACCAACGACCATCTCGTGATGACGAGGAGCGGCACGCTCGAATACCGCGAGGAGCCCCGCGAGGTGTTCTTCCGGCCGAGCGTCGACGTGTTCTTCGAGAGCGTGGCGGATGCCTGCCCGCACGCGGGCGCGGCGATCGTGCTCACCGGCATGGGGAAGGACGGCGCCCGGGGGCTGCTCCGGCTGAAGTCCCGGGGCTGGCTGACGATCGCGCAGAACGAGGCCACGAGCGTGGTCTGGAGCATGCCCAAGGCGGCCATCGATCTGGGCGCCGCCGGCGAGGTGCTCGCCGTCGAGCAGATGCCGCGGCTGATCGTGCCGCGGCTGACGAGTGCGGCCGGGGCCGGCTGAAGCCCGGGCGACGGGGCGGGATCGCCCACCGGTGCGTGGCGCCGGCGCCGGCGCCGGTCCGGGATCGTGCGGCGCGCGATGGCTGGGAGCCGCTCAGGCGGGGGGAAACGCGCCGACTGCCGCCCCTGTTCCGGGTGGCCCGAGCGGCCGCTCGATCAGCCGCATGACGTCGAGCACGACCCGGCCGGGATCGACGCCGCCGCCGGCGGTCCCCGGCACTCCCACCACCTGCACGCCCACCGGCAGCCCGCGCGAGCCGCGGTCGGTGGCGGCCGCCTCCACCACCAGCGGATCCCGCGAGGCGGCCCGGCCCCCCTCCTCCTCCGGCCGCACGCGGGTGACGGGTACCGTGCCCGACGGGAGGTCGAGCAGGTTCGCCAGCAGGCAGGGGGCGGCCGCGAGCACCAGCCGGCCGGCGGTCCCGTGCCGCAGCGCCGGGAGCGCCGAGACGGGGCAGACGATCGCGTGGAAGCCCGCCGTCAGCGTGGCGAACCGGCGGGCGACGTCGCGACGTTCGTCGAGCAGCCGCTCGAGCGCCGTGCCCGCGCGGGGCCCCGTATGCCTGAGGGCCCGGGCCTCGAGCCGGCTTCCCGCGGCGTCGGCCGCCGCCGCGAGCAGCGGCCGGATCCACCGCGGCACCCCCGCGATCCGCAGCAGGCGGGCGACGGGCGGGATCGGCCGGTCGGCGCCGAAGAGCCGGCGGATGTCGGCACCGCCATCCGCCGAGACGAGCGCGAGATGGATCCAGGCCGCCTCGTCGGCGAGCCCGCCATCGACCCGCTCGACCGCGGCGCCGGCCCGCGCGAGCCGCTCGACCGCCTCCGCCACCCCGCGACGGATCGCGGCCGAAGGCTCGAGCGGCCCCGCGGTATCCCACCAGGCCACCCGCAGCCCGTCCGCCGGCGCCGGTCCGCCGAGGCTCCCCGTCGCGGCGCAGGCGAGGGCGACGTCGTCGACACATCGGGCGAGAAATCCGGCCCGCGCCCGCATCACGGTGAGGTGAGGCAGCGTGAGGAACGCCCCGCCGTCACCGAGCCGCGCCGCGGCGGGGATGAAGCCCACGATGCCGCAGGCGTGCGCGGGCTGGCGGACGCTGCCGGCGAGGTCGTTGCCGACCCCCAACGGCACCACCCCGGCGGCGACGAGCGCGGCGTCGCCGCCGCTGGATCCGCCCGGACCACGGTCGGCGGCCTCCGGATGATTCGTCCGGCCCCAGACGGGATTGTCGGTCTCGTGCAGAAACATCGCCTGCGGCACGTTGGCCTTGCCGACGACGAGCGCCCCCGCGGCCCGCAGCGCCGCGACGATCCCCGCATCGTCCGCATCGATGCGTCCCCGGCGGTGCGGGATGCCCAGCGTCGTCTCGAGCCCGCCGACGGCGAAGCATTCCTTCACACTCACCGGCACGCCGGCCAGAGGCCCAGCCGCGGCGTCGCGCAGCCGCGCATCGACGACCGCGGCCTCGCGGCCGGCCGCCTCGTGCCGCGGCTGGACGAGCGCGTTCAAACGGCCGTGGCTGGCGGCATGCCGCTCCACGTGCTCCGCCAGCACGGCCGCCGCCCCCACCGCCCCGGACGCGACCGCCGCAGCGACCGCCGTCGCGGTGTCAGAGCCCATCGGCGCCGGCGGAAACCTGCGCCGCGGCGAGCGGTCGCACGTCGACCGCCCAGACGGCGTCGCCGTCGAACAGCACCCCCGACACGAGCATGCGATCGCCCACGTCGACGGCCGGCTGCGTTCGCGAGATGATCGCCACGGGCCGTGTGGCCCCGTCGTCTCCGGCGTCTTCGATCTGGGCACGCGTGCTCCAGTAGGGGCCGACCCGCCGCACATTCTCGACCGTCGCGACGAGAACCACGCCGTCCGACTGCCGTTTCTGGCTCGTCAGCCACATCCCGCCGAGCCGGACGAGATCGCCGACCGCCGCATCGTCACCACGAACCCGCTCGAGCACGCCGCTGGCCGCCGCGGGAGTGTCTTCGAGCGGCCGGCCGGTGCCCGTCGCGGTGTGCTCGAGCACCGCGAGTTCCTCCCCGAGCCGGGCGAGCTGACGATACCAGCCGACGAGCAGTTTCCGCCGGGCGGAGTCATCCCCGTCCGGCACCGAGGCGAGGCTGTCGAAAGCCTCGGCGGCCTTCGCCGCGGCGGCCTCGACACCGGTGAGATCGAGCGCGGGCGGCTCCGGGGCGACGACGGCCGCCGGGGCCACTGGATCGAGCGCCGCCAAAGCGTCGGGCGGGGGCACCGTCACGGCCGCGTCGGCCGGCTCGGCGGCCGCCGGCTTCATGGCCGGCCCGCGGTCGGCCGCGTCGCCGGTCGCGGCATCCGCGACCACCACGCCATCGGAATCGGCGGGCGCACCGTCGCCCTGCTGCGGCGCGGCTGCCGCGGCCTCGGCCGGCTCTGCGGCGCTGTCCGCGGGCACCGCGGCGTCGCCGGCCACGGCCAGGTCGTCGAGTGACTTCGCCTTCGACAGGTCGGGCCCCGACCGCTTCCCCTTCGACGCCGGCTTGTCGCTGCCGGGCTGCAGCTTCTGCGGCAGCAGGAACGCGAACTGCGGCGGAACGTGCCGGGCGAACTTGAAGGGATCCTTCTGGAAGCCCCAGATGAGGATCGCGAACGTGATCGGAATCGCCAGCAGACCGCCGAACACGATGCCGATCAGCTGCCCGATGCCGCTCCCCTTCTTCTTCGGTGCCGCGGCAGGCCGCACGGACGCGCCCGCCACGGCGGCGCCGGCGGTCGCCAGCCCCGCGACCATCGGAATCGACGCCGCCTCCTCCCGGATCGATTCGTCCGCCTGGGCGAACGGATCGGCCGTGCCGGTCTCGCCGAACGGCGACGACGCGTTCACCGCGCCGGCGTGGAACGACACGTCGTCGGAGAGCGACTCGCTCGCCTGATCGCCGAAGTCGGCCGACTCCGCAGCAACGCCCAGGGCCATCTCCCGGGCGAGCGCCGCGTCGTCGAACGCGTCGTCTGACCCATCTTCAACCGCCCCGCCACTCCGCGCGTCGCCGAAGCGATCCTGTGCCGACCCTGCCGGCTGGTGATCGTCGTCCGCGGCCGCGTCGGAGCCGCCGAATCCGCCCGTCACGTCCGCGATGGCGATGATGCCCGACTCCTCCGCCGCGAACGGCGCGTCGGAGTCGAACGCATCCGCCAAGGTCGTCGCATCCCCGTCGCGATCCCCGTCGACATCCCCGTCGCCGTCGCCCGCCGCAGTCTCGCTGCCGGGCGGGGGAAACACGGCCAACGGAATCTCCCGGTGAGGCGCGACGTCGGCGATCGTCTCGGCCACCATGGCGTCCCACGAATCCTGCTCCGGCGCGGGCACGGCCTCCGCCGCCGCGTCCGTGGCCCCAGCCTGCGGGCCTTCGGCCGCGGCATGCTCGAGTGACGACGTCTCGAGCGGCGACAGGGGGGACTCGGGCGTGTTCTCCGGCGCAGTGTCGTCGATGTCTTCGAAGGCGAAGGAAAACGCGTCGCCGGACTCGCCGGGCGTCTCCGCGTCGAGGTTCGCCCACGGGTCGGCCTCGGGCCCCTTCTTGTCGTCGTCGGACATTGAAACCCCTCCCAGGGAGACGGCTCGGTCACGCGTCGTCGCCAGCCGCCCGAATCGCTCGGACATCGCGGCCGCCCGCACGCCGGCAAAGTCTACCATCGCCCCGCAGCGGCCAGAAATCGCCGCTTCCGGCAGTCCCCGCCGGCTCTCCGGGCCGCCGCGGCTGCCACCCGCCGGCGTTCCACCAGCGACAGGCGATCACACGGGCTCAGCCCGCGCCGATCCCGTGGGCCGCGCCGTAGCGGCGGCGGAGGCTCTCCACGAGCCAGCGTTCCGACACCGGCGATCCCGTGGCCTGCTCCACGAGCGGCATCGACTCGAGCTGGCGGCCGACCGCGTGCACCCGCTCGCGCAGCCACGCGAGCAGGCCGTCGAAGCGGCCGGCCGCGATCTCTCCGTCGAGGCCGGGAAGGTCGCGTTCGGCCGCGGCCATGAGCTGCGCGGCGAAGATGTTGCCGAGCGTGTAGGTGGGGAAGTAGCCGATCAGCCCGGCGCTCCAATGGATGTCCTGCAGCACGCCCGCGGCATCGTCCGGCGGCCGGAAGCCGAAGTCCTGCGCGAACCGGTCGTTCCAGGCCTCCGGCAGGTCGCGCACGGCGAGGTCGCCGTGCACGACGGCCCGCTCGAGGTCGAACCGCATCATCACGTGGAGGTTGTAGGTCACCTCGTCGGCCTCGACGCGGATCAACGAGGGCCGCACGGCGAGCAGCGCCCGCTGCACGTCGGCGGCGGTGGCGTCGCGCAGCGGCTCCGGAAAGGACCGCCGGGCGAGCGGCATGCACCACTCCCAGAACGCCGGTGAACGGCCGACGAGGTTTTCCCAGAGCCGCGACTGCGACTCGTGGATGCCCAGCGACGCGGCCTCCCCGGGGGGCAGCCCGTACCACTCGGTGGGCAGCCCCTGCTCGTAGAGGCCGTGCCCCGCCTCGTGGAGCACGCCGTAGAGCGCGGTGGGCAGCCAGCGGACGTCCCACCGGGTCGTGATGCGGCAGTCGTCGGGCCCCACCCCGCAGCAGAAGGGATGGGCCGTCGTATCGAGACGGCCGCGTTCGAAGTCGAAGCCGATCGCCGCGGCCACCTGGCGCACGAAATCCTGCTGCGCGGCGACGGGGTAGTCGCGGCGCAGGATGGCGTCGTCGGGACGGCGGGCCGCGCCGGTGCACGCCTGCACGAGGGGCACGATGCTCGACCGCAGGCTGTCGAACCGCGCCGCCACGTCGCGCCAGCGGGCGCCGGGCTCGTAGTCGTCCATGAGCGCGTCGTAGGGATCCGCCATCGGCTCCCGGCAGGACGCCAGCTCCCGTTTCAGCCGGAACATCGTCTCGAGCCAGGGCGCGAGCACCGGCCACGACGACTCGGCACGGGCGGTCACCCACGCCTGCTGCGCCTCCACGCAGGTTCGCGCCAGCTCGCCGACGAGCTTCTCGGGCACGCGGGCATTCCGCTCGTGGTCGCGGGCGAGCAGCCGGATCGCGTGCCGCACGGCGGGCGGTCCCGCGGCCGCCAAGGGACCGGCGGCCAGGCGGGCGAGCCGTTCGCCCTGGACAGGGTCGGTCCGCTGCCGGTGCGCCAGCGTGGCGAGCGCCTCGGCCTGCCGGGCGCGGTGGGCCGCCCCCCGCGGGGGCATCATCGTCTGCTCGTCCCAGCCCAACAGCGCCTCCACCGACGCGAGCACCGCGGCCTCGCGGGCGTGACCGCAGGCGGATTCGAAGAGCTGTTCGGCGGACGGGTCGGCGGGGCGGGGCGTCTGCATCGGGGCAGAGTATGCTGCCGGTTCGCCCGGCCGGCAACCGGCGGACGTTCCGTGGGTCGGTGGCACCGGGGCGACGCGTCCCGCGCCGCTCCGCGGTCCCGCGGCGGCCCCCGCGAGGTGATCCATGCTCGACGTGCTCGCCATCGCACCCCACCCCGACGACGCCGAACTGGGCATGGGGGGCACGCTCGCGTTGATGCTGCGACAGGGGCTCTCCGTCGGCGTGCTCGATCTGACAGACGGCGAGCCGACGCCGCGCGGCAGCCACGAGACGCGGGCCCGGGAGACGGCCGCCGCCACGGCGGCGCTCGGCCTGCCGTGGCGGGAGAATCTCGGCCTGCCCAACCGCCGGCTGCGGGCCACGCTCGCCGCCCGCGGACAGCTCGCGGCGGTCATCCGCCGTGTTCGGCCGCGTTGGCTCTTCGCCCCGTACTGGGTCGACGCCCACCCCGACCACGTCGCGGCGACGCGGCTCGTCGAAGCGGCGCGGTTCTGGGCGAAGCTCACCAAGTGCGACCTGCCCGGCGACCCGTGGCACCCCGAGCGGGTGTATCACTACGCCTGCGTGCACCTCAAGATCGTGCGGCCGCCGGCGTTCGTCGTGGACGTCACGACCACCTGGGAGACGAAGCGTGCCAGCCTCGCCTGCTACGCCAGCCAGTTCAATGCGACGGCGGCCCCGCCGACGGTGCTCGACCGCGTCGAGGCGGCCTCACGGTGGTGGGGCGCGTCGATCGGGCGGCAGCATGGCGAGCCCTTCTATGCGCGGGAGCCGATCGCCCTCAAGGGCTTCGGCGACCTGTTCTGACGCTCTCGCCGCGGGCACGCCACGTCCCCCGGACCGCCCCGCCACGCGGTGGTTGGGGCGGACTGGCCGGGTCGCGGTGACCCGGCTGGGATCGCCGGGAAGTCTGCTCCCCCGCCGCCTCCGCCGCCGATACTTCCTCTGGTGGGCTGTATCCGGCGGCGGCACCGGACGGGACACGAGGATGCGGACATGGACTCCCGCGACATCAACGTCATCGCCCTGGTCAAGGGAGGGGAACGCTACGTGTTCCTCTTCGACGACGACAGCCGCGAGGAGACGCTCCAGGCCCTGGCCCGGCACGCCGCGAACCCGGAGCTGAGCTTCTCCTGGTACGACGCGGCCGTGCTCGGTGACAAGATCCGCCAGACGGCCCCTCACGGCCGTCGCGGCCGCAGGTTCGTGCCCCGGGCGGATCGCCGCGCCTGACCGTCCGACCACTCCGTCGGCCCCTGACGTGCCTTCCACCGGGAACGGCATGCGACGGGCGTCGCCCGGCATCCCCGGCGGTTCGGGGGATTCGACATGGCACCCCAGGCCTCCGCCACCCGCGACGGCTTCACCGACGCGATCGGCCGGTTTCTCGGCTTCCTCGCCGCGGAGAAGGGTGCGTCGCCGCTCACGCTCAAGAGCTACGGCGAGGATCTCCGGCAACTCGAGACCTTCCTCCGTTCCGCGGGCTGCAGCGGTCCGGCCGACGCCTCGAGCGTGATCCTGCGGCGGTTCGGCGCGGGCCTGCACGCGGCCGGCTACGCGCCGTCGAGCGTCGCCCGCAAGCTCGCCAGCACCCGCAGCTTCTTCGCCTTCGGCCAGCGCGAGGGCTGGGTGACGGCGAACCCGGCCAAGCCGCTGCGCAGTCCGAAACGAGCGCGGAAGCTGCCGCGTTTTCTTTCCGGCGAGGAGATCGGCCGCCTGCTGGCGGCGCCGCAGCCGGCCGCGGCCGGCGGCCTCCGCGACCGCGCGATCCTGGAGCTGATGTACTCCGCCGGGCTGCGTGTGCGGGAGCTGGTCAGCCTCGATGACGGCGATCTCGACCTCGCCGGCGGCACCGTCCGCGTGCGCGGCAAGGGGCGGCGGGAGCGGCTGGGCATCGTCGGCACCCACGCGCAGACCGCGTTGCGGGCGTGGCTGGCGGCCCGCGCGGCGCGGCCGGGGCCGGGGACCCGCACGAAAGCCGCGACGCGTTCACCGACGCGGCCGCTGTTCACCAACCGGTTCGGCGGCCGCCTCTCGGTCCGCGGAGTCGCCCGGCTGCTCGAGAAGCACCTCGCCACGGCCGGGCTCACCCGCCGTGCGAGCCCCCACACGCTGCGGCACAGCTTCGCCACGCACCTGCTCGACGCCGGCGCCGACATCCGCAGCGTCCAGGAACTGCTCGGCCACAAGAGCCTCGTGACCACGCAGATCTACACCCACGTGACCACCACGAGACTGCTCGACGCCTTTGACAAGGCCCATCCGCGGGCCCGCTGACGTGCGGCACGGCCCGTGCGGAGACGGCCCCGTGAAGCCGGCCGCGCGGCACAGCCGGATCTGGCCCGGCCCGTGCTCCGTGCTCCGTGGCCCGTGGCCCGTTCGGCGGCGTCCGGTGGCCAGACCGGAAGCCAGCGGCTCGGCCACGCTGCCCGACGCGATCGTCGTCGATCGCGCGGTCAGACGAGGCCGCGACGCACCGCCCAGACGGCCGCCTGCGTGCGATCGCCGACGGCGATCTTCCGCAGGATGTTCTGCACGTGTTCCTTCACGGTTTCGACGCTGATCGTCAGCGACTGGGCGATCTCCTTGTTGGAGAGCCCGAGCGCCATGTGCCGAAGCACCTGCGTTTCCCGCTGCGTCAGGGGGATGTCCGGATCGGCGGTGGCGATGCGGTTGGCCATCGTCGTGGCCACACGGCGGAGTTCGCCGGCCTTCATCGGGAGTTGGCCGGCGGCCGCGCCCGCGATCGAACTGATCAGTTCCTTCCTGGTGCAGCCCTTGAGGATGTAGTCATGGGCCCCGGCGGCGACGGCGCGGGCGACGTAGGTGGGATTGTCGAACGTCGAGAGCATCACCACCCGCACACCGGGCATGTCGGCGCGGATCCGCTCGAGCGCCTCGAGACCGTCCTTGCCGGGCATCCGGATGTCGAGCAGCACGACGTCGGGCTTGAGTTTCTTCGTGAGCTTGACGGCCTCCTCGCCGTTGGTCGCCTCGCCCACGATCTTCACTTCCGACCCGGCCAGCAGGCTGACGAGTCCGCGCCGCACCACCTCGTGATCATCCGCGATTACCAGTTGAATTGACATCGTTTTCTCGTTTGCAAGGCCGCATCCGCCACGGCCGGTCCCAAGGGCGTCATCCACCGCGATCGCGGCAGCTTTCAAGCTTCGCGACCGACGATTGTAGGGTAGCATCCCCCGGGTTGAATGTTCAAGTAACTTGATATTTTTGTCACCGCTCGCGCCCGAACGCGCCACGAATTATAGGGGTTTCTCGCTGCCGGCCCTGGCGGAGCATTCCGCCAGACAGTGCCCGCCGTGGGGGTGCCACCTGCCTGGTGGGGGTGCTTCATCCGGAGCGTCCGGTCCCGCGCCCGCGATCGATCATCGCCGCGGCCCCCTGGCCGAGGAGATCCTCCGCGACCCGCCGGCCGAGGGCCTCCGGCGCCGGGTGCGCCGCCGTCGCGGCGTTTCCTTCGACGGCGGCCGCGTGGGCGACGACGCGGTCGATGCGGTCCCCGGCATCCTCGAGAACGCAGGCACCAAGGTGCAGCCGGCCCTCCGCGTGGCGGGCCCAGGCGGCGATGGGCGCGAGGCACCCGCCGGCCAGCGTGGCCAGCAGGGACCGCTCGGCCCTGACGGCGTCGTGCGTGGCCGGATCGTCGAGCGGCTCGATGAGCCCGCGCAGCCGCGCGTCGGCGGAGCGGATCTGGAGGCCGAGGGCCCCCTGCGACACGGCCGGCCAGAACGTGTCGGGGCGGAGCACCTGCGAGATGCGGTGGGCGAGGCCGAGCCGCTCCAGCCCGGCCCCGGCGAGGACGAGGCAGTCGAACTCCCCCGCGTCGAGCTTCCGCAGCCGGGTGTCGACGTTGCCGCGCACGGCCCGCACGACGAGATCGCCGCGGACCCGCCGCACCTGCGTGATCCGGCGGATGCTCGACGTGCCCACGACGGCGCCGGCCGGCAGCGTTTCGAGGGTGGCGGCGTCGCGGGCGACGAGCACGTCGAAGGGCATCGCCCGCCGCGGCACGCAGGCCACCTCGAGCCCGGGCGTGGGCTCGGTGGGCATGTCCTTGAGGCTGTGCACGGCGAGATCGATCCGCCCTGCGACGAGCGACCGCTCGAGTTCCCGCACGAAGACCCCGTCGCCCCCCAGCGCGGCCACCGGCACGTCGGCGCGGACGTCCGCCGTCGTCGAGATCGTCTCCACCACCACCGACAGGCCGAGCCGCTCGAGTCGCCGCACGACCCAGCCTGTCTGCGTCCGGGCGAGCATGCTCGCCCGCGTGCCGACGCGGATGGGATCGGCGGCCGACGGCGTCCCGGACGGGGCCTGTTCACGCATCGGCGTCGCTCCCGGCGGCGTCGGCCCGCGCCACCACCGCGACATCCACCCGCAGGGCGCCGGCGGCCGACAGTACCCGGGCACAGGCGGCGAGTGTCGCCCCGGTGGTCATGACGTCGTCGACGAGCAGCACCCGCGCCCCGTCGAGGCGGCGGCGGGCGCGGAACGCCCCCTGCACGTTGGCGGGCCGCCGCTCGGCCGGCAGCTCGTTCTGCATGCGCGTGGGCCGGCGTCGCACCAGCGACCGCGCGTGCGGCAGCCCCATGAGCGTGGCGATGCGGCCGGCGAGCCGGTCGGCGGCACTCGCGCCGCGGAGCGACCGCCGCAGCCAGTGCATCGGCACCGGAACGACCGTATCGACGCCCCACCCCGCGATCGAGTCGCGATGCCGGCGCACGAGCAGCGTCCCGAGCGCCGCCGCGACGTCGTCGCCCGTCGGCCGCTTGGCCCGCAGCACGGCCTCCCGCAGGCCGTCCGCGTAGGACGACAGCACCACGAGCCGCCGCCAGTCGCGACGTCGATGGCGGCAGCCGCGGCAGCCGTCGGCCTGCGGCCCCGGCGCCCCGCACCGCAGGCAGCGGCAGACGTCCGCGGAAAGCGCACGCACGCACCGCGGGCAGACGGCGGCCTCCCAGTCGATCAGGGCCGCCTCGTCCGCCGGCGGATCATCCGGACCGCGGGCGGCCGTATCGCGGGCGGTGTCCTCCGCCCCCTGATCCTCCCGGCAGATCGGGCAGCGGGGCGGGTAGACCAGGTCGACACCCCGGGCGGCCCAGCGAAACGCCTCGCGCTTGAGCACCCGGACCCAGGCCATGGCCACCTTCCCAGCTTTCGCGGCCGCCGGCCGGGCGGCACCCAGATTGACGCTCCCGGGGCAGGGGCGTACCCTCCGCGGCCCCGCGGCGCGGCCTCCCGACCGTCCCGCGGCCCTCAATCGTCCGCCCCGCCGACGGTTCGTCAAGCCTCCATGCTCATCGACCGCTACATCGCCCGGGCCCAGTTGCAGGCCTTCCTGATCGTCTTCATCAGCCTGGCCGGCCTGACGTTCGTGGTGGACGCCTTCACCAACATCGAGGAGTTCATCGCCCATGCACCGGAGGCGGGTGGGCTGGCCCGGGTGCTCGGGGCCTACTACGGCTACCGGCTGATCTCGTTCTTCGACGCCACCAGTCCGGTGATCTCGTTGGCGAGCGCCATGTTCGCGCTGTCGTGGCTGGAACGCCACAACGAGCTGACGGCGCTCCTCGCCGCCGGGGTGACGCGATGGCGGATCGCCCGGCCGACGCTGGTCTTCGCGGCGGTCGTCAGCCTGCTGGCGCTGGGCAACCGCGAGTTCGTGCTTCCGCGGATCCGCCATGAGTTCGCCCGCAACGCCCAGGACCTCCGCGGCGACGTCGCGCGGGCATTCGAGGCCCGTTACGACCACGACACGGAAATCCTCTTCCGGGGCCGCAGCGCCCAACAGGCCACCTGCCGCATCGAGTCGCCGAGTCTGCTCATGCCTCCGACGCTCTCCGACTACGGTCCGCAGATCGACGCGACCGAGGCATTCTGGCGGCCCGCCGACGCGACGCACCCCGCCGGCTACCTGCTCGTCGATGTGCGCGAACCGGCCGACATCGACGCGCTCGAGCCCCTCGCGCACCACGGCAGGCCGATCGTCCTGACC
>Ga0207954_1000407_pt1 | contig 14316 bp, 16 predicted proteins | sample CryBogmetaGMA0M_FD_184547 | JGI IMG/M metagenome (GOLD analysis project Ga0207954, IMG submission 184547) | Freshwater microbial communities from Crystal Bog, Wisconsin, USA - MA0M (SPAdes) | ecosystem: Environmental > Aquatic > Freshwater > Lake | place: Crystal Bog, Wisconsin, USA | collected... | reverse complement strand
CTTCCCCCCCTGTCCCCCGGTGCCCCATGCTGTCGCCCGATCAGGTCGTCGAAACCTATTTCCTGGAGGCCCGGCACCAACTCCTGGAGATCGCCGCCCTCCTCGATCGCCACGACGCGGCCGTCGCCCGGGAGGGCCGCGGGGCCGGTTCGGCCGCCGCCGCCAAGCTCGCCACGCTCAAGGAGGCGGTCGCCACGCTCACCGCCGAACGGCCCGCCACGGAGCGAACCGTGGCCCTCCTCGAACTCTTCGCCAGGGTCTGAACCCGCGCCGTCCGCCGGAGCCCAGTCATGCAGATCATCCAGCCGCACTATCACGCCATCGCCCGCACCGCCCAGGACTACGAGCGGATGGCGATGAGCGGCGTCGTGGCCGTGGCCGAGCCCGCCTTCTGGGCCGGCTTCGACCGCCTCTATCCCGAGACCTTCATCGACTACTTCCGGCAGATCTCGGAGTTCGAGCCGACCCGCGCGGCGCAGTATGGCATTCGCCACTTCTGCTGGGTGGCCGTGAACCCCAAGGAGGCCGAGAACCCCACGCTCACCCGCGAGGTGCTCGAGCACTTCCCGGAGTTCTTCGCCAAGCCGACCGTGCTCGGCGTCGGCGAGACGGGGCTGCACAAGTCGACGAAGAACGAGTGCGAGTCGCTCGAGGCCCACGTCGAGCTGGCGATGAAGCACGGGCAGCTCGTGCTCATCCACACGCCGCACCTCGCCGACAAGGCCCACGGCACGAAGAAGGTGCTCGAGGTGCTCGCCGGGATGAACGTGAACCCGGAGCGGATCTGGATCGACCACGTCGAGGAGCAGACGATCGGTCCCTGCCTCGACGCCGGCTACTGGGTGGGCTTCACGCTCTATCCCATCACCAAGTGCTCGCCCAAGCGGGCCGTGGACATGCTCGAGAAGTACGGCACCGAGCGAATCCTCGTGAACTCGTCGGCCGACTGGGGGCCGAGCGACCCGTTCACGCTCCAGGAGTGCATTCTCGAGTTCCGCCGCCGCGGCCACTCGCTCCAGGAGGCACTCGAAGTGTTCCACAACAACCCCTGCCGGTTCCTCGGGCAGAACCCGAAGTTCGACATCCAGCCGATTCGCGTGGAGCCGCTCGTCGAACAGCCGGCCTGCGGCTGAGCCCCGTCATGAACACCGCCACCCACCTGTCGCTCGTCCGTCAACTGTCGTTCTGCGCCGGCCATCGGCTCTACGGCCACGAGGGCCGCTGCGCCTTCCTCCACGGCCACAACTACCGCGTGGACATCGAGGTGGAGGCGGAAGGGGGCGGCACGGCGGTGGACGACGTCGGCCGGGTCGTGGACTTCTCGCTGATCAAGAAGCGGATGCTCGGCTGGCTCGACGAGCACTGGGACCACGCCTTCATCCTCTTCGAACAAGACGCGACGACGCTCGCGGCCGTCCGCGTGGCGGAGCCGACCAAGTATTTCGTGCTCCCCTGGAACCCGACGGCCGAGAACATGGCCCGCTACCTGCTCGAGGTGGTGGCGCCCCATGTGCTGGCGGGACTGGGAGTGCTCGCCCGCCGCGTGAGCGTCTGGGAGACCGACGAGGCCTGCGCCACGGCGACGCTCGTGGGGAAGCCCGCCGCCCCGCCGGTGCCGATCGGCTCGGTCGTGATCGTGGACCGGAGAACGTGATGCCGCTGCAGCCCTTTCCCGGTCGCTTTCCCGACACTCGCCTCCGCCGCCTGCGGCGGCACGACTGGCTCCGGCGGAGCGTGGCCGAGACGACGCTCTCCGCCGCCGATCTCGTCTGGCCGCTGTTCGTGCACGAGCACGAGATGGCGGTGCCGGTGGCGAGCATGCCGGGCGTGGAGCGGCTGCCGATCGAGGGCATCGTCCGCGCCGCGGGTGAGGCCCTGCGGCTCGGGATACCCGCGGTGGCCCTGTTTCCCGTCGTGGATCGGTCGCGGAAAACCGACGACGCGGCCCACGCCTACGATCCCGAGAACCTCGCCTGCCGGACGGTGCGGGCCCTCCGCCGCGAGTGTGGCGACGCCCTGGGCGTCGTCTGCGACGTGGCCCTCGATCCCTACACGAGCCACGGCCACGACGGCCTCCTGCGGGACGGCCAGATCGTCAACGACGAGACGGTCGAGGTGCTCTGCCGGCAGGCGGTGGTCTTGGCCGACGCCGGCTGCCAGGTGGTGGCGCCCTCCGACATGATGGACGGTCGGGTGGGATCGCTGCGGCTCGCGCTCGACGAGCACGACCACGACGACGTGGCGATCCTTTCCTATGCCGCGAAGTATGCCTCGGCCTTCTACGGGCCCTTCCGCGATGCGGTGGGCAGCGCCGCGGCCCTCGGCACGGCGGCGGGCCTGGGCGTGGCCGACAAGAAGACCTACCAGATGGACGTCGCCAACACCGACGAGGCCCTCCGCGAGGTGGCCCTCGATATCGCCGAGGGGGCCGACCTGGTGATGGTGAAGCCGGCGGGCACGTCGCTCGACGTGATCCACCGCGTGAAGGAGGCCTTCGGCGTGCCCACCTTCGCGTATCAGGTGAGCGGCGAATACGCGATGATCAAGGCGGCCGCCGAGAACGGCTGGCTCGACGGGCCGAAGGCCGCCCTCGAGAGTGTGCTGGTGATCAAGCGGGCCGGGGCCGACGGCATCCTCACCTACTTCGCCCCCGAGATCGCCCGGGCGCTCGCGACGTAATCAGGAAGCCCAATCGCGTAAGCGATGGGGATCGTGCGCGGTGAAGTCAGGAAGCCCAATCGCGTGAGCGATGGGGATCGTGCGCGGTGATATCAGGAAGCCCAATCGCGTAAGCGATGGGGATCGTGCGCGGTGCGCCGCGAGGGGCTGCCCGTGCCCCGTCGCCGGACGTTCGCGAACAGCATCCTGCCGTTCGCTCTCTCGGATGCCGCCGGCGCTTCGCCATCCTGGCTTCGCTTGGCGGCATACGCCGGCTCCCGGGGCACGGGCAGCCCCTCGCTCCGTTGTCAGCCGACGAGCACGGTCGGGCGGCGGGCGGCGTCGGGCACAAAAGGGGGTTTTCCGGCACAGCCACGGGCGCGGTTGCCTTGCCGGTGCTTCGTTGTCGATACTCCCTGCGATGTCCATGAGGCTCGGGGGAATGGGGCATGATTCGGTCCGCCTGTCAGCCGCGCCGCCCAGGCGCGTTTACGCTCGTTGAACTGCTGGTGGTGATCGCGATCATCGCGACACTGATCGGCCTCTTGCTGCCGGCGGTGCAGAGCGCCCGCGAGGCGGCCCGCCGCACGGCTTGCCAGCAGAACGTGAAGCAACTCGCCTACGGGCTGCAGACCTACCACGACGCCCGCCGAGGCTTTCCCGTGCACTTCTCCCCGGGCGGCCAAGCCGCGCAGACCGGGGTGAGCTGGTACTGCCTCGTGCTGCCGTTCATCGAACAGGCGGCCATCGCGAAGTCGGTCGACCCGAAGGGGGCGGCGTATTCCGGGGCATCCCCGCCCCCGAACCAGAGCCTCGGGGCGAACAAGGTCCCCACGTTCTTCTGCCCGAGCTACGACGTCGATCGTTCGGGCAGCACCCTCGATTCCGCCGCCAACGCCAACGCCTACACCGCCCATTACTACGGCAATGCGGGACCGGTGGGCACGAACCCGCAGACCGGACGGCCCTACGAGACGCTGCCATCGACCCAGGGCGTGTTGGCGGTGGAGGGAGTGCTGCCCCTGTCGCCCAAGGTCGTGTCGGCCAATCCGACCACGGCCACTCCGGTGCGGATGAAGGACATCACCGACGGCACCAGCAAGACGCTGCTGCACTTCGAGATGGCGTGGAAGGGGCTCGAAGAGAACCCGGCCACCTACCGTTCGTGGATTCGGGGGATCTGCTGGAACAACGACTCCAACTCGTCGAAGAACGTGAGAAATGCAATGAACACCGTCCGCTATAACGGCGGCAGCAACTTCAACGACGTGAGCATGGGGAGCAATCATCCCGGCGGATGCGGGGTGGCGATGGCGGATGCCAGCGTGCGGTTCCTGTCGTCCGACATTGATCTCAACACCGTGCTCCTGCCGCTCGCCAGCCGGGCCGGCAGCGAGGCCGACAGGAGCAACTGAGATGGCCGCGTCGTGCCTGAGGTGGGCCGTGCTCGGCGTGTTCGCGGCCGTGCTGACCGGATGTGGTGGGCCGAGTGGTCCGCCGCGGTTCCGCGTGAGCGGCCCGGTGACCTGTGGGGGCCGGCCCGTCCCCCATGGTGAGATCCTCTTCAGCCCCGACGGCCGACAGGGCAACAAGGGGCCGCAGGGCATCGCGATCATCAAGGACGGCCGCTACGACACCGAGGGCAGTCGGGCTCCCGGGGCGAGCGGCGGGCCGACGGTGGTGCGGGTGACCGCCCTGGAGTCGCCCGGCGGCGGGCTGATCGGGGAACACGAGTTCACGATCGACCTGCCGCAGGCCGACAGTGAGCAGCCGATCGAGATTCCGGCCCCGGCCAAGCCCGGCAGGGGACCGGAGATCTGATCGTCCGCCGTGCGCGAGCGGCGGCCTCAGTTCCGCGGCCGGAAGGCGACCATGCGGGCGGGGTTCGTCTCGAGCCGCGGGGCGGCTTCCACGCCCGTGTGGATCAGGTCGATGCAGTAGGGGATCGCCGGGAAGACGGCGTCGAGACACTGGCGGATGCTCTTCGGCCGGCCCGGGAGATTCACGACGAGGGCCCGGCCGCAGATGCCCGCCGTCTGCCGCGAGAGGATCGCGGTGGGGACATGCTTCAGCGACTCCTGCCGCATGAGCTCGCCGAAGCCGGGCAGCAGCCGCGTGCAGACGCGTTCCGTGGCCTCCGGCGTGACGTCGCGGGGCGCGGGGCCGGTGCCGCCGGTGGTCACGATCAGGCAGCAGCCTGAGTCGGCGAGCTCACGGAGCACGGCGGCGATCGTGTCGAGGTCGTCCGGCACGATCCGCTCCCGCGGTTCCCACGGACTGGCGAGCACCTCGCGGAGATAGTCGCGGATCGCCGGCCCCCCCTCGTCGGCATATTCGCCGCGGCTGGCCCGATCGGAGACCGTGAGGATGCCGATCACCGCTGCGGCTGGCGATGCGGCCGTCATGCGTGGTGCCCCGCGGACCAGGAGAACAGCCGGATCTTGTTGCCGTCGGGATCGAAGGCCACCAGCTCGCGGAAGCCCTCGGGGTTGGCCCGGGGCGGAGCGGCGGCGGCGCCGAGCCGCTGCCAGACGGCGTCGAGGTCGTCGGTCTCGAAGCCGAGGCTCCAGCGGCCGCTGGGCTCACCGGCGGTGGGGCGGCCCATGATCGCCAGCCGCGTGGAGCCGGCGTCGAGCAGCGCGTAGTGGTCGTCCACGACCCGCAGCAGCACCTTCAGGCCGAGGATGTCGCGATACCAGTTGACGAGCAGCTCCCACCGCGGCGTGCGGAGTTCGACACTGAACAGCGACGGCGGGTGGGGCGCGTGGGTCATGGGAGCGAAGCGATCCGGGCGGTTCTCCGCAGTCTAGCCCGCGTCCCCGAAAAACAGACTTCTCCAAACCGTGTCCATGGCCGACAATCGCCCGTTCCCGGCCCGATCCGCACCCCGCTCCCACGCGCCCCGCTCGACCCCATGCACGACACTCCCGAATCACTTCGGCCCACCTCCTCACCCGCAGCCGACTCTGCCGCTTCCGGGACCGCCGCGCAGCTCGAAAAGGCGCGGCGTGACAAGTTCGACCGGCTCGTCGCGATGGGCATCGATCCCTGGGGCAAGCGGTTCGATGGCATCGTGCCGATCGCCGACGTGCGGGCCCGGGGCGACGGCCTCGACAAGGCTGCCGACGACGGGCCGACCATCCGCGTCGCAGGCCGCATCATGCTCCTGCGGAGCGCCGGCAGCCTCGTGTTCGTGGACCTCCACGATCGCACCGGCCGCATCCAGCTGATGCTCGGCAAGAAGCAGGTCGGCCCCGAGATCTGGAAGGTCGTCGACTGCCTCGATCTCGGCGACCTCGTCGGCGTGGACGGCCGGCTTGGCTGGTCGAAGACCGGCGAGATGACGGTGTTCGTGACGAATCTCGAGTTTCTCACGAAGTCGCTGGCCACGCCGCCGGACAAGTATCACGGCCTCGTCGATGCCGAACTCCGGCAGCGGATGCGGTATCTCGACCTGATCCACGGCGAGGGGGTCCGCGACCGGTTCGTGGCCCGGAGCCGCATCGTGGAGGCGGTTCGCCGGGTGCTGGCAACGCGGGGCTACCTCGAGGTGGAGGGGCCGACGCTCCAGGATTCGGCCGGCGGCGCCGCCGCGCGGCCCTTCTCCACCCACCACAACGCGCTCGACATGCCGCTGGTGCTCCGGATCGCCCTGGAGCTCCATCTCAAGCGGCTCCTCGTGGGCGGCATGGAGCGGGTGTTCGAGCTCGGCCGCGTGTACCGCAACGAGGGCGTGAGCACACGGCACAACCCCGAGTTCACCATGCTCGAGGCCTACGAGGCCTACGGCAACTACGAGACGATGATGGACCTCACCGAGGCGATCATCTTGGAAGCCGCCAAGGTCGCCGGGGCGCCGACGAAGTTCGAGTGGATGGGCCGGCCCGTCGATCTCACGCCTCCCTTCCGCCGCGCCACATACGACGATCTCCTCCGCGAGGTGACCGGCTGCGACCCGGCCGATCCCGTGAGCGTGGCGGCCGCGGCCGCGGAGGCCGGCATCGAAACGGCCGGCCGGCACCCCGACGTGATCAAGAGCGACCTCTTCGAGGCCACGGTCGAGAAGACGCTCGACGGCCCGGTGTTCGTCATCGACTATCCCGCCGCGATCTGCCCGCTCACCAAGCGGAAGGCGGGGCAGCCGCACGTGGCCGAGCGGTTCGAGCTCTACGTGGCCGGCATGGAGCTCGCCAACGCCTACACGGAGCTCAACGACCCCGATCTCCAGGAGGAGCTGTTTCGCACGCAGCTCGCCGGCATGGCCGCCGAAGAATCGATGGCCCGCATGGACACCGACTTCATCACCGCCCTCCGGCACGGCATGCCGCCGGCGGGCGGCCTCGGCATCGGCATCGACCGCCTGGTGATGTTCCTGACCGCGGCGGCGAGCATCCGCGACGTGATCCTGTTTCCGATCCACCGCCCACGGGCCTAATGCCGTTCGTGCTATCGCCCGTCAGGAAGCCCAATCGCGTAAGCGATGGGGATCGTGCTTGCCGCGCCGCTCGGGGCTGCCCGTGCCCGTCGCCGGACGTTCACCTCGGCCTTCCGGGCCTCGGCTCACTGCATGTCCGCTGCGCTTCGGCATCCTGCCTGCGCTTGCTCCCATAGCCCGGCTCTCGGGCACGGGCAGCCCCGAGCTCCGTGCTTCATGGGCCGTAGGTTCTGAAGTGGCCGCAGGTTTTCAACCTGCGGGACAGCCGCTAGGACGTGGCGGTGCGGCCGCAGGCTGGGCGATTTCGGGGTTTCGGCGGACTGGGCTGGGCTGCTATCGTCCCGCCCCCCCGAGAGGCCCGCGTTCCCGATGTACAAGCTCCTGCTCTGCTGGCGGTATCTCCGCACCCGCTGGATCGCGCTGGCGAGCATCGTCAGCGTGACCCTCGGTGTGGCGACGATGATCGTCGTGAACGCCGTGATGGCGGGCTTCTCGTACGAGATGCAGACCCGGATCCACGGGATCCTCTCCGACCTCGTGTTCGAGAGCCACTCGCTCTCGGGATTCCAGGATCCCGCCTGGCACATGGCGGAGATCAAGCGGGCCGCCGGTGACGACATCGTCGGCATGACGCCCACCGTCGCGGTGCCCGCGATGCTCAACTTCCAGGTGCGCGGCCAGTGGATCACGCGGCAGATCATGCTGATCGGGATCGACGAGGCCACGCACGCCCAGGTGAGCGACTTTGGCCGCTACCTCCAGCACCCCGCCAACCGCGGCCAGCTCTCGTTCGGCCTCCGCGACGGCGGCTATGACACCGTCGACAGCCAGTCCGACACGAAGGCCGTCACGCGGCCGGCGCTCGAAGGCGCCGGCTGGCCGCATCGCCGGATGCGGGTGGCGCGGGAGCGCGTCTGGCGGGAGAAGCTCGAAGCCGATCGCCGCGCGGGCGCGGCGAGCGAGCCGGCCGAGGCCGGTCCGGCCCGCTCGGTCGATCAGCAGGTCGACGCCGTCCTCGCCGCCACCTCGGCCGAGCCGCCCGCGGTCGGGGCCGAGCCGCCCGCCGCTGACACCGCCGCCGGCCCGGCAAAGCCCGCCGACCCGTTCCGGCAGGCGCGGCCCGAGGAGGGCACACGGATGGATCCGGCGAACGAGCAGTTCACCGGCATCGTGCCGGGCATCGGCCTGGCGAGTTTCCGCGACAACGCCGGCACCGACCGCTTCCTCGTGCTGCCCGGCGACGACGTGAAGGTCACCTTTCCCACGGCCGGCACGCCGCCGAAGGCGGTGAGCGACACCTTCACGGTGGTCGACTTCTACGAGAGCAAGATGAGCGAATACGACTCGAACTTCGTGTTCGTGCCGATCGCGTCCCTGCAGCGGATGCGGGGCATGATCGACCCGCAGTCGGGCCTGGCGAGCGTCAACTCGATCCAGATCAAGCTCCGCGACGGGGCCGACCTCGACAGCGTCCGCGACCGGCTGCGGAAGGTGTTTCCCGCCGACCTCTACGCCGTCTCCACCTGGCGGGACAAGCAGGGGCCGCTGCTCGCCGCCGTCGACATGGAGATGTCGGTGCTCAACATCCTCCTGTTTCTGATCATCGCCGTGGCCGGGTTTGGCATCCTCGCGATCTTCTTCATGATCGTGGTCGAGAAGACGCGGGACATCGGGATCCTCAAGTCGCTCGGCGCCGGGGCCGGGGGCATCGGCGGCATCTTCCTGGGCTACGGCCTGTTCCTCGGGATCGTCGGGGCGGGGGCCGGCCTGGCGCTCGGCCTCTCGATTGCCTGGAACATCAACTCGATCCGCGCCGGCGTGGAGTGGTGCACGGGCGAGCGGGTGTTCGATCCGTCGATCTACTACTTCTACCGGATTCCCTCGATCGTCCACCCTTTCACGGTGTGCTGGATCATCGTGGGCGCCGTCGGGATCGCGGTGGCCTCGAGCGTGTTGCCGGCCCTGCGGGCGGCGCGGCTCCATCCCGTGGAGGCGCTGCGGCATGACTGAGACCTCCCCGGCCATCCTCTGCGTTCGCGACCTCCGCAAGAACTACCGCTCCGGCGAGACCACGCTCGAGGTGCTCCGCGGCGTCGACTTCGACCTCGCCGCCGGCGAGTTCGTCTCGATCGTGGGCCAGAGCGGCTCCGGCAAGAGCACGCTGTTGCACCTCATGGGCCTGCTCGACGCGGCCGACTCGGGCTCGATCGAACTCGACGGCACGCGGATCGACGGGCTCTCGTCGGCCCGCCGCGACCGGCTGCGCAACACCGCCGTCGGGATGGTCTTCCAGTCGTATCACCTCTTGCCTGAGCTCGATGCCCTGGAAAACGTGCTCGCCCCCCTGATGGTGCGGCATGGGGTGCTCGAGTGGCTGCGGGTTCGCCGCGAGGCCCGCGAGGCGGCCCGGGCGCTCCTCGACCGCTTCGGTCTCGGCGGCCGGCTGCGGCACAAGCCGCGGCAGCTCTCGGGGGGTGAGATGCAGCGGGTGGCGATCGCCCGGGCCCTGGTCACGCGGCCACGGGTGCTGCTCGCCGACGAGCCGACCGGCAACCTCGACGAGGCCACGGGCGGCGGCATCCTCGAGACGCTCTGCGAGTTGAACCGCGCCGACGGCCTTTCTATAGTGCTCGTCACGCACGACGCGGCCGTCGCTCGGCGGGCCGACCGGATCGTGCGGTTGGCGGCGGGCCGCGTCGACGACGCCGCCGACCCGGCTGCCCGGCGCCTGGCCGGCTGAGCCCGTTTCGTGGCGGTCACGCCCCCTTCTCGTCCGGAGCCGTCAGGAGCCTCACCATGCCGCGGATCATCTTCATGAACGACCGCCTCGTTCCCGAGGAGCAGGCAGTGGTGAGCGTGTTCGACCACGGCCTGCTCTACGGCGACGGCGTGTTCGAGGGGCTGCGGAGCTACGCCGGGAAGGTGTTCCGGCTCGAGTCCCACCTCGACCGGCTCTACGACAGCGCCCGGGCGATCTGCCTGGAGATCCCGCTCGCGAAGGCGACCGTGGCGCAGGCGGTGATCGACACGCTCGCCGCCAACAACCTCGCCGACGGCTATGTGCGGCTGGTGATCACCCGCGGCGCCGGCAGCCTCGGGCTCGATCCCAACAAGACGAAGCATCCGCAGGTGATCGTGATCGCCGACACGATCAGCCTCTACCCGCGGGAGTATTACGAAAAGGGCCTCAGGATCGTGACGGCCGCCACCCAGCGGACGCAGTCGGCCGCCCTCTCGCCGCGGATCAAGTCGCTCAACTACCTCAACAACATCATGGCCAAGCTCGAGGGCCTGCAGGCCGGCTGCGTCGAGGCGTTGATGCTCAATCACAAGGGCGAGGTGGCCGAGTGCACGGGCGACAACGTGTTCGTCGTCCGGGGCGGCAAGCTGCTCACGCCGCCTCCCGATGCCGGCATCCTCGAGGGGATCACCCGCGGCGCCGTGATGGAGCTCGCGACCGCGGCCGGCATCGACTGCCGCGAGGTCACGCTCGTGCGACACGACCTCTACACGGCCGACGAGTGCTTCCTCACCGGCACCGCCGCCGAGGTGATTCCGGTCGTGGAGATCGACGGCCGCAAGATCGGGGCCGGCACGCCCGGGCCGATCACGAAGCGGCTCACGGACGCGTTCCACGAGCTGGTGCGGCGCTAACTGTCCGTGGACAGAGCCCTCCGTGGCCTTTGTCCACGTGGCCGACCGGTGGAAACGCCGAGGGTTTCCCCGGTCGGCATTCCTCGCATCCTGCTCGGGCAGACTTCTTCCGCAGGCTGCTCACGGGCTCGGTTCAGCCCTCGAGGAACGGCCGCACGGCGGCGAGGAACTCTTCCGGCGCGTCGGCGTGCAGCCAGTGGCCAGCCGCGGGGATCGTCTCGATGCGGGCGGCGGGGAAGAGCCCCAGGATCGCCGCGTGGTGCTCGGGCCGCACGTAGGGGGAGCGTCCGCCGGCGAGGAAGAGCGACGGGCCGGCGAAGGTGCGGCCCGGCGGCACGTCGGGGAAGCCGAGGATGTCGTCGAGATGCCGCGCGAAGGCGTCGAGGTTCACGCCCCAGGCAAGGCCATCAGGGCCGCTCATCACGTTGGCCGCGAGGAACGCACGGACTTTTCCTTCGGGAACGTCGCCGGCGAGCGCCGCCTCCACATCGCCGCGGTGGGCGCAGCGGTCGAGCGGCACGCGCTCGAGCGCCCGGAGGATGTCGGCCGAGTTGCCGGGTGAGCGGGTCGGGGCGATGTCGACCACGACGAGCCGCTCGACGAGCTCGGGCCGCTCGAGGGCGAGCATCATCGCCGCCTTGCCGCCCATGCTGTGGCCGATGACGGCGGCGCGGCCGCCGAGCCGGGTCTCGATGAGCCGCGCGACATCGGCTGCGAGCGCGGGGTAGTCGTGGACGGGATCCCACGGGCTCGTGCCATGGTTGCGGAGGTCGGCGACGACCACGCGCCGCGTGGCGGCGAGCTGCCGCGCGATCGACCACCAGTTGCGCTTCGACCCGAACAGCCCGTGGAGGATCACGAGCGGATCGCCCTCACCAATCTCCGAGATCGCGAGCTCCACCGTCATCAGGGCCTCATCTCCATGCGGTCAGCCCGGCCAGGCGCAGCGGACGGCGAACACGGCGGCGCACGGCGGCTCCGGGCCGTCGCGGCGGGCGGCGAGCCGGGCCGCGACCGCCTCGGCCTCGGAGAGCGTGCGGGCGAGCGCGAAGCAGGCGCTGCCGCTGCCGGTGAGGCGGGGGGCGAAGCCGCCGGCGTCGGCGAGCGCCGAAAGCAGCCGGTCGATCTCAGGAGCGAGGCTCCGCGCCGGGGGCTCGAGCGCGTTGACCAGAAAAGGCTCCGCGGCATGGAGGCCGCCGGTGGCCAGCGCCGCCACCAGCCGGGCGGCGTCGCCCGCGCGCGTGGCGTCGGGGATGCAGCGGCCGTAGACCGCGGCGGTGGAGAGCCCCGTGGCCGGGCAGGCGATCACCGCGGCGAGATCGGCGAGGCCCGTGACGGCTGCGATGTGTTCGCCGCGGCCGGAGGCGATCGCGGGACCGCCGCTGAAGAACCAGGGCACGTCGCTGCCGATGGAGCCGCCGACCGCGGCGAGCCGCTCGGTCGGCCAGTCGAGCTGCCAGAGCAGGGCGGCCGCGCGGATGACGGCCGCTGCGTCGCTCGATCCGCCACCGAGGCCGGCGCCCGATGGAATCCGCTTCACGAGCTCGACGTCGAGGCCAGTGGCCACGCCCGCCTCCGCGGCGAGTCGTTCGGCGGCGCGGACGACGAGGTTCGTGCCATCGGTCGGCACGTCGCGGGCCAGTGCGGCGCCGGGGCCGCTGGCGAGTTCGCCGGCATACGCCACCCGCAGGCCAATGCCCGGAGTGGCCCGCGACCTCACGTGGAGCGTGTCGGCCAGCGACACCGGCACCATCAGGCTCTCGATCTCATGAAAGCCATCGGGCCGGCGGGCGAGCACCGCCAGCGAGAGGTTGAGCTTGGCCGGGGCCAGGATCATCAGGCCGTCCACCTCGGAGCCGTGAGCCTCGGGGGAGCCGCTCACCGCCAGTTGGACACGAACCAGAGCGTCCCGAGCGCGAGGGCCAGACCGATCGCCACGAGGACCGCGAGGAGCATCGAGATGCTCCGGCCGGCCTGGAGATCGTCATTGATCATCTCCATGCGGGACGACTTGTCGAACGAGCCGTTCCAGACGGGAAACGCCCGGTCGTCGTAGACCCACTGCGTCCGTTCTTCGTAGTTCTTCTGGCTCATGGCGGGGGCCTGCACTCGGTCGGCCGGTTGGCGGGCTATGATGCTGTGACAGTCGAAATGTACTCCGCGTTCCCGGCACCCGCCAGTGCCGTTTCTCCCCGTCCGATGGCCGCCGATCCCGCATTCCTCCCCGTCGTCGAGCCCCCGGCCGCCCAGCTGCGGCACGTGCTTGACCCCTCCTCGGGGCTCGCGGCCTGGCTCGGTCAGCGAGGCCAGCCGGCCTGGAGGGCTGCGGCCATCCGCCGCTGGATGCACGGCCGCCGGGCGGCGTCGTTTGCTGACATGACCGACCTGCCGCGGGAGCTGCGGGCCGACCTCGACGCCGACTTCCGGATCTGGACGACCACCATCGCGGTGCACAAGCGGGCCGATGACGGCACCGAGAAGCTCCTCCTCGAGCTCGCCGACGGTCAGCGGATCGAATGCGTGCTGCTCCGTGACGGCGACCGCCGCACCGTCTGCATCAGTTCGCAGGTGGGCTGTGCGATGGGCTGCGTGTTCTGCGCCAGCGGCATCGATGGCGTGGTGCGGAATCTGACCACGGGCGAGATCGTCGAGCAGCTCCTGCGGCTCGCGGCGCTGCTGCCGGCCAACGAACGGCTCAGCCACATCGTGGTGATGGGGATGGGCGAGCCGCTGGCCAACCTCGATCGGCTCCTGCCTGCGCTTGCCGAGGCACAGGATCCGCAGGGGCTCGGCATCTCGCAGCGGCGGATCACCGTATCGACCGTTGGTCTGCCGCCGGGCATCGACCGGCTGGCGGCGGCCAATCCCGGCTACCACCTCGCCGTCAGCCTGCATGCGGCCGACGACGAACTGCGGACGCGGCTCGTGCCGGTCAACAAGGCGATCGGTCTGGCCGACGTGATGGCGGCGGCCGACCGTTACTGGGAGACGTCGGGCCGACGGCTGACGTTCGAGTATGTGCTCCTCGGCGGCGTGAATGACTCGCCAGTGCATGCTTCCGACCTCGCGATGCTGATGGGTCATCGCGCGGCGCTGGTCAACGTCATTCCCTACAACGCCGTGGCCGGGATGCCGTGGAAGGAGCCAACGCAGGCGGCGCGCGAGCGGTTTCTCGACGTGCTCCGCGATGCAGGCGTTAACGTGCAGGTGCGGCGTCGCAAGGGAGCCCGCATCGATGCCGCCTGCGGTCAGCTCCGCCGCGCCGCGGCCCCGGCGACCTGACGCGCGCCGTACGGGCGGAGTTCAGCCGTACGCCTGACGGCGTTACGCTTCCTGCGGGTTCAGGAAGCTCAATCGCGTAAGCGATGGGGGCCGGCGACGGATCGCGTGTGACCCGCATCAGGCCAGCAAGCTCACGAGCCACACGGCCACGAGCACGCCCCCGAGGATGCCACCCAGCCAGCCGATCCACTCGAGCGTCGCCGCCTTGATCGTGGCGGACGCCTCATGGTGCGTGGCGGCAAACACGACCGCTGCCACGAGCACGAGCGGCAGCCCGTAGATGACTC
>Ga0207954_1000406_pt1 | contig 14316 bp, 18 predicted proteins | sample CryBogmetaGMA0M_FD_184547 | JGI IMG/M metagenome (GOLD analysis project Ga0207954, IMG submission 184547) | Freshwater microbial communities from Crystal Bog, Wisconsin, USA - MA0M (SPAdes) | ecosystem: Environmental > Aquatic > Freshwater > Lake | place: Crystal Bog, Wisconsin, USA | collected... | reverse complement strand
ATCGTGAGCCGCTATGCCCGGCGAAGCCAGCATCTCAATCAGGATTCTATGGACCTGATTCAAGCCGGAAATATTGGTCTCATTCGAGCTGTCGAAAAGTTTGATCCCTCCCGGGGCTATAAGTTTTCGACCTATGGTTATTGGTGGATTAAGCAAGCTGTTGGGCGTTACCTGCACGAGCACAGCAGTTCGATTCGCCTTCCCGTTAGTGTGACCGATTTGGCTGTGAAGGCTGGTCAGCTCCAGGCTGCCTCAGAGGAGTCCCTTAGCCAAGCCGAGTTGGCAAGCCAGCTAGGACAATCGGAGCGAAGGCTCCGGTTTGTGCTCCATACGGCCGAACGTTGCCACATTCAGTCTTTGGATCAGCATGTGGGTAGTAATGGCCAGGATATGACCTTGATTGATACCGTTGCCAGCGTGGAGGGTCCCACGATCCATGATGATTATCAATGGATGCATACGCACATTGGCAAACTCGAACCCCTGGAGCGGAAGGTTCTCCGGATGCGGTTTGCGACTGACGGCAAACCTTCCCTCGCCAAGGTCTCGGTCCAGCTCGGCCTTAGTAAGGATAAGGTTCAACGTATTGAGCGTAACGCATTGTCTAAACTCCGACGGCGATTAGATCCATGTCTCAATCCCCCTGCTTCTTGATAGATTGAGACTTGTTTGTTTCGTCCTCTAGCCGCCATTCAACTTCTATTCGGATCTTACATTTGAAGGCCTTGGCGCTAGAAATTCTCCAAGGCCTGTTGCGAATCCCCCCTTAGTAGGTGTGCATACTCCGTACAGGCTTGCTTTTTACACCATTGGCAGTCACTGGTTGACCAAACGCGGGTGTTTGGATTTGGCGGTTTGGTTCACGCAGGGCATCTTCTAGTAAAAATGCACACAAATTTGATACCGAGCGTCCCTCCTCTTCTGAGCGCGACAGCAGCGCTTCGTGAACGTGGTAACTCAGGGTGATGGATATTCTCCTTGGTTGCCGTTGCATCACTCGAATGCGTTCATTCATGGATTCTGCTCCTTGGTGATTAGGCAAATTAAGCCTATGGGAGCAATTCCCCTTCCCCGTACTGCTAACTGCCTTAGTTGTGCAGCAGCCATGCTGTGTTTACTATTTCCGCTGCAACGCATCATCGGATCTGCATCAGTGTCACTTCTACACTAAAACACCTATAGCATTAGTTCACTATTTTTAATTTTTGCAGATCCAGCTTTATGCCCAGCCAGCTTGTTGCAAAGCTTGCTTCAATATGCATTCTGCTGCGACACGAAATGAGTGTCTCGGTGGCAGCCTCTTGTCGACTATTGCGCGTGCTTTCGACGGATTTATCTCTGTTTTTGCGATTTGCACATGACTCTTGGTTTGTTGCCATCGTGGTAATACCTTGTATCCGATGTACAACTGCCGCAGATTCTTTTTGTTTGTTGAATAGCTCGTATGCTCTCGTTAAAGGTTTAACCTGATATGCGGCGAATCACAATCTCGGTGCCCGATGAGGCCCACCGCGCGCTCAAGTTGCTTGGCATCTTGGAGGGTAAAGCTTTCGGGACGATTGTCTTAGAAGCACTTGAGTTTTATCTAAAGGATAAGGATGCCTATAATCTTGATGTATCAAAGCGCTTGGATGTCTAACAAGAGTAATCCTTCCTGTTGGGTGATTGTTGCTTTTTTGTTTCGTTACCAAGTGATTTTAGTTCGGATGACTTTTGAGTGATTCTTCTCCCTTTTGTCTTTGGCCATGAATGCTTCTAACCTTCGGACGCTTCAAGCCATTTTTGCCCACCCACTTCAGCATGGTATTCGAATCCATGATGTAGAGGCTTTGTTCTCTAGCCTCGGTGCAACAGTCCACCCCTTAGAGCGCCATCGACTTAAGATCAGTTGGCCATCCGGTGAGTTTATTTGGATCGCCATGGGCAACCATTCGAGCCGTACTGAACTTGATGGCGATGCGGTGATGGCTGTTCGTCGCTTTCTGGAGGATGCAGGCCATAGTCTTCTAGAGCCTGATCCTTCAAGTACTCCTGTCGTTGTTGACCAGGGTAAATATTTGGTCTTGCACCTGAGTCACCATTCCACTGAGGCTTTCCATTTCACTGGTCTGGGTACTGAGCGCTCCACCCTCAAACCCTTCGGGCTTTGGTCGACCCATCAAAGTTTGCATAATCGCCGGGAGCGAGACTTGTCAGGTCAAAGACCTCCTTTCGACTTCGATTATTTGCAGCTTCTGGTTCAAGCTATCCAAGACTCCACCGCAGTCCTCCTGCTTGGTCACGGCCACGGTGAGAGCGATATGAGACAGGTTCTGCTCAAGTATCTGTCAAGCCATCACCCTGGATTACTAGATCGAATTCTCGATAAGAGCACTGTGGATGCCCAAACCGTTACGCAGCCAGAGCTCCTGGCCATTGCTGCTGACCATTTTGGCCATCACCTAGGTCGCCATCTGCCTGTTCAGCATTAAGGGCACACTGAACTGTGTTGCATCCTTCTGCAGATTGTTTACGCTTCTGCCCCAATTAAAGGCCAATTATTTTCTTTTCCTAGATTGATTTCTATGTTGTAGTGTCTTCCTTTTTCGTGATGTCAATTCACAAACGTTTGATCAAGGGTTTGCTTGCCGCTTCCCTTTTGACGCCGGTGCTTTTAGCTGCTTCAGCGTCTGCTGAAACAGAAAACCCTATCCGCTGGGTTACGGGGGGGGCCGTTTGGTCCACTCCCCAGGAAGCGATGAAGACCTTCCTCGATACGGGTGAAATTACTGACAGGGGACTCCAGGGTGGTTTGAAGCGCTCTGGCTGGAGTGCAGATGAGGTTCGTTCTGGCCTTAATAAAAGCTATAACGTCGATTTTCTTCGTTTGAGTAATTTTCTCTACTCACCAGCTGGCGAGGTTTTTCTTACAGAGCAAACCCGTAGTTACTTGCCGTATTGGACCCTAAGAACCTGGGCCATCCAGGCACTGCGTTCTGCAATCATTCTCGATGCTTCCGATGGCTCTATTTCTGGTGCCGGCATTATGAGCCAATTGCCAGTTGATTTCCGTATCGATAATTCTACCCCTTTTGATGGGAAGCAAAATGTAGCTTCTCAGGCTAATTGTAAAGACAATGCCCAGTGTACTTCCCTGTTCTCATGGTTTGTCTTCCTCCCTGCCCAGCTAGCCTCTCGATAGATTTCTTGTTTTAGATCAATGCTTGTAATTGATTATTTTTATCACCTGAGCTCTCTCGCATTTTTTTATTATGCTGATTGATTCTACGCCAAAAGATCGATTTATTGATTCCACTACTATTAGCTCCCTTGGTGATTGCCAAGCGGAGCTAATCATGGGAGGTAGGCACGGTTCGGAACGTGAGGATTCTCGTCACGGTTCTGGTTCCTGTCGGCGTCATCGTGATGGAAATCAGAATTCCCCTGTTTTTGGAGCCTTTGGGGGGCAATCGTCTGGCCAGTTTGGTATTAACATCTACCAAATCAATATCGCCTTTAATATGATTATGGGCGGCACTGGTAATTCTATTCTAAATATGCAGGGTAATCAGGCTGCCTAAGGGCAGCTTGCTTTAGGTTGGGGCGGTTTATTTTGTTTTGGCTTTTGTTCTCTTTTGTGTTGATCAAACTCTGCAGCACATTTTCAGCATAGAAGATGATTTAACCGTTCTGATTCCTGATTTCTTGCCACACTGTTGGTGGGCTTTGCCCCTCTCCTAATCTTTACATTAAAACCATGACAAACCTCCATCTGATTGATGATTCTGCTTCTGAGCTGATCGTTGGTGGCCTTGATATCTTGGCCATCCAAGGCTACAAAGTCAAACAAACCAACTTTTCTGTAAACACTGTTGCGAGCTTCACGACTGGGGCGACTGCAGCCAGTTTGACCGCGGCTACAATCAAAAGCTCCCAGTCTAATATTGTTGCCTTCGTTTGAATATCTGATTTTCAGATTTTGAGCGCAAAGTAGTTTTTTTAGATGTGTTGCTTTTGGGGGCTGGAATTTTCCAGCTTCCTTTTTTCTTTACCCTCGAGGTTGCCCATGCAATTCCTATCTGATTCCGTTATTGAGGCTGTTTGGGGTGGTGGTTCCGTCGGCCTCCCGCAAGTTCCATCCGCCGGCTTTATGCCTGCGGTTCCAGGAAGCCTGAGTATTGGTGTGAGTGTGAAGCCAGTTACTCAAGTGAATGTTGCCGCGAACACCGTTGTTCTAGCCGGCGTTCTTTCTGGTGTTCAAGGTGGTATTTCAAACACCATGGTCAACTTTCGTTGACACTGACCTAATCCCTCACCATGTTGGTGTCCCTGCGCCGTTTAGTCTCAAAGTTTAATTTCATATCCTTTATTGGCATTTGGAAGCAGGCATTCGGGGGTAGGTCGACAGCCTACCCTTGTGTGCGTCAATTTGATGAAGAAGATTGTGGTGCAGCGTGTATTGCCACTGTTGCCTCTTTCCATGGCTCTTCACTCAAGCTTGGCCATGTTCGTGATGCGGTTGGAACCACATCAACCGGTACTAGCTTGCTGGGTTTGCGCCGTGGTGCAGAAGCCCTTGGCTTTAATGCTCGTGCAGCCAAGGCCAGCCCAGACCTTTTAGAAGAACTCAATATGATTACCCTCCCTGTGGTGTGTCATTGGGATGGCAACCATTGGATTGTATTGCATCAAAGACAGGGAGATAAGCTGGTTGTTGCTGATCCTGCTGTTGGGTTGATGGAGTATTCCATCCCTGACTTTTTGGTTCATTGGAATGATGGAGTTATTCTACTCCTTGAGCCTGATCCTGCCCGGCTCGGTAGAACTTCTAACCATTCTGAAGGGCTCAGGGTTTTTCGTCATTATCTTGTTCCTTTTCGTCCCCTGCTTACACAAGCCATTTCGCTTAATGCCTTGATTGGCATTTTTGGCTTAGGTATGCCCCTTTTAATGCAGGTTCTTACCGACGACGTCTTGCTTCGTGGTGACAATGGAATGCTGGCCAGTTTGAGTATTGGTTTAATGCTTTTGTTTGGTTTTCGTAGCCTTCTCAACCTTTTTCAGGGTCACATGGTTGGCTATTTTGGTCAAAAGTTACAGCTTCAGATGGTGATGTACTATGGCCAGCGTTTACTGGGTTTGCCTATTCGATATTTTGAGAGTCATCGAAGCGGAGAGGTTGTAAGCAGAATTAGTGATATTCAACACCTTAACTCCTTGATGACCCAAGTTGTTCTCGGACTCCCTAGCCAGTTGTGTATCGCCCTTGTTTCCCTTGTCTTCATGTGGGCTTACAATCCGGCCCTGACTCTCGCGGCTCTTGCTTGTTACTTGATTGTACTCATTAGTAATCTCTGCTTTTTACCGGCTCAGCAGCAGCTTTCCCGCCAGCTATTGGTTAAATCAGCTGATAATCAAGGTTTTCTTGTGGAACTCTTTCGTGGTATAAGTGTCCTTAAGACTAGCGAAGCCACTGTTCAGGCATGGGAGGAATATCAGCGTAATTTTGGTCGCCTAGCCCATATGTCATGGTCAGCCCTACGACTTGATCTTCAGGAATCAACGATTACTGGTCTTCTTGGTAGTGTCACCAGCATTGGTTTGCTTTGGTATGGCAGTTCTTTTGTAATTCATCAGCAACTTAGTATTGGTCAGCTTTTGGCCTTTAACGGTATGGGTGCCAATGTTTTGGGTTTTCTAGCTGGTCTAAGCGGTATTAGCCAGGAAATTCTTAGGGCTGATGTTGTGATCAAACGTATGGCAGATGTGCTTGAAAGGGAACCTGAATCTGCCTCTAATGCTGGCAAGCATGCCGTCACTCTTACTGGTCACGATGACCTGGTTTGTGACCAGGTCACGTTCCACCACCCTGGCCGTCGCCCCCTCTTGGACGCCCTGTCCCTTCGTATCCCTGGAGGATTGACAACGGCATTGATTGGTGAGTCGGGATGTGGGAAAAGTACCATCACCAAGCTCATTGCCGGTTTGTATCCCCTTCAACAGGGATCGATTCACTATGGCCCCTATAGCAGCATAGATCTTGACATCGATGTACTTCGCCGGCAGGTCGTTCTTGTTCCCCAAGACTCCATCATGTTTAATCGAAGTATCTATGATAATTTTGCATTTGCCCATCCCCATATTGATTTTTCCCAGGTCGTTGAGGCTTGTCGTCTCGCCTTAGCTGACGACTTCATTCGCGAACTTCCTGAGGGTTACCAAACTATTCTTGGTGAGTTTGGTGCCAACCTCTCCGGTGGCCAGCGCCAGCGCCTTGCGATTGCTAGGGCTCTGATCGGAAGGCCCTCCATTTTGATTCTCGATGAATCCACTTCAGCGCTTGACCCTGTTCTCGAGGCTCGTTTACTTGACAATTTATTGGACAATCGACAGGGTTTGACAACCCTTTTGATTAGCCATCGACCCTCCGTGATCATGCGTTCTGACTGGATTATTTATTTAGAGCGAGGTCGTGTCAAGGAACAGAATTACCCTTCCGCCCTGCGTGAAAGTTCCCACGTTTCACCTTTCTTGGTTGCAGCTTAATGGACCATCCACTGACCACCACCTCCCATCATCACCTGGTCCACGCTGCTTCTGATCAGTTCCTTCCACCTCCTGGAAGCTGGTCCCATTCGATCGGCCACCGGGTGTTGTTTGCTGCTGGATCCCTTGTCCTTGCTTCTTGTTTCTGGCCCATCGAGGAGACCGTTCGCGCCTCTGGCGTTGTACGCCCAGCTGGAGAGAATGTTGTGGTCCAGAGCCAATTGGCCGGCCGGGTTCAGCAGGTTTTAGTCCAACCCAATCAGGTTGTCCAGCCCAACCAAGTTTTAGCGGTTATTGACCAATCGAGTCTCAAGGCCAGCCAGCGGCAGCTCGTGACTGAACTTGACCAACTTCACCTCCAATGGCGCCAGACACTCCAACAGAAAAAGGATCTGGATGTGGAGCTTCGTTCCAGCGACTTGCTTTCCAAAGCCCAGATTGGTTCCAGTTTTGGTGATGTAGACAAGGCAAAAGCATCCCTTGCTTTCGCGGCTAGTGAATCCAGTCGCTATGGCTCCCTTGCCAAGGTTGGTGCCGTACCTGAGCTGTTGAGCCAGGAAAAGGCAGCCCGTTTGTCCCAATCGCTCAGTGAACTGAGACAGGCCCGTTGGAGTGTCGTCCAACAACGGGCTCGGCAAATTGTTGAGCAGGCCAAATTACGTCAGGGTGTTAATGGCTTCAATAACACCCTTTCTGAACTTGCCCGTCAGAAGGCCGGCCTTGACAGCCGCCTGATCGACGCCACCCGTGCGCTTGCGACCGCATCGATACGCTCCCCGATTTCCGGATCCGTTGTTGCGACCTCGCTCAATCATCCAGGACAGGTTTTGAGTGCTGGTGAGGTTATCGCCCGTCTAGCCCCACTCCATGCCCCGATGGAAGCGAAAGTGGTTGTTCCGGCCCAATCGATCGGCAAGATTCGTGTTGGCCAGAAGACCTACCTTCGGGTCACCGGATGCCCCTATTCAGAGTTTGGTCTTATGACTGGCAAAGTCACGGCCATTTCTGCTGATGCGTTGCAGCAGAACAAGGCAGATATGAGTACTCCACCCGCCTATGAGGTGAGTGTTCAGCCCAGCTCCAATGCATTTAAACGTGGCAATAATCGCTGCGATTTCCGATTGGGTATGGATCTTCAGGCCGATTTATTAACGGGCAGAAATACCGTTATGACGTTTTTTCTGCGAAAGCTACGTCTGATGGCCCAGGTTTGATTGTTGCTTGAAGGTGTCCTGCGAGCACCATGGCACCCATTGGCCCTTCCTTGCTTGACAACAGATCGGCAATGTCTTCAATCGATAGCCCGGTGGCTTCACTGAGATATTCAAGTACGCCTAGGAATGAGTCAAGACAGGTTTCGGTTTCCTGCCCTGTCCGATCCGTGAGCGTGCTTCTGCAGATCTCGCCGCCTTGGCTTGTTCCGTTTCCTGCTTTTTTGCTGGTGGTTGGCATCTCCGTCGCTTCTCCAGAGTTCACCGCCCCACCTTCACCCCATTTCCTTTCCGCCTGGGATGGCCGCATCGCCCTTGCGGCGTCTTCGCGGCGCCATTGGTACTTGGTCTTGGGGCTATGCCCTTCCTAGAGTTGAGGCAGCACGTCTTTGGGTCCATGTCCTCCCATCAACGCCTGCCAGATCCTTCGGATCCAGACTTTTTCTTTGGCGATCCCTGCGTCAACCAGCCAGGAACGCCCCCCAAGACCGACCAAATCGCCCAGGAGATCGGCAAACTCATCCCCCTGGTGAACGACAGCTACTAGCCCATCTCCCGTCCGTCCAGCGACGCCCACTCAGGCAACTTGGCCTCCCATCTCACCTGGGATGACGACGGCGAACTTGCCATTGACTAGGAGTTCTTAAGGGTCGGAAATATTCCTTCACCTTCTGTTACAGTGTTCCCATCCTTCGTCATCCACCACCATGGCCGACAACACCTCCCGTTTTGGCTTCGTTGGTTTTGCTGAGACCTGGAACGGCCGTCTTGCCATGCTGGGCTTCGTGATTGGTCTGGGTACAGAGCTGCTCACCGGCCAGGGCATCCTGAGCCAGATCGGCCTCGGCTGATTTCCAGCTTTTGCCTGAGGCCCCCTGGCGTCAGCCATGGGGCTTTTTGATGGGAACTTTTCGGCAGCTGTTTGCTCGCAGGGCTGCTGCTGCCCTCTCCATCTTTCCTTTTTCTCCTTCCCCCGCTCCTAGATGGCTGCCGTGAAACCCCCTTCTCCCCTGGTGGTGAAGCTGCAAATTTTGGGCGTGTTCTGTGTTCCTTTGGTGTTGCTGGGGCTTTGGCTCAAGGGCAAGGGTTTCTGGTAAGCCCTGGCTTCAGCGCTCCCAGCTTGCTTGGGTGCTCATTTCTTCGGATTTGCTTTAGGATTGGGCGTCTTGAGTGGCTTGGCTTATGCCTCCTTCGGCTTCCTTGCTTGCTTTAGCTGGCCTGCTCGGCTTTGCCGTTGTCGAGGTGGCTTTGCGCCTTGTTCCCTAGCGCCGCTCCCCCAGCCGATTGTGGCGTCTGCCTGCTGCACGGCATCGGAGACCCCTCGGCCAGCCGGTATGAGATCGCTCGGACGGGTCTTTGGGTCCTGCGCCATCATCCCGATCCTTCACCCCTAGTGGGTTGGTTGTTTCTCGATTCCCTCCGCCATGTCGGTGGACCAGCCGACTTCACGTCCGATGAGGCAGCGGCTTGGGGCTCGGCAGTTCAACAGGCTAGCCAGCTGGTGCGCGAGCTCACGGGTTGTGATCGGGTGTACGCCATTGCCTATGGCGAAGGTGCCCGCCATCTCCACCTGCATTTAATCCCTCGGTTTGGAGACGATCCGGCTACGGCGGCCTGGTCGATCGCCGATTACTACCGGGCTGTTGTGCGGGGTGAACGTCCAGCGGCAGACCCTGCTGGTGTGGCCCACCTGGTGGATCGGGCGCGATCCCTTCTCCAGGATTGTTGGCTTGATGATTGTTTCCCAGGTTCGGATCCAGCCCCTGCCCAGCTCCAGGCGATCCGCGCTGACCTGGCCCAACTCCATCAGACTGTTTTGGTACTGTGCGAATTGGTGCAGCGCCTGGTCGCTGCAGGTCCCTCGAGTGATCTGGCACCAGGGAGTCCAGCCTCCAGCCCAAGCACAACCCTGTCGCGCCGGAATCCCGAACGGTTGGCCGCAGAAGTGCAACGACGGAGAGCTTTTCTTTCTGGTGAGGATCTTGATCCGATTGATGGCGATACGGAGCTCGATTTACTCATTGACCGGCTCCATGACCTTGCCCTTGACGGTCGTTGACTGACCTCGACGGCCTTTGACCTGCTGTGATTCCCCATGCCTGCCCAGCTCCTTAACCCCGTCGACCTTGCCGCCCTCGCTACCACCTTGCCCAATTGGCAACTGGTGGCTGGAAAATTGCACCGCGACCTGGTCTTTGCCGACTTTGTGGAGGCCTTTGCGTTCATGACCAAGGTGGCCCTGATCGCTGAAGCCATGGAGCATCACCCGGAATGGAGCAACGGGTGGAACCGGGTGAGCATTGACCTGGTCACCCACGACATGGGGGGCCTGTCCAACCTGGACGTGCAACTGGCTCAGCGGATCGATGGACTGACCCGCTGAGTTCCGCTTCAAACCAGCACGGGGACCTTGTTGGGATCCATCTGCTGGAAGCGCAGCTTCTGTTTGCCGACCGCTGCTTCCCCATTGAGGGCAAGATCAACTGCCACATCGACCGCGATCGTGTGGCCTGCGCTGAATGTGCCCGCCAGGATGCTTTTGGCAATGGGGGTTTCCAGTTCGCGCTGGATGGCCCGCTTCAGTGGCCTGGCGCCATAGACCGGGTCGTAACCAACGGCTGCGATCCAATCGAGGGCATCGGCATTGAGCACAAGCGCAATCTTTTTGTCGTCTAGGCGTTTGGCCAGGCGTTGCACCTGCAGTTCTACGATTTCGCGCAGTTCTTCCTGCTTAAGGCTGTGGAAGATGATCGTTTCATCCAGGCGGTTGAGGAACTCGGGACGGAAATGACCCCGTAGGGCCCCATTCACCAGGGCTTCCATCTCACTGTGGCGGCCTGGATCTCCAGCGAGATCCAGAATGGACTGGCTGCCGATGTTGCTCGTGAGGATCAGCACCGTATTGGTGAAATCCACCGTGCGACCTTGACCATCGGTGACCCGGCCATCATCGAGGATTTGCAGCATCACATTGAACACATCGGGGTGGGCCTTTTCCACCTCGTCAAACAGGATCACCGCATAGGGCCTGCGTCGCACGGCTTCCGTGAGCTGGCCCCCTTCTTCGTAGCCCACATAGCCAGGAGGGGCCCCGATCAGCCGGCTCACGGCGTGCTTCTCCATGTACTCGCTCATGTCGATGCGCACCATGGCGTCATCGCTGTCGAAGAGCTGGGAGGCCAGGGCCTTGGAGAGCTCGGTTTTACCAACCCCCGTCGGGCCGAGGAAGAGGAAGCTGGCGATGGGGCGGTTGGGATCGGAAAGGCCTGCCCTCGAGCGCTGGATCGCATCGGCTACGGCCGTCACGGCCTGGGCCTGGCCCACCACCCTGCTGTGCAACTCATCTTCCAGTTGCAGAAGTTTCTCCATCTCGCTTTGCACCAGCTTGGCCACAGGGATGCCGGTCCATTTGGCGATCACTTCGGCGATGTCGTCCTCGGTGACCTCTTCGCGCAATAGGGATTTGTCGCGGGCGCCATCGGCTCCGGCTGCGTTCAGGGCCTCCTCTTTGGCGGCTAGTTGCTTGTGGAGCTCGGCCAGGGTGCCGTATTCGAGTTCGGCGGCTTTGTTGAGGTCGTAGTTGCGCTTGGCTTGCTCCACCTGCAGCTGTACCTGCTCGATCTCTTCTTTGATCGCGCTCAATTCATCAATGGAACCCTTCTCTTTTTGCCATTGGGCATTGAGGGCACTCTGTTGTTCGCTGAGATCGGCTAGCTCCTTTTCGAGTCGTTCGAGCCGGTCCTTACTGGCCGTATCCGATTCGCGCCCGAGGGAAAGCTTCTCCATCTCCAGCTGCAGGATGCGCCTGTCCAGTTCGTCGATCTCCTCCGGCTTGGAGGTGATTTCCATCTTCAGCCGCGCCGCCGATTCATCCATCAAATCGATGGCCTTGTCGGGTAGGAAGCGATCGGCGATGTAGCGGCTGCTGAGCACAGCCGCGGCGACGAGGGCGTTGTCTGCGATCCTCACGCCGTGGTGCACCTCGTAGCGTTCCTTGAGCCCCCGCAGGATCGAGATGGTGTCCTCCACCGTGGGTTGATCCACGAACACCTGTTGGAAACGGCGCTCGAGGGCCGGGTCTTTTTCGATGTGCTGGCGGTGTTCATCCAGGGTGGTGGCCCCAATGCAGCGCAGTTCCCCCCTGGCGAGCATGGGCTTGAGCAGGTTGCTGGCATCCATGGCTCCTCCGGTGGCACCGGCGCCCACCACGGTGTGGATCTCATCGATAAACAGCACGATCTGACCCTGGGAGGCTGTGACTTCCTTGAGCACGGCCTTGAGCCGTTCTTCGAATTCCCCGCGGTATTTGGCACCGGCGATCAGGGAGCCCATGTCCAGCGAGACGAGCTGGCGGTTTTGCAGGGCCTGGGGCACATCGCCGTTAACGATCCGCTGGGCCAGCCCTTCCACGATCGCCGTTTTACCAACGCCGGGTTCGCCGATCAGGACGGGGTTGTTTTTGGTGCGCCGGCTGAGAATTTGGATCGTGCGGCGGATTTCCTCATCCCGACCGATGACCGGATCCAGCTTGCCCTCCCTGGCCGCCGCGGTGAGATCCCGGCCGTACTTTTCCAGGGATTCGTAGGTGCCCTCTGGGTTCTGATCGTTCACGGTTTGGCTACCTCGTATGGCTTGAACGGCATCCTTGAGCTTTTCGGTGGTGGCACCGCACTGGGAGAGCAGCTGCTTGCCGCAGCGATCATCGATGGCCAGGGCTAAGAGCAGGTGCTCGATGGCGATGAAGCTGTCGCCATAGCTGGTTTTGAGGGCCTCGGCTTGATCCAGCACGCTATTGAGGCCTTTGCCCAGATAGACCATCTCGGGCGGGGCGCTCAAGCTGGGCTTGGCGGCGATGAAGGCATCCACCTTTTGGCTCAAGGTGCCCAGCTCCACCCCGGCCTTTTCAAGAATGCGACCCGCCAGGCCTTGTTGGGCCAACAGGGAGGCAAACAAATGCTCGCTCTCCATTTGCTGCTGGCGTTTTTGTTGCGCCAACTGTTGGGCGCCCACCACGGCACCCCAGGCTTTTTCAGTGAACAGTTCGGCGGTGGGATTCATGGCTCAATCTCCAGGTCTGGAGGGGTGGCACAACCGTATGGGTGTTTTGCAGTCGACCCATGCCGGGAGACCGAACCATCGGGTGCGGTGCCCCGTCCCCAGGTTGGGAGTACCGCCTGGCGATGGGGTGAAAACCGGCCCAATTCAACGCCGAACGTGACGCAGCTAGCCCCCTCCGCTAAGGCGCTGGCAGGGGAATCACCCCGGCATTGGCGCCGCAGAGTTTGAGGGGACAACCATCTGGGCCGTAGATGGCATCGCTTGGGGAGAGGCAGCCGCCAGCATTTTTGCCTGTCACCTGGCTGGGAGGGATGCGCCTGGGCTGGAGTTCGCTGTCCGCCTTTGGCACCACCAGGGGGCAGGAGCCCGCCATCCGCTCCTGGGCCAGGCCGGCCTGGCCAGCTGCCAGCACGACCGTGCCAACGAGGGCGAGCCAATGCCCTACACCTTGGCTCAGTTGGACTGATCGGATAGGCGCCATGGTCTCCATTTGAAGGGTCTGAATTAGAAGGGGGTGATGCATGATCCAGCCCTCATTCAAGCCCTTTCCTTGGCCTCCAGGGAGTTCGACGCCACGGGCAAAGATCCTGAACGCAACTGCTGGATGGCGGTGCACCGCCATGTGCACGGGGTGCCCCCAAGTGAGTACGACATCCGCGAAGTGCCCGAGGATCTCTATCTGGCGGTTTTGGAGGCTCGGCGAGCCCAATAAAAAAGCCCCGGCTTGCGCCGGGGCCCAGGGATTGGCGCAAGCCGATCAGGCCCAGCCTTTGCCAGACATGTCGATCACATAGGCAGCCACGTCAGCAATGTCAGATTCGCTGAGCTTGCCACCAAAGGCGGGCATGGCGTTCTTGCCGTTGGTCACCTGGTAGGCGACGGCAGCTTCAGGGCCGCTGCTGTAGTTAGCCAAATAGGCCTCGAGGGCATCTTTCTTCAGGGTGCGCTCAGCATTCACCACGTTGCCACCACCCATGTGGCATGCGGCGCAGTTGGCAGAGAACACTTGACCACCGTGGGCCACGTCGGCAGCAAAGCTCGGGGCGGCACCAAGAACGAGCGCCAGGCAGAGAGCAATCAGGGAAAAGATACGGCGCATGGGAGGGCGCTTCAAAGCGGGAGCAACCCTGCAAAATTAGGTCCTGATCGTGGCTTTCGTGACACCCGAAGCCAGGATCGCAACATTTAGGGGCACCGCTGGGGAAGACCGGCCGTCTCAAAGACCGCTTCCAGGGTCGGAGCGAGGCTCACCAAGCCAAAACGCTCCGGCGGGCTCACCGGCTCATGGATGAAGTGGCGCTGCTGAATGGAGAACAAATCCCAGGGGGTGATCTCAATCCGCAGCAGCTTGATCAGACCATTGATTAACCAGCCCTGCAGGTCAACGGCGATGGGTGGATACCAACCGCCGCGCCAGCGGCACAGGCTCGCCACCGTGCCATTCACCGTGACAGCCTTTTGGCCCAAAACCAGACGCCTTAGGGGACCCTGGCCTGGCTCCAGATTGGCTTGGTGGGGCGTT
>Ga0207954_1000404_pt1 | contig 14348 bp, 44 predicted proteins | sample CryBogmetaGMA0M_FD_184547 | JGI IMG/M metagenome (GOLD analysis project Ga0207954, IMG submission 184547) | Freshwater microbial communities from Crystal Bog, Wisconsin, USA - MA0M (SPAdes) | ecosystem: Environmental > Aquatic > Freshwater > Lake | place: Crystal Bog, Wisconsin, USA | collected... | reverse complement strand
TTATCATACTCAACTGTCAAAACATAATCAACAAATCTACACTCGTCATTAATCCTATAAGGCATAGGAATACTGCTCGGAAGTCTACAATCCTCATTTTCTTGAGGAATTTCAATAACCTGACCGTCACACGGCCCACCATAACATTTAATTAACATACAGCATTTACTCCCTCAACAAAACTATCTAAGTCTTTAACTTTTGGAGGAATATAAATGAATCTATATGTATATCCCGGTACAGGAATAGCTCCCTTCTTGATTTTATCAAAGTCAAGTCCATAAACAACAACAAATAAGCAAGGATATCCTATCGGCATATCCGCTTTTCCCTTATTAGGATCAGCTTGAATAAATTCTTCGTCATTTGTTACTAGCGTATACTGGGTGGTCATAGCCAAGCCTTTCTTTGAAATCAATAATTTGTACTGCTGCCCATAAAGATTCTAGCTGTTTCTTTTCAACACTAAAGTTAAGAGAACCAAGCTGATTATTTTTTTGACAGATCACTACTACGTCAATATTAATATCACTTTGATATACTATCCACTCACTATTCTCGTACAAATGTTTCATATTATTTCCTCAAGTATATAAAATCCCGTGGGCAGATGGGAACTGACGAGCAGTATTATAGGCCCAACCCGGTATCTACCCACGGGAATGCCACAAAAGTGGTCTTGAAAGCCCCTCATGGGGATCAACGAACTACGCTACGAACCCTAGCACCAGCACGGCGAACTCCACTACGAGTCACTTCAACGACCTTCCGCGTCACCTGTACAGGAACACTAACTACTTCCCTAGTGGCTGTCACAACGCGACTGCGAAGCTGACAAGAACCATTAGAACATTCTCCTGCAAAAGCTGTCGAACTAAAAACCATAAGCAATGCACAAAGAGCAACACTCTTCATAATTATTCTCCTAATTAAAGTTTAGAAATCAAAACTAACTTAGTAATATCAGACAAAATCCATTCTGTCTTTCCTTCCTTCCTCCCTATTATAAACTCTTTTCCGCTTCTGTCAAGGGCGGATCACTTACCACCTTACCTGATGAATAATCATGAAAGGGGATTTCTTTACGAATTAAATCAACACAATCACAAACTGCCGGAAAAATCTTAGACAAATCTTTAGTCTTGACTGCTCGTTCCAAACTAGAACGAATTGATCCGATAATCTTAACTAGTCTACTATTTTCTTCCGTACTACGAGAAAGTTTAGCCCAATCTTCTGCTAAACTAGTCTCTAATTCACTCAATATCTTGAGAGTATTTTCTTTACTCATTTTACTTTTTCTTTTGTTTTGGAGCTATATTGTTTCCATATCATAAGATCAAGATCGGCGGGAGACAACCCATTTTCTTTAGCGATCCTAAGAAAAATCTCTTCTAATTGTAGATACTTCTTTTTAGCTGGAGTTTGTTTGGGAACATCATAGCCTAGATTACCCAAATATCGCAAAATATGAACGTCTAATCCAGCATACTGAGCATTTTGTCTACTATGAAGAATAAAACATCGACTGGTTTTCATACCAATACCAGTAATAGTCTCCAATTCTTGTGCAGAACAGGTGTGTAGGTTTAGGCCGAAATAAGCTAATTCCAAAAAAGTGCGTGCTTTTTGATTATAGCATCCTATTCCACATTGTTTTAAGACATACGCTAAGTAAGAAACTCCAAGAAGATTAGGACTATTTTCTGATCCAGAAAGTTTTTTAATTTTTTCAAAAGGAGACGAAGCATCAGTAATACGCAACAATTTATCCAAACCTTTTGCTGCATTTTGAGCATTCTTACCAGCCGCACAAACCCAAAAAAGAATAAACTCTTCTAGTTCCTTAGTGGTCTGGTCGTACTTTGTGATATTTTTGGGGTCAATCATGAGTCGAAATCTCCAAATAGAATTTCCACAAACTTATCTCCATTCTCATCAATTTGAATAATTTCTGTTGGAACATCGCCCGTTTCTGCGAGATCATAATCACGAATTATAATTTCCATTTCACGGGGAATTTTAACAGGTTCAACGATACCACCACTAACTTTAAGGATTACTTGATTCATGATCTTTCTGCTTAAAAGGTAAACTCTTAGAACTCTGTTATTCTACCACATCGACACGACCTGTCAAGAGCCGGACTATTCCCAGATAATCTTAGGCTTAATTTCTTTAACAGATGCTCCATCAAAAACCCAACGCCACAAATCACCATCTTCTCCGTGAAAATTAATATAACTCCCTGCGGTAACTATTGAAGCAATATTCTTAAAAGAATCTATTTCATCAAAATGCCACTTTTCTCTTTCATAGTTTACTGCCACGATATTTTGATCCGAATCATAAACAAAATACCAGCCTTCATCTTTAAGATCCTCTAAATAACGATAAATCTTCTTGTCAATATTTGATTCAAAAATAGAGAAATTATCACCATCTACTGTAACACAATATCCCATTATCATACCCTCATATGAAGTTTACAAGTTGTTTTGATCCAGCCACCCTTATTTGGTTTACCTTTCTCTCCACATATTTCGCAGATTTGATAGCTCATGGCTTCTGCCATACTGATTAGACCATGAATATAATCATCGCCACCACTATGATAAACATTAAGCCCTCCAAACTTCTCCTTTATTTGAGTAAATCTAACAGGAGTATAATCCGACTTGTACTCTGGATCGGTCTTTTGTTTATACTTTGTTTGTCCCTCTATATTTCTCTCATGTTGTTTAATCATGAAACAAAGACTGGATAGGACACCATACCACCCGTCAGAATGCTCACACCCGAAATGCATTGGGCTTTGAGACGGTCGTAATAGTCTATTTTGAAATAGTTCTGGATACTTATCGTATAATTCTTGTTCTTTTTCTGGACTCATTCTTCCTCTCCTGTATCGTAATTGATAACGGGTTTATCGCAAGCCTCTCGCATCCTTTGTAATGTCCATCTGAGTTCTTGAATGTCATCACCTATCACTGGCGATTCTCTGCCAATATTAGCAATGTCCTTATTATCGTCATAGTATACGTCATGAATTGTATAAAAAATATCAAATTCTCCAACGTCGGGATTGTTCTTTCTTAGAAGATCTGGAATCTTATTGATATTTTTTACTACACGATAATTCCAACTCATATTTTCTCCTTGTTGTATTGAAAACGCCCCCATTATCTGACATTGAAACCCTAAAATACGGGAGACAGAGGTCAAGGACGTTACCTCCCGGTGATCAACCCGGTGGTGAGTGTTACTTCACTTCTTGTAAGACTCCATCTTTTACAAAGTAAAGGTGTACCTTCCCAGTGCTTTTGATATAAGCTCGTCCACCATCGATCATGTTGCCATTTTTAAACTTGTTATAATGCCAACGACACATACTATATTCAAGATCGCCGTTGTCATTCTCAACACAACCAAAAACCTTATTCTCGATAGAGTCAGCATTTCTAATGTAGGTTTGATTATTAAGGGTTATTAGACCAAAGTATCTATTACCAAACTCTGGATGAGGAGTTTCCCGATAGAAGATATCCTCTACCTCGTTATCTCTGCTACATTCAGACGAGCAAACATACTGGATGGGAACACCATCTTTTTGACTGTAGTGCTTGATAACAGCATCTGTTTTGAATCTAGGTTTGTGGATGATCTTCATAGTATTTTAGTGAGTCCTCAATTGCTTTAGTAAACCATTCTTGAACTTCAGTGTCTGTCATATCATTTAGAAACTGTAGACCGGGGTGAGTGTCATCCCATTCTAGAGAGAATGACCCATCGGTATTTTCAGATACTTTGATTGGTGCTAGATTATCACCAGTTTTACCAATATCGCAAATTTTTTCTGGATCAGTCATCTATTCCTCCGTTACTGTTATTTCAACACCATCAAACACATGATTGTCAACGCTATCGTGAATATCAGAACCCGCACGGGGCTTGTTTACTACCTTCCAGCGAAAACTTCTGTCGTAGCACTCAGAATATCCCTTGCTTAGTAAAAGATACTCGTTGATGATATCTTCTAGATCAGGCAGACATAGTTCAAGCTTTGTTGTCTTAGTTGTTTTCATCATTTTCTCCTTCTCTTAGAGTATACCACGCCTGTCGGCGTTGTCAAGTCAATTATCTTTATTTTTTCAATAGATATCTCTTCGTGCGACTGCTCGAACTCTTCTTTGCTCCAACTCCATTCTTTCATGCAAAGTTCCATGAGAACATTTTTATTTGGACGCTTGTTCACATAGAATACATGACCCATGCTGTTGGAAATTGAATAAACAGTCATTTTATTAGCTCCGGGTTTTCATAAATATTGCCAATTATTGTCCATTCTTCATTAGGGGATTGCCCGTAGTAGTATTCTACTGGTGGATATTTTCCATCTTCATTCTTTTCTGAATAAATCTTTTCACCATTTATTTCCCAGGCTAAAGATAATAGATTCCATCCTAAAACACTGCCATAATTATCGCTATTAAAGTCAACTAAGGCTACCTCTTTATATCTAGTTAGAATATCTCCTTCATAAATTTCTTTATCGCCTGAGTCACTCAATCCAGTATATTGTTGCATAATAAATCTTGAGCCATGATCTTGGCAAATGATATCTGGCCCGGTTTGATTAAATATATTTGCTCTTTCATAGAAGAAAAGATCGCCCGTAGTTAAACACAAAAACGGGTCACGATTCGTCCAATCAGTAGCGAACTCTTTGAGTTCAGTATCCCATACTCTGAATTTAATTTTTCTCATTTTTCAAAAATCCCTCATCTCGATACCAGCTATACAAACAAAGTGATCATTATTAGCAGAAAAACCTAGATCATATAGTCTAATTTTATCTTCATTTGAAACATTGTTAGGATGAGCATAAACGTGCAAGAAACCCGATGAGCAACCAATAGGACATTTTTCATATTTTTTATCTATGTATTTCTCAAAAATAGCTAGTGATTCAATTAGTGTTTTCATTATCCTTTTCCTCGTTAATTTCTTTATAAACCCCGTTAGGGACATTAATCAAATAAGTATTATATCCATCCATAGCGTTCTGTGACCAAACATGAATAGCAGAAGATTGAGTCTTTTCATCTCTACTTATACTCAGAACATCAAAAGGAACTGGATCGACTTCAACTGCTGTTGTGTCATAAATACCAGCAAATCCTCCCCCATGCTGTTTTAATACCCATGTTCTACGATGAAATTTAATCTTCTTTGGCATCTTTATACTCTTTTTTTATTACCTTCATAATATCTATCACATGAATATAGCTTCTATGAGAAGCAGTAGCGTCAATATATGCATCTCCTTGACAATATGTGCCTTGTGCGGCCCAGGATGCTTGGTCTAGGACGCGACCATATAAATCATTCCACATCCTTTTATAGTTAAGGTCTTCTGTCATCATGGTGTCTCCTCATATGGAATCTTTCTGACCCAGAACCCTTCTAGTGCTGGTCGAAAAGAAAGGTAGTCCTTTTCAGTAAGACTTGCCGCGACCTCAAATTGACCTACTGGTTCCAAAAACTTATAGCTTATGATGCTGTCTTTGTCAACAAGCTCTGTTTGAGCGAAGCGAATTGCTGTCTCTTCTTCTGCCACGAAAGCGAATAAGTTAATCATCAGAATTCTCCTGTGTTAGTAATTACGGAATTATCTGTTGTCATTAATCTAGCTCCTCCCAAATAAATTGAATCAATCTTCTTATCAAGCCAAATCCTCCCCAAATCAGAGCAAAAATTGCTACAGAAGTTATATCTTTAGATAGAAGATAAACTAGCCCTAGTCCATAAACTAAAGCGTAGATATATGTTGGAGTTATTTTAGTTTCCATATTACCTCGTAGAGTGACTATCCAGCGGGACATTATCATCCATTCGGGCACTAATACCGTCACACAAATGTAGTAACCATGCTTCCCTAGATTGTGGACTCACCGGACTTTTCCATTCGGGTAAACAATGGTGAGCCAAGATATTATGAGTAACATTATCACATAAAGAAGGTGTGATTTCCATTCTGCAACAAATTAGATTCCATTCTATAGCACTTCTACAAATATGGTAGACTCGCTTTTTATGATCTGTTGAAACCCATTCTGGAATATCTGTTGGTCTATAATCATAGTCCCACATTTTACCAACATCATGATACAGGACACTAAGAAACAACTCCTTTTCGTTAAGTTGTAAACCCAGAGTTTGCATAGAACTAAAACATAGCTGCATGACTTCGGTAGTATGTTGCTTGAGTCCTCCCACACCATAATGATGCATATCGGGGCGACCAGAACCTGTACAAATATCAAAGGCTCCACCCTTTAATGTCAATACATGAATATAAAAAGGTTCTAGATTGAGTTCTTTAGCTTTTTGAGCAATATAGTCCATTTAAATTCCTCCATAAGTTAATCATCAGAATTTTCCTGTGTTAGCGGCGTAGCCGGCGTCATTATAACTCGCCATTCCTTGTTGTCAAGCCATTTGTTCCATTTGCTCATAGAGGTGCCTTATATACATGATCTAAGTCAGCAACCATAAGTTTGACTATATTCTTATCTGATAATTTATCAAAAAATCGATTCACAGCATCATAACAATCTTTTGCGTCTATAAATGCGTGATCAGTATAGTATTCTCCTATGGATTTTTGGACCACATAGGTTCCTAGAAATTTTTTCATTAATATATCCACTCTCTCAAGTCTACAATACAATACCAGTCATATATTCGATTGTTGATTTTATATTCACCATAAGGCCATTCTTTTGTAATTTTAGTAATAGTATTTTTTGCTTCTTCATATGTCTCATAACACTCAATCCAATCTCCAGTGTCGCCACTAGGATAATGATCCTCTCCCGCGATTAGTAAGAAGTATTTCATTCGTATATGTAGTTCCATTCAAATGTTCCTTCGATTTTCATTACTTGTGTTTTTGTCAGCACATAAAATAGTTCTCCTTTGCATAATTCTACAGCGTTATGCGAACTAAATCCACTCTCTAGTAATTTCATTAAAATAATACCACGCAACTCAATTGGAACGCTAGCGTCATCAATAATGAATGTTTCGCCAGGATTAAGATCCAGAAAGTGAAGTCTTTTCCTCGCAGTATCATTTTTCTGTTGAGTTTTCATTCTTCAAGCATCTCCCCGTTCGGCTCATATTCTTGAATCAGCTTATCTTCTTGAAAAGCCTTGATATTGTAATAATCATGATCCTTGTCTGCACAATAGGCTACTGCCGATTCTAGCTTGTCATAGCAAGCTTCGACTTCCCAATAAGCATACTTCCTTTGTTTGTTATATTTAAGATATTCTACAATATAATTTGTCATAAAGCTTCGCTTCCTATAAAAAGAATTAATATTTTTACGCCTAATGCGTCAGTTCTCCATTCAATTTTACCATCAGTATAGCTAAACATTCGTATTAGATAGGGATTCTTCTTTAAGTTTTGACTATAGTGAATTTCAACAATACTATTCTCTAGAACTAGCGTTTGAAGTAACGAACACTCCACGGCTACACCTTATATCTAGCATCCCAAGTTTTATTTCCTCGACCATCCCATTCGGCCAAAAGCTCACTTCCTTGAAACTCGCTGATCTTATAAAGGTCTGGTTCTTGCCAGGATTCGTAAATAGCCTCTGTTTTACCTACACAATAAGTTATTGCTTCTGCAAGAGTTGGAAAGCAAGCATCTACTAACACTTGTGTGCCAGCGGTACTCTCAATAACATAGTGACTAGTCATTTTACCTCCGGTTAGTTGTTATTAAGAATTACTTTACCATCATATAGAATCCAACCATCGTGGGGAGATATCGAATCATATTCATCACCAATAGAATATCTATCACCCGTATTAACTCCAAATCCAGAATAAAATCCATCATGTGAGGCCGATGTTACTAGAACAATGGCACCACCAAGATAATACTTGACAAGACAAGGCACTATCCATTCAGTTGGTTTTTCGTTTTCAATAGTTTCGATTTTCATACTTTATTCCTTAAGCTAACTTCACCAGTAAATACCGTATATTGATCTTCAAAATCAGCTAATTTAAGTGCCCAATTATATCCTGTTATTTGTTCTCCAGAAATGACCGCGATATTAACCCAAGGGACCGATATAGATACCACTGCAACAATATCATTCGATGTCTTTGAAGCGTATAGTGTATCAGTTTGAATCTTTAGTGGTTTTGGTTTTGCATTAAAAACAGTAGAGATAATCATTCTTTTTCCTTTCGGTGCGTAGCACTAGTATACCACCCCATCACTCCCCGTCAAGCCCCTCAAAAATAGATACACGCAAAGAGCAATATGTTCTAGTTCAGCAATCTCCATATTGTATAGAACATCGTCCAGCTTACAAGAATATGACTGGATTTCGCACTCATGAGTAGGAGAATATATATCGTTGGTATGTTCCCAAAGATCTAATTGTTCCTTTAGATAGGCTATAGCTCGTTTTTGTTTTTCGTTAATCATAAATTATTCTCCCAATATACAATCTCACTAGAATCCATAGGTAGTTTAGACCAGATATGACCAGAGGACACTCCCATTTTTGATGGATATGGGGAATCTGGTGGAGTAAATACGGTCCAATACTGATCCATGCTATCTTGGGACTGTGTTAAATAGGCGGGAAGAACCACAATATGATGTGGCGGTCCCAGATATTCATTACCACCAAATTCAAGCAGAATAATTTGATTGATTGCTGGCATATCCTCAACAATGGGAATCCATTTATTTGCTCTCATTCTTCATCTTTGTCAAATAGTTTTACGAGCTTGTAAGAAGGCGGGTCAATTATCTCCATCATTAGTTTGTTGCAACCCAGAATATTATCGCAAAGACATTGAGATAAGTCACTTTGGCAACCTAGTCTTTTTAAACTATCAATATATGTTCGCTGCTCATTAAGGGTATGTATCATATCCTGTTTATCTTCTTCATTCATCGTCTGTTCCAAAAACCTTTTCTATATCTTTCATTATTTCGTCTTGAGCGTATAAGATTTGCACTGTATCTGATGCTTCTTCTATTGTATGGAATACATTTGATTCTCTGTTGGGAAAGTTAAGAACTTTACACTCTTTATGATCATATGCATAAATATAAAATCCAGCTTTCTCTCTGGTGATAACATATTCAATTCGGTTCATTGTATGTCTCTTTTGAGGGATATTCAACTGCTGCGGTTTGCTTAAACTCAATCAATCTTTCCAAGAACCAATTGTTAAAGTTTTGTTCTCCCGGCTTGAATCCCAACTTCATAGCAGATTGAGTAATTAGATATCCAGTGTCTGCGGAACACCAGAACAAATCATCAGGACAAGTACCATAAATATCGTTATAGTCTTCAATACATTGTTTCTCTTCTTCGTCAGTCCAAATAACAGACGCTTGACCGCTATTAAGTCTAGCTAGGAACCAATCTCCCTCGTTAACCACAAGGACTCCAGACCCGTCGCTGTCTTTAGTGGCTCGACACAAGAACCAGTCGGGAAGAATTTCGCCATATCGTAGAGGTTCAACTTCGCACATTTGACACATTTTCTGTTCCTTTGTCTTGGAGAAGTTTTTCAATCAATTTGGCCGCTTCTTCTGCAACATCCTTATCAATATATAGCAGTTTCTTACATTTACTAATAGTTTGTTTTGGAGACAATAGTTTTGTTATGATTTCTTGTGGATTCATTTTTTGTCCATCCAAATATCATCAACTGAATAGGTAAGCTCTTTCCTACATTTAAATTCCATTATTCATTCCCCAAAACAACTTTTCCCTTGAACTTAACCCAATATTTAATCTCATCGTCGTAAATCGCATATGGAGCAAAGGAACAGACTCCATTATGGTTAACACTATAGCCATGATAAGCAAAATCCCCGGCATCATTTTCAACAAACTCATTCAGAATAACGATCCTATCTATTTCCTTACGGGTTACAATAACAGGCAAATCAAATCGGTCAAAGTTAGGGACTGTCTTCTCATCGTCAATAATTTCAGAAATCATTAGTTTTCCTTTCTTGAATCATTCTACCATGCCTTTTCGGTCTGTCAAAGCAAACCACGCTTCTGATGAAGAAGACACAATATCTTCTTGCTGTAAATGATTTTCCATATGAATATACCAACTAGGATATTTACTTGATGATATCATCGTATACTTATAATCATTATGTCCTGTTCTATGTATACAATAAATAGTTTCTTCATTATAATAGAAGGAAAAAACTTTATTAACTTTTGCAAAATGAAGCATTTAGTTGTTTGAATCCATTTCCATTTTATCTAATATGTTTAAAAAACCCAATATAATTATCCAGCCAGTATTAATGGGAAGACCGTGATCTGGTTTATCCATAAATATTGACATCACACCCAATACAATATGAAAACCAAATGTGAGTCTCAAAAATATATTAAATTTCATTACATTACCTCTTTAATAGATATTGAGCCCCCCCAACTCTGGTATTATACCATACAAAACTGCCCCCGTCAAGCCCCTTTTCTGAATTTGCGATCAATTGTTTTTGATTTCAAAATGATTTATTTCTCATTAATCAGGCTATTACTGAAAACGACAAGGAAAAGGCTGTTTATTCTGGCTAAATAAATAGAAATAATAGGGTTTTATACAGTATTTTTCACTAGATTTTCATCCAGTTTTCTACCCATCATCATAACAAAATCCCCATTATTACTAGTAACAGTATTAGAACTAAACAAAGGGAGAATATACAGGGGTAAGATAGTAGCAATATATATAGAGATAAGAACACTTTAAACCACCGCTATGCTCATTAAGCCGCAATACCTTAAAAGTAGCCTTATTTCCTAGATATTAGCTAAAAAACCCGCTAATTTAGCTCTTTTTCTTTTTGAGCGGCCACTATTTCTTGAGCTTTTTCTACTACTTTTAATGTTTCATCTACTATAACTGCTGCTATTACCATTAAGAATAAGGTAAACAATCCTGTTAATACTAGTGATTTAATGAAACTTTCGTGAAAGTCTCCACATTCAGAAACTGCTATTTTCTCGGGAGTTAATAAGGTTTTTGACCGGGGAAAACACTTTTTACTATTATACATTACAGGCACCTTTCTTCTTTTTGGTTATGCAGTGGATGATTAGAACTTGGGTGGGAAAGAACAATCCTAATAATATACCCAAAATAACCAGATTAATCATAACGCACTCACTACTGCACAATAACAAAACAATAGTAGACCAACTAGTGCCGCCACTTTGGCCCAAACTGGAGTTGGAAACATTCGATTATTTTGCACCAGAGAATAGGGGCTAACTCGATTCTCGATAACGCTCCAATTATATTCATGTGTCTTATAGTCTTGTTTATTCATGATTAGCAACTCGCTGGGGGTGAGGGGGAATTGTGTGGATAGTATACTGGATCAATACCAGTAGTCATTGTTGGAGGACTAAAACTATAAGGAAGTCTGACCGCCGTTTTCTTCTCTAGTACTGAATTAAGGTGATCTTGAATAATTCTTATTTGTTTTTCATTTAAATATTTCAATGTTCCTGGGGCCGCAGAAGATATTCCTGGGCCAGCAGCATCATTAATTTCAAAATATCCTTGTAACCAATAAACAAAATTTTCGGGGGTCATCTTATTTCCTTGTATTCTAATAGAGGAATTAATATTTGATCTTGCTCAATAGCTCTAATTTCCACAACCAAAACCCTCTCTCCAAGATTTTGAGTGCTATTAGAAATATGAACAATCTCATCTACTACTTTTTGTATAGCTAATTGCTTTCCGTTTTCGTTCGTGGGTAATCTGAAAAATCTCTTCATGTAGTATAGTACTCGCCGGGGGTAATGTTGTCAATCTCGCTGACTGAGAGCATCAATAGCAAACGGGTAATATTAGCAATTACAATCTGGTAACTTGACAAATGGGCCAAATCCTTTTAAAATTGTGCAGCCGGGGAGATTACTATCTTCTTATTATCTCTAGTAATACTAATTCTTCGCTGACTGAGAGCATCAATAGCAAACCGGAAGCATAGGGTGAAACAGTCACACCCATGTCGCCCATTCAAAGAACTCTTTGTCTTCTTGCTCGCAGATTTTACATACCAATTCACTATCTGTCATGTATAAATATTGCCCCGTCTTACCCATCCAACATTGGTGACACAAGTATTTATGTTCACATCTTTTGTATATCATTTCTGATCCATATACATAAGTCTTGTTGCATGAGAAACACTCCACATTATTAGACATCTTCACTTTCCTTCATTAAAGTTACCCTCAAATCTCCATTATCCCATCGGGCACCATCGGGCAGATCAAAGTACTTAAAGTAGTTGTTATTTCCACCCAACTTGCATACCCATTCGTTCGCCCCTATGATAGCTTGTTCACCAGTGGTATACTCTCTCACCCACTCAATACACTTACCTCTCTGCACAATAACAATCATATCATTTCTCCCAATAGTCATAGGTTATTACAGTTTCAAATTTCGCCACAGGAACCGTATGGTTTATTTAGCAGCCTAGTTTACCAGATTCTCCCCTGCTCAACCGTCTGATGTTAGACAAAGTACAATTATAATTAACAAGAAAACAGCCATATTTTTCTCCGTTATAAGGCCCAGCCATCCCCTCTAGTATATATCGTCCTAACTCCTTGTCAATCTTGAAGTTATGTTCGCTCGCTGACTGTGACCCATTAAACCGAACGGCGTACATTAGCCATTACAATGCGAGTGCGAACTAAAGTTGGGCGACTTGCAGGAATCTTTCTCGCTGTAACTCCTTATGAGTCAAGGGTTTAAGTCGAGGGCGGCGGGCCGGTTTTGTCCTAAGTCCTTTGGCAGCAAGGGTTTACGTCAAATCGTTTTCCCATAAAAAAAGACCGCTCCCCCGCGAAGAGGAGCGGCCTTATTATTACAATTTATAACGTATCAGATAGAGTTGGCGTAATCCATAGCCAACTCCAATGCCCGAGTATTCTCGTTAGCATTAATACCGAGCCACAATGAAGCCATACGGTTATCCGCATTGCGACCCTGCTTGTAATTAAGGTACTCGTTGAAGCCGTTGTAAGCGGCCCACCAAGTACCCCGAACACCTTCCATACTCTGACGCGGACCCTCAATCAATCCCATGATCTCATCGATGGTATTACGAGTGCGAGTCTTGATATCCTCTTCCTGCTTATCATCGATATCCAGAAGAACACGCACAAACTTGTTGATGTCCTTCTGATTGAAATCGCGGGAAGCAAGGAACTTAAACTGTTCCGCATGGGTTTCGAAGGAGGCGTCGATAGCATCCATCGTATCCCGAATGCGGTCCAAATTAATCTGACTATTCTTAGTGTGACGAATACGGATCAGCTTACTACCCGCAGACGAGTGAGCCTGAGCCATCGTATTAGCACACACAACCCGAATAGGCGTGAAGCCAACCCGAATAGCCGTAGTTCCATCGTGCGAGTTGCTGAGGAGCATAAACTTAGCAACCTCATCACCCTTGACGATTTCAGTATTTCTACGATTAGCCTGAGCCAAGACCCAAATCTTCTCGCCTCCGTGCAGCGAACCGGCAGTATGCAGCGAGGCTTCGCCCGCATCCAAGAACGGCTGGAAGAAATCGAACGCGGTACGATTCTGGAGCGGAGTATAACGAGGACCAACACTGCCAAGAATACGCTTATCATCCGAACGACGAACAGCCAGCCGCATAGGAACGGGTTGACCGTCAACCGTCATCGTCTCGACCGTTTCGACCTCCCAATCCAGACCAGCGGAGATGATGGCATCACCGATAGTAATATCACTTTCGACCTTAGTACCCAGACCGTGCCAGGGCGTTTGACCAACATAGAACATACAATCCCGACCGTTACGATTTTCGATAGCGTGAGCCATTTTCTTTTTCCTTAGTGTGTTTAGGTTTCTTTGAGTATTTTACCAGATGAAATCGGTTTGTCAACCAAAAAGTTTGTCCCAACAATCGGCACAAGTCGAGGAGATAATCATCTCACGATCATTGTCCGACAAATATGGCATGATATCCTGAATCAGACCAGATCCAGAAAGATAATCAGTCATATCCTCGTTATTAACGAGTACAATATAATCCCTGGAGCAGACATGACAGGGAATATGGACAACCGTATCCAAACCATTAGCAGCAGCAACCATCGTTTTCTCCTTTTCAGCTATGATACCATAAGTATCGGCAGAGTCAAGCGAAGATCTTTAGAAAAATCTTTGGCATGGCATTTGCTGTGGAGACTCGTCCTAAGTCGTTGT
>Ga0207954_1000402_pt1 | contig 14370 bp, 14 predicted proteins | sample CryBogmetaGMA0M_FD_184547 | JGI IMG/M metagenome (GOLD analysis project Ga0207954, IMG submission 184547) | Freshwater microbial communities from Crystal Bog, Wisconsin, USA - MA0M (SPAdes) | ecosystem: Environmental > Aquatic > Freshwater > Lake | place: Crystal Bog, Wisconsin, USA | collected... | reverse complement strand
AAATAGTATTCGTGGGCGATTTGAGCTAATGGCTCAAAGAGCCTCTCAATATGGGTTTACTGAAACGCTGTCTTGTAAGTAACCAACTCATTTTACTTAAGATAATTATCTTATACGATATCCATACGTCCAAATTTATATTCTTTGGTCCCAGGTTCAAGTCCTGGTGGGCCCACCAAGAATCACAATACCAACTCTAGGGTCGGTATTTTTTTTAAGCGTTACTTTAAGTAACGGTTGTGAGGAGGACGAACTTTATTAAAAGGATAGAAAAACTAATAATAAAAATTGGATGTGGTGCTATTAAAAAACCACTCCGTAGAGTGGTTAGTGATTTTCTATTTTATTTAAGATATTTTTTTAACTCTAATCCAGCTTGAGCTAAGGCGGCTTTAGTACCAGCGACGTTTGCTAAAATATTTAATAAGCCAAAGTCGTGAATCATGCCGTTGTATCTAGTGGATACAACTTCCACTCCAGCTGTATCTAATTTTCTGCCATATGCCTCGCCTTCATCGCGTAAAACATCTAATTCTGCAGTTTGAATGAGGGTAGGGGGTAGTCCTTTTAATTGTTCAATCTCTGCACATAAGGGCGATGCATAAATTTCTTTGCGTTGCTTTGGGTCAGTTGTGTAGTTATCCCAAAACCATTTCATTAAATTTCTAGAGAGAAAATAGCCATTTTCAAACTGTTGATAAGAAGGAGTTTCAAAATTAGCATCAGTAACTGGCCAAAATAACAATTGAAATTTAATTTTTGGCCCACCTTTATCCTTGGCTATTAAACAAACTACAGCTGCCATATTTCCCCCAACACTATTACCCGCAACTGCTAATCTTGATCCATCTAAATTAAGTTCATTACCATGCTCTGCAACCCATTTTGTTGCTAGATATGCTTGATTAATTGCTACCCCATATCCCACTTCTGGTGATGGTGTGTAATCCACATAAACTGCGGCTACTCCTGAATTTACTACTAAATCTCGAATAAACCGCTCATGTGTAGGAAAGTCACCTAATACCCAGCCACCACCATGAAAAAACATGCATACGGGTAAAACCCCGTTTTGCCCAATTGGACGAACAATTACTAAATTTAGTGGTGCACCTTCAACCGTGATTGTTTTATGACTAATATCTGCAGCGGGTAAAGGAGTATTTACTCCTGCTTGCGCATTGACCAAAACAAGGCGAGCCTCAACTGGATCTAACTCCTCAAGGGGTTTTCCGGTTCCTGAATTTAGTACATTTAAAAAGTTTTGGGTATTGCGCTCAACTACTGGGGCATCATATTTCATAATAATTAGTCTCCAAGATTAAAGGGTGAATTTACCCAAAAAATGACACAATACCTGAAAAAGGTTACGACTTAAAAACGAGTTAGATAAGTGTTACCTTAAGTAACGCTTATGGGGCTACGTTTTATCATCTTCAGTGCTGCTCGATTCGGCTCTGGGCCACCAGGAGGCACCAAAAACACCTGCGGGCAGCCTTTTAATTTGTGCCACTTTTTATTTGTGATACCTTTACTTATCTAATGCGGATTAAGGGCTTAAGGATGTTTAAAGAAAAACTAAAAATGTTTACAACCCCTTTTTGTGAGGCCACACCTGCATGCTTACTTGTAATGGTTCAGGGCAATATTTTGTTGGCGACTATAGGCCACCTTCAAAAGGCAGTTGAGACAGGTTTAATCACCGGTGCTGGTGTTCTCTTTCTTTCATTTTTTACACATCGTTGGCTTAGTAATAAATATGTTGTGGCGGGCATTACAGGAGGAATGTGCTTTATAGCTGACTTTATTTCTCACCCAAGTCACTTTAGTGGGATTACTACGGAAGCACTCATAACGGGCGCTTTTACCGCTTTAATTTCTTTAGTCTTAAATGAGCTAGGAAAGAAAATATTTCTACATTTACGTGAGCGTTGATCAAGCGTTGATTAAATGAATTTACCGTCTTCAGTCCTGGTTCGATTCCGCCCTGGGCCAACAAGAAACACTAAAACTACCTTCAGGCGGCTCCAATTAATAAATAACTGCTACCATCTAGAGGTAAGCTATTTTCCGTTGTGGATACCTGTAATGTATATCGCTAGATTATTTTTCATACTCTTTACCTGTTTGCTGCCTTTGATGGCCAGCGCTCAAAACCCTGAAGCGCTAGATAATTCACTAAAGATACCAAAGTTCATTGTTGATCCATTTTGGCCAAAAAAATTACCTGCTCAAGATCTCTTAGGCCAAGTGGCGGGAATTTCTGTTGATAAAGATAATCATATTTGGATTATTCAGCGCCCCCGCTCGCTGACGCAATATGAGTTAGGTGCTACCTTAACACCACCAGCTTCGATATGCTGTAAACCGATGCTACCGGTAATCGAATTTGATCAAGAAGGGAATATATTGCAAGCATGGGGCGGCCCCGGGGCAGGTTATGATTGGCCCAAGGTGGAACATGGGATTTATGTTGATCCCAAAGGAAACGTGTGGATTGCTGGAGTCAGTAGAGACGATCGGATGGTTTTGAAATTCTCTAATAAGGGCAAATTTTTATTACAAATTGGCACCCCAGGATTAAAGCAAAGTAACAATGACACTAAAAACCTAGGTCGCCCAACAAATATGATGTTAGATTTGTCTGCAAATGAGATTTATGTTGCTGACGGCTATCAAAACCGAAGGGTTATTGTTTTTGATGCAGATACCGGAATATATAAGCGTCAATGGGGCGCCTATGGAAATAAACCACTAGATGGCTCTTTCCCCAACTTTAACCCTCAATCTAGCCAATTTGGAAACCCTGTGCACTGTGTTCGCATCTTAAATGATGGGCTAGTCTACGTATGTGATCGTGCCAATGATCGGATACAAATATTTACTAAAAGTGGTCAATTTATTAAGCAGATGATTATTGACCCTAAAACCCGTGGAGAATTTCCATTAGGCTTTGGTGGATCGACCTGGGATATCGTGCCTTCTGAGGATAAGGAGCAAAAATATCTATTCATTCCCGACGGAATGAACAATGAAGTAAAAATAGTGCTTCGCGAAACTGGTGAAAAAATTGGTTCATTTGGACGCTCAGGGCGTATGGCTGGGGATTTTCATATGGTTCATAGTATTGCCATTGATTCCTTGGGAAATCTCTACACCACTGAAGTAAATAATGGCAAACGGATACAGAAATTTATACGAACTCAATAAAATTAATAGACAGTCTGGCTCTAGGGGGGTATTTTTTGATCGTTACATTGGGGGATAGTTGAATTTGCCTGTTAAGCTAATTCAATAGGACTTCATATCAATAGCTTTGTTAAAATTTATATTAACCAAGGAGAGCCCCGATGCCATTTGTCAGAATCGATTTAAGTAAAAAACATCCAGAAACCTGTGCCCAGCAAGTAGGCGAGATTGTTTATGGAGCATTGCGACAACATCTCAATGTGCCAGAAGACGATAAGTTTCAAGTAATTACTAAACACGATAGCAATGAGCTAGTGACTCCCAAAAGCTATTTAGGTATCGAGTATTCGGAAGGCATCATCTTTATACAGGTGACCTTAAATGAAGGCAGGACCACTGAAATGAAGAAAGTCTTCTATAAAGCCATTTGTGATGGAGTGGTGGAAAAACTAAAAGTCAGACCCCAAGACATCATTATCAATTTGATTGAAGTTAGTAAGGAAAACTGGTCATTTGGTAATGGCGAGATGCAATACGGTCCAAAGGCTTAATAATTTGGGCTATATAGTCATTTAAGTCCTCTTGGGCCCACCAATAATCTAAATACCAATCCTCGGGTTGGTATTTTTTAAACTATTCACTGAGCATTCGTTTGGATAGCTTGGTGACACCCCATACATGAAAATTTGGAATTAATCATGGATGTAAATTCAGGGTCTTCAGGAGGATTGCGATTTAATAGAGAGGGCAATTGATTGAGACTTGCTATACGTCTTTCAGCCACTTCTTTGTATGGCCATTCTTGGTATGTCTTTGATAACTTAGCTGCTTCATACATTACTTTTGCATTTTGAAGATCATTACTTCTAGCTAGCATATCTCCAAAATTTAAGAAAAATCCTTCCCAGTTATGGGGTGCAATCCACGAGTTCCAGCAAGCGCGTTTTGGCCCTTGCGTTGTTTCTTGTGATAAATACTGTTGAAGGTTTGGTGCTTGACGTGAGACCTTTTCTCCAAAACACACATCGAGATTTTCCCACTGTTGCTCTAGTCCTTCTTTAAATTGACTTGAATCACTTGCATTTTTACTTAATACATAACCGCTCGTGAAAAGGTTAAATTCTGGCCACATGGAAACTGCTTTTTTCATCATGTAGTACCCGTGGCGTTTTTCTTTTTCGTCATCTAGAATTGAAGCTTCAGCCATATTGAAAGTTGCTGCAAATCCTAAATATCTAGCTTCATCGGGCTTAAGGGCAACAGCCTTCTCAAAAAGTCGCTTGGCAACAAATGCATTTTCAATAATTTTAGCTTGAGGATTTGTAATACGACTTCTCTCGCTCAATTTCCAAGCATGTAACCAAGCGAGATGCGAAACAGTTATAGGTTCATTTGGATTTTGAATCATCACTCTATTGTGTGATTCAATCAGTTCATCAATTTGATCATATTTTCCCCCATGAAAGACGGCCCAAAATTTACCTGCTTCTGCCGCTCCAGCTGCTGTTTGCTCAGTAGCTACCGGGGATGGCGCAGACATTTCTGCTAGTTGAGCGCAACTTGTTATGCCAAGGGTAAGGAGGATAGCTAGGAGTGTATTTTTTGATTTGGCTTTCATTTTTATACCTTACTTAGTAATCAGTCTTATTTGCTATTGAAATTTGTATCAATGGCATGCTTGCCTCCGTTATCAAGGTCAGCTCCGATAGCTGCTGACAAAATACTAGCATACCCTTTAGAGCGCATAGTTCAGGGAGCTAGGAAGCTAACACAAACTGGAATCTTTTGGCTCTAGGTTCAAGTAGTCTTGGGCCGACCTATCATCTAAATACTAACCCGAGGTTGGTATTTTTTAGCATTACTTATAGATGGTAGCGCTAAATTTTCATCAAAAAATTTCCAGAGAATTGGGTGTAAAGAAATAAAATTGACTAAAGCGCCCAGGGTTATAAAAACAGAATAAAGTTTTTAATGCCTCTGAATGTCATTATATAAATTCCCTTTAGACTTCCAATAAAAGAACGCAATGTAAAAAACCTTGTGGTATTGAGACGGTTATAGTTTTGACCCATTTGCTCTGCACCAAAATAAGGCAGAAATAAATCTGAAATATTTTTAGTTCATCGTCTCAAGCTATTATGATAAAAACCGATTAAATTAAAAGAAAGTAGATATGAATAATTCTCCATTAGTTAGTGTCGGCACTTATCTGGGATTGCGTCTAGTACAAGCAGGCATGAAGGATTTTTTTACTGTTCCTGGCGATTTCACCTTAGTATTATTAGATCAATTATTAAAAGTACCTGATTTGCGCATGATTAATTGTTGTAATGAGCTCAATGCTGGCTACGCAGCAGATGGTTACGCTCGAGAAACGGGTTTTTCTATGGCCGTTGTGACTTATACAGTAGGTGGTCTTAGTATGTTAAATGCCGTTGCTGGGGCATATGCTGAAAATTTATCCCTATTGGCAGTTTCCGGTGGCCCCAATACCAACGATTCTCCGGAGCACTATAAAACCCACCACACCATTGGTGAATACAATATTTATCATCAAGAGCAATGCTATGCCCCGGTAGTGAAGGCAGTATGTGCGATTCGCCACCTAGAAGATGCTGCCAGAATGATTGATGATGCTATTAAGGTCTGTTTGATTGAGAAAAAACCGGTTTATTTAGAAATTGCTTGTAACCTAGCTGGTCAACTTATCCCGGCTCCAACCGACTCTTTTTTAGAAAATTTTAGTTTTAAGGCTAAGAGTGATGAGAGAGCCTTAAATGCAGCTGTTGCAGCAGCTGCTTCTCGCATCAATGCTGCTGTTAAACCCATCTTGATCGCAGGTGTTGATATTAGAAATGCTGATGCGAGCGAGTCCTTTTTACAACTGGCAAAGAAGATGGAATCCGCCGTAGTAACCACTCCCGATGCCAAGGGAATCGTACCCGAGGATTTAGCCACTTTTATCGGCACTTATTGGCCAGATGTCAGTAGTCCACCAAGTTGTTCTGCCATTGTTGAATCTAGTGACTGTCAAATTATGACGGGAGTACAGTTAACCGACTACACCACAACAGGTAGAACTGATCTTTATAAAAAGGAGTCATCAATAAAAATTGGTAAAAATTCTATTAGCATGCCAGAAGGTTATTTTGCTAATGTGCAAATGAGTGATTTTTTGGCTGCCTTGGCTACCAAAGTAGCGAAAAATGATGACTCCATGCAAGAATTTTTGCGGCTTAAAGTTGACTCTACAGTCATTCCGCCAGCTGCGCCAACTGATAAGTTGTCCTTAGAAGAGTTACGTAGACAAATACAAGCGATTCTCACAGGTGACACTACCTTACTCATTGAAACTGGTGACTCTTGGTTTAATGGCCAACTCATGCATTTACCCAAAGGGGCGCAATATCACGTACAGATGCAATATGGGTCAATTGGTTGGTCGGTAGGAGCTACATTTGGGGCGGCTATTGGATCTAAACCAGGTCGTAGGGTGATTTCATTAATTGGTGACGGATCTTTTCAGTTAACGGCTCAAGAGCTCTCTAGCATGATTCGCTATAAGGTTAATCCCATCATTTTTCTCATGAATAATGGCGGCTATACCATTGAAGTCGAAATTCATGATGGCCCCTATAACAATATCCAAAATTGGGATTACGCCGGCTTATTAAATATCTTTAATGCAGGCAAAGGTAATGGGCTCGGTATTCGCGCTAATACGGCTGGCGAATTAAGTTCTGCTATTAAGCAAGCCTTAGCGCATGAGGGTGGCCCTGTTCTGATTGAGTGCACTCTGGCAAGAGACGATTGTTCTACTCAGTTGCTAGAGTGGGGTAGCCGTGTAGCTAAAGCGAATGCAAGAATATAAAGCTATTAGCGAGCTTGACTGCGTCTTAGTAGGCGCAGGAATTATGAGCACTACTTTAGGGGTTTTCTTAAAGGAGATCAATCCAGATTTATCAATCGAGATTGTTGAAAAGCTGGGAAGTGCGGCTTTAGAAAGTTCAGAAAGTTGGAATAATGCAGGGACAGGCCATGCAGCCAATTGTGAGCTGAACTACACCCCCATTGATGCTGATGGCTCGATTAACATATCTAAAGCGCTTGAAGTAAATGTTGAATTTGATCTGTCCCGTCAATTTTGGTCCTATCTTGTTAAAAAAGGCGCATTAACAGAACCGCAATCTTTTATTCATCCTGTGCCTCATATGAGTTTTGTTGAGGGGAATAATAATGTAGCTTTTCTTAAAAAAAGACAAGTGGCACTTAGCGGCCATCATTGTTTCCACGGCATGGAATATTCCGAAGACCCAGATCAAATTGCTGAGTGGGCCCCATTGTTAATTAAAGGAAGAGATGTTAGTCAAAAAATTGCAGCAACACGTATTGTTTCTGGGGCAGATGTAAGTTATGGATCATTAACCTCGCAGTTACTTGGCCATTTAAAAACATTATCTGGTTTTCAGGTTACATTTTTAGAAGAAGTTATTCATCTCCAGCGCGAACCCGATCAGCGTTGGCGTCTTACGATTAAAAATCAGCGCAATGGCAATGAGCGTTTCGTAATAGCCAAATTTGTTTTCTTGGGCGCTGGCGGAGCTGCACTACCTTTATTGCAAAAGACGGGCATTCCTGAGTCAGTTGGATATGCTGGTTTTCCAGTTAGTGGCCTATGGTTGCGTTGCGATAACCAAGATGTAGTCAGAGAGCACGAAGCAAAGGTATATGGCATTGCATCTGTAGGGTCACCTCCCATGTCTGTACCTCATTTGGATACACGCATTATCGATGGTAAACGTTCATTACTCTTTGGCCCCTTTGCAGGCTTCTCTACTAAATTTTTAAAGTATGGATCTTGGCTCGATCTTTTCAAGTCGATTCGACCAGACAATCTCTTGCCACTAGCAGCTGTTGGCATTGCAAACATTAGTCTTGTTAAATATCTAGTAGGGCAAGTATTGCAATCCAGTACAGATCGGCTGAATTCACTTAAACAATATTACCCAACTGCCAATGCGAAAGACTGGTTAATTGAAGTCGCTGGCCAGCGTGTCCAAATTATTAAGAAAGATGCCACCAAAATTGGGATTTTAGAATTTGGTACCGAGATTGTTGAATCTAAAGACTCATCCATGGTGGCTTTGCTTGGAGCATCGCCAGGTGCATCCACAGCGGTTGCGATCATGGTAAATATAATAGAGCGAATGACTTCTACAAAACTATTGCCAAGTGATTGGAGAGTTCAGATGAAAAAAATGATTCCATCTTATGGCGAATCTTTAATTACAGATGCCGCCCTTTGTAAGAAAATTAGGGCCAACACCGCAGAGACTTTGGGCTTAGTAAATATTGTTTAAAGCTACAAACCCATTCCCAAAACTTCCTAGGCTTTTCCAGTATCTAGTTTCCTTTGGTCCCAGGTTCAAGTGCTGTTGGGCCCACTATAAAAACTCTCACCAGCGATAGTGAGGAGTTGGTCTTTTAAGCGTGATTTTAAGTAACGCTTGATCTTTAGATTATTTTTTGCGCTTAGCTTTATTTACATCAGTTAAAGCAAAAATTTTCCCTAAGATCCCTGTATTAGGAAGTGATGGCAGGGCAGGTAAGGGATATGTTGAAAGTTCGCTAGCCGATTTAGCAGAAACTCCAAGACCTAGCAAAATATGATAAGTCACTTGGTCTTCATAGCCTTTAGCAGGAGGTTTTTGCAGCATTGCACCTACTCCACCAACCATACTGCCAATAACCAAACTTACACCCATTGCTGGCGGCATTTTATTAAAGCATCCTTGGTTAATACCAAGCTTAATATCGCGCTCCACACCATTAAATGCAATGATTTCTAGGCTTGGATGAGGAGGCCATTGCATTTGCAACAAGAGCTTTCCAAGTAGGGGAGTATTTACCATTAAACGAATTGCAATCCGAGTAGAGACTGCTACACGCATTGCAGCATCAGGAATATCAGGAATGGCGCTGTTAAAAGCGATAATAAATTCAGTAGATATTTTTTTTGCTAGTACCGTAAATAGTTGCGGTACTGTGTTGAAGTATTTATAGAAAGTCCCTCGAGAAACCCCCGCATGCTCAATAATTTCATCAATATTGATCTCGTGAATTGATTTTTTAGAGGCGATGGCTATTGCGCTTATTAACAGGCGATCCTGCATCTCTTCACGGCGAATTGCCGCTACTCTAACTCGATGATCTTTTACTTTATCCATCCTCTATAGTACTCTTTCGTTAGTGGGCCTAACCTTGTATTGGGCTGCTTAAATTAATCCTAATGTCATATTGACATAGTTTACATTTTGATAAATATTCTCTATAATGTATTTTAGTATCATAAAAAAACAATATTTACACGGTCTTAGTAATGCCTGAATTGGATGTATACCCCTTAAAATTTATCGAAAAGGTGCTCGTATGAATTTAAGCTTCACTAAAAAACGTGTAGCGCTAATAGCACTAGCTACTTTAACAACCATAGGCTTATTTTCTTGTGGCGGTAGTAGTGACTCCTCTAGTTCATCTTCCTCTAGTTCTAATACGGTAACGAGTTTAGTGACTACGACCAATGGTGGTAGCAATGTAATTTGTGGTCGAAATCTCCAATGTATTGGCTTAGAGTTTAGAGTTTTGGGTGAAGTGCCCCCCACCATGAGTCTTGCTGCAACACCATGGACTAATACCACCACAAGCATTATTGATCTTTCCAAGTTTGTTTATGTAGAAGGGTCTAATAGTGCTACCGCCTATGCTTCTGCTGGCAGCGTATTTGCCATGACAACAGATGCGACAGCATCGATCACGGGATACCCCACACAAGGCGTTCGCAAGTTTTCCGGTAATGGATTACCAACTACCAAAATGGGTACATATCCAGTGCAGCCTGGAACGGCAGCCTACTCTTACTATTCAGCTTTACCTGGTGGCACAGACCCCGCTACTGGACAGACCTACTCAAGCGCAGCTGCGATTGGTATTTCCACCTATCCACTTGAGAGTAGTGTTCCCTTAAATCCAGTAGTAACTGGGACATACAAAATTAATTCTTTAATTACCGGCATTATGTTGACAGGCGCACCGCTACATGTGGAAAAAGCACCTGATGCAAGCGGTAACTATTACGACCCTACTAATGCATTACCCATCGACCAATGCTTTGGACATCCTTACTTTCAGCAATATCATTATCATGGTTGGTCATGGAAGTGTTTTGATCAGGGCGGTTCTGGCCAGTCTCCAGTCTATGGTTTTGCTTTAGATGGCTTTCCAATTACTGGTCCGCGTGCGGCGGATGGACATAATCTAACAAATGCAGAGCTCGATGAGTGTCATGGGACTACATCCTTAATTACCATGCCTGATGGAACATTGAAGGAAACTTATCACTACGTTCTGAATAGAGAGTATCCCCATTCAATTGGCTGTTTTAGGGGTAAGGTCAATTACGATCAAGCGCTTGGGCCTATGGGGAATAATAACTACATGAAAGAAGGTGCGCCTTATCTAAATAGCCTTTATCCACCTGGACCATAATAAATAATAGTTGGGTAACTCCTGTGCGGTGTTAGGGTTTTTAATAGGGTAATTATTTTCTAAATACTGCATGGGAACTTCCAAAAAAGATCTTTATGAAATTAGCTCAATTTCTGCAGGTAAGGAGCAAACCTTAGCTGTATTAAGGTCGGGTGAGGTTTAGGGATGATTCAGCGGGTTATGGGAGTTCCAAAATAGAAGCGAATAGTTGCTAATGTCGAACTTTCATCACTGCAGGTTGCTTGGCCGCCAGCTCTTTTTTATTAAAAAGGTAGGTGAATTAAATGAGGCAACTTTTTAGCCCAACATCGGTAATGTTGAATGAGAGTAAGAAAGCCAAGATTATTTTTACAATTTTGGTTTTCTGGGTTGCCTTGGGTCAGTTGTTATGTGCATCGGGTTCTGGACCATCTACAGGCGCTGATCCTGTTGCTGGTTGGGTTCATACGGCGATGAATGTCGTCAATGTCATTATTGCCTTATTGGTACTGATACCCAAGACTCGTGCCTTGGGCGCTATGTTCTCGACTATTATTTTGTTCATTTCGATGAGCGCCAACTTAACGTTCTACGGGTTTGCCTATTTCCTTAAATTATCTTCCTTTGATTTGGTTTTCTTTATACCATCAATTGTGATCGCTATTCATTACAAGCCTGACTTAGCAGAGACCTTTAGAAGGGCTTAAAAAAGAAGCCCCCCAGACTTCTCTAAAAGTTTTTACATAACTGGCAGGTTGGGTAAGATTGGCTACCCCAAAACTTCGTTTTCGAGCTCTCGATAAACATTGATGAAAATGAAGTTATTGTAATCTGCGATTCTTGCTAAACAGGCTTCTAAGATATTCATTTAATTCTTACGTTTAAGTCCACTTGGGCCCGCTATAAATCTAAATACCAACTCTAGGGTTGGTATTTTTTTGAGTATTAATTTAGTTTGTGACTTTGATATAAGATATTAAAAATTTGATAATTTATAGACTTTTTTAAGGGTAAGTTTTTTATGAAAATTCTAATTACTTTATTTCTGGCCTATTTTATTTCTGTCTCAGCCTTTGCTCAAAGTCAATTTGTAGGAGCTTATGGTCAAATTTCTACTGGATACGAAAATAATACGGTCAGTTCTGCAACTTTAACTGGTACGAATTATGGAAGCACACCCAATACTAGTAATACTGTCAGTGCAAGTACTGGTTCAGCCCCGCTAGTTTTTGGTTTGGGCTATGTCTTTCCGGTGCAAGATAAGTTTACTTTAGGTTTGGGAGTTGATTACTACGCTCTGACACAGGAGACTAGTCCAGCTGCTTTTTACTACCGCGGTATTAGTACTGCAACCTATAACTATAAATTTACAATTTCTAACCGATTTAATATTTTTATTACACCCGGATATTCACTAGACCAAGACAAACTGGTCTACGCGAAGTTAGGTTACTCAAGTCAAAACGTGCAGTACAGCCAAACGAACTGTTGCTCTTCGCCCTCCAATAAGGCCCAAGTTAGTGGTTATGTTCTTGGATTAGGCTATAAGCAATTTATCACCGCAGGTTTATATGGTTTTGCTGAGGCAAATTACTATTCTTATGCTAGCCCCAATTTGTCATCAACTTACACAGATGCGGGCGGGGGAACTGTTTCCTCAAATCCAAACGTTAGTGCATATAACTTTTTGCTAGGTTTAGGTTACAGATTCTAGTCCGTTCTCGGGTCCACCAGAAAAGCAAACCCTCACTAGCGATAGTGGGAGTTTTTTTATTTTTTGATTAATATCTAGGAATTCTCTTGGTGCCCTAAATGTTATTAATTACCTCAATTATTGCCTCTGTATTAACTATCATCTTTATTAAGCTCTCTTTCGCCGTAATTGGCCTGAGGAGAAAAAATAAGGTTGGCCTAGGCAATGGTGGTCACGAAGACTTAGAAAGAGCTATTCGAGCTCAAGGCAACTTTGCTGAGTATGTTCCTTTCGGGATAATCCTAATTGCTTGCTTAGAATTAAATGGAGCGCCTTGGTGGCTGGTTGTCCTGCCTGGAATTACTTTAATTATTGGGCGATTAATTCACGCTGTAGGTATTAATATCCCTCCACCAGATTTCAGCAAACGTGTATTAGGAATGATGCTCACATTTGGCACTCTAATTACATTGGTCGTGTTGAACTTGGGATGGGCTCTGTATAAGTTTCTTTGATAGGTTCAGCAGATGTCAGAACAAAATATCACCACTTCACTTAGGGGTGCTGTAATTGGTTGGGCATTGATGAGATTACTCGGATCCCTTTAGCCGTGTACTTTGATGTACTAGAGGGTTGGCGTTGGCCTCCCTATAATGTTATCTACGATCAGATGATTGTGAGCATCTATTTCGCTGTTGGAATCTGTTGTAGCAATAAGACTATGTGCGCAATATAGATTGCTCAATATTTTGAGGATTTATGAGCTGAGCTATCTAAAAATGTGGACTCTAAAAAAAGTAGTAAGAAAAAAGCATGATAGCCCTTAAACATATGGTTCTCAAGCCATGTATTACCAATCTAAATATGGACGCAACATCAGGTGTATTTAGTAATTCTGGATGTTAGTCTGCTTCCTAATTCTCAAAATAACCACGCTTAAAGAGTTGCTACTCAAACGAAATTATAGGATAAAAGAATGACTTTCAATGGAACTACTTCACAGCTACTTAAAACAGCTAACTTCAAACTGGGCTTAGCTCTTCTATCAACAGCTATGTTGGCAGCATGTGGTGGTGGAGATAGCTCTTCATCAACCTCTCCTACATTAAATTTAAATTCAGCTTGGGAGAAACGTGTTGTAGGAGGTAGCTCAGTAACAGGTACTATTAGTGGTTACTGCCAAGGTACCAGAGTATGGACTTTGACTTCTTCCTACTCAGGAACCACTCTTGACGGCAAACCTGCGCTCATTGAGAACGAATATGAGACTGATTTCATGGCTGCAAACTCTAATAAATTTTGCACGACATATTTATATACCAGCAATAATGGTGGTAAGGTGTATCAAAGTTATTATGATCCCAAGACCTATGTCCCTATCAGTAGCGGCAGCAATCCTCCTACTACCGTTTACTTAAACCAAGTTCCCTTCCCAACTTCAGTTTCTGCTGGATCATCAGGCACCTGGCATAACACAGTTACCTATGAAAACGGGGTACCTGTAGCTGCAGGTATCCAGACCTGGTCAGTTACGGCAGATACTCCAACCACCCTGATGCTTATTACGAACGATAAAGCATATACATATGTTGGCAATCAATTGCTTTATAACCAAAGCAACTATTACCGTCTTAATGCCGACAACACACTAACGAATTTACGTAAAAATATACAGCCAACAGCATTACTTACGGGTAACGGTGATCAGAATATTGATGAGGTATATCAACAGCCATGATGTGAGGTCAAAGATGCCTTACTGGATTCCGATACCTAACGGCGTATTTATGGTGAGCATGCGTTTACATAATTGGCGGGCTGTAAACCACTCACTAGCGATAGTGAAGGTTTTTCCCTTTTGGGATGCTATTCTTTTGCAGTAGCAACAGATTGTGGAGGCAAGGTGAAATTAACTAAAAATCTCTGTGTAAAAAACTTTCCAGACTGGCGTCAAATGGATCAGC
>Ga0207954_1000401_pt1 | contig 14378 bp, 5 predicted proteins | sample CryBogmetaGMA0M_FD_184547 | JGI IMG/M metagenome (GOLD analysis project Ga0207954, IMG submission 184547) | Freshwater microbial communities from Crystal Bog, Wisconsin, USA - MA0M (SPAdes) | ecosystem: Environmental > Aquatic > Freshwater > Lake | place: Crystal Bog, Wisconsin, USA | collected... | reverse complement strand
CGATACCGCTCCCCCTCGTCGCGCAGGAGCCGCGGATGGGTGGCGCCGGCGATCACGTAGACCGCCGCCGGATGCCGGGCGACGATCCCTGGCATCGCGTGGATCACGTGCTCGATCCCCTTGCCGGGCGAGAGCAGGCCGAACGTGAGCAGCACGTGTGCGTCGGGGAAGCCCAGGCGTCGCTTGTGAAACTCCGGATCGATGAAGGCGGTTTCGGGAATGCCGTGCGGGATGACATCGATGCGGTCATCGGCCACGCCATGCACGGAGCGAAGCAGCTCGCGGCCGTGGTTGGTCATCACCGCCACGCGGGCCGAGAGGTGCAGGAGTTCGTCCATCACCCGCCGCTGCTCTGGGGTGGGCCGGGCAAGCACCGTGTGGAGCGTGGTGTGCACCGGCATCCGCAGTTCGCGAACGAGATCGAGCACGCGTTCCCCAGCCGGGCCGCCGAAGATGCCGTATTCGTGCTGCAGTGAGACGACGTCCACGTTGTCCAGCGCGAGAAGTTCCGCCGCCCGGCGGTAGCTGTCGGGATCGGCGTCGGAGCAGGTAAACCGCACCTCAGGCGGGTAGTCGAGCGGTCCGTCGCCATCGTCCATCGCAATCACCGAACACTCGGTGGCTGGAAGGTGGGTGGCGACAGCGGTGCGGACGTCGCGAGTGAACGTCGCCAGGCCGCAGCGGCGGGGGACGTAGTTACCGACGAAAGCGACGCGGTTGAGCGGCGGAAGGTGCATTGGGGCTCGTGGCTTGCGGGGCGGGCATGCATGCCACGGCGAACGGCACCATCCTTTGGAGCAGGCGATTCTAGGCAGCGGCCGCGGCGGGCAGCGGCGAAGCACACCGGTGCAGGCTGTCGCGGCGTGGACACCTGCGAATGAGGCCAAATGAGCGCTGGCGTGCTTCGCCGCTATTCAGCCCAAGAGCACGTCGGGCAGGAGCCGCATGAGCGCCGGGAACGTCGCGCGGCCCGCGGCGGCGCGGGCATACATCGCCGTCACGCCGCGGGTGAGCGGAACGCCGCGGGTGTGCCAGGCGAACCACGGCGGCTTCGGCCAGACGACGAGCGGGCCGCGGAGGATTGAGTTGTGCACCAGCGGCAGCAGCAGCGGATCGTGCACCATCCCCAGGCCGCTGCCGGGTTCCTCCAGCGTGCCGCCCGGAAAACCGCCCCAGGGAATCGACGTCATCGCATAGGCGAGCGCCGACCAGCAGTTCACCGCCACCACGCCATACGTGAGATGGTCGAGCAGCATTTCCTGCCGCCGCCGGGTCGCCGGGTCGACCGCGGCCGGAAGCGTGACGTTGGCGGCGAGCGACCCGGGGATTCGCCGGGTGAGTTCCAGGGCGAGTGAACAGAATGCATCGACGGAGTCGGCCTCGAGCGCGACCTCGCCGACGCACGGGACGAACCACTCCCGTTCCGTCCAACGGGCGTCGCGATCGAGATCGAGACCGGCGCGAAAAACGGTCGGCAGCGTGCCGTCGGCGGGGGCCGGCCTCTCGGCGAGCGTTTCCCAGACTGCGGTGGCGCCCGGATACCAGGCTCGGCGGGAAGGCTGCTCCGCGAGCCGCCGCTGCACGCGGTCGAGAAACGCCTGCCGCTGGTCCCACTCGCGGCAGGTGATCACCAGCTTTGTGGCGATGCAGTTGAACGACGTGTTGTTGACGATCGAGGCGGCGACCATGTCGGCCTGGCACTCAAGCTGCCGCCGCGTATAGCGGCCCGGCACGACGATCCAAGGGGTAACGTTGCCGAGTTCGCAGGTGATCGGCTTGGCGAGCACGGGGCGGGCGCCCGCGGGGCGATCCCGCCGTGGCCCGCCCCAGACGAGTGCGTCGTAGGCCCCGTCGCCTCCCGTGAGATGCACATGCGTGACGAGCGGCGCCGCCACCGCGGCCTTCGCCACCTCGGCACCACCGGTGACAATCTCCAAGACGCCCGCCGCGACGAGCGGCCCGAGCGCTTCGCGGAGAATCGGCTCCAGCACGCCATGCAACGGATGGAGTTTGAGGAGAACGGCGCGGCCATGCTCGAAGATCTGGCTGATCGCATCGGCCGCCGCCAGCCCCGTGACGTTGCCCGCCCCAAGAACAACCGCCACTCCACCCGCCATCGGCCGCGTCTCGATCTCCCGCGTCCACGCGCGATCGAAGGCGGCCATGTCGCCCAGGTTGCCGCAGCGGACGGTTCCTCGGTAGCCGCGAAACACCATCTGATCGTGGAAACGGCCAATGCCCGAGGGCAACACGTCGACTTCCACGTAGTCCTCAAGCCCGCCGTGCAGTCGATCGCCGCGGCGATCGGGATGGCCCGGACGTGGCGGGGAGGAGAGCGTGGGCCGGGCGCCGCGCTGGGCATCGGCCAGGGTCTGCGCCGTGAGCACCAAGAGCCGCACTGTCGCCAGTGGACCGGTGGCGGTCTCCTCCGCGAGCACCGCGGCCGGCGTCTGCCCCGCCTGCGGGCCGCCGCGGCTGCCCGGCTCGAGCACCACCTTCATGGCCGCAGCCGTCTCACCCCACGGAATCGCGACCGCCGCCGCCGTCTGTGCGGTCTGAAGCGCCAGCGTGCCGCGCTCCGCGGGGCTCCGCGACGCGTGGCGTCGGGCCCCCTCTGCCAGGCGGTTCACGGCGGCATCGATTGCGGGCGATTCAGTGAGGAGCGTGGGTGGCATCGACGACTCCGTGGGCTGCACCGCTGAGGGCGGGCAAACGCACCTGTGTTACCTTAATCCGCGGGATACCATGGGGAACAGAGTAACTCGTCGAAACGCCCTCACCCTCACCAGAAAGCCCCGAGCGCAAGCGAGGGGAAAAACCGTGGCGGCACGTTCACGACCTGCGAACCACACCCCCGCATCCCCTCGCTCCCGCTCGGGGCTTCTTGGACGCGCGAGGACGATACGCGAGCCGGCTACTCGACAGGAGTCACAAGCCCGATGCTTTGGCAACCTCTCGGCCGCATCCTGATGGCAAAAGTCCTGGCGTTCGTGCTGCTGGCGTTGGCCACTGCCGCAGAGCCGCCCGCTGCCATAGCCGCCCCGGAGACGTTGTCCGTCGCGATGTGCGGCGCGGGCGACGCCGCGGCGTTCAACCCGCAGGTGTACTCGGTTCCCCCCGGCCCGGATGCTCCCAACGAGATCCAGGAGCGGATCATCGACTCGCTCCCCGGCGACGTCATCCAGCTCGAGGCGGGCCGCTACCAGCTGCCCCGGCAGATCGACGTCGCGGCGGCTGGGCTTACGATCCGCGGCCGCGGGCCGAACGATACGGTGCTCTCCTTCAAGGGGCAGGTTGATGGTGGCCAGGGCATTGAGGCCACCGGCGACGGCTTCACGCTGGAATCGCTGGCGATCGAAGACACCGCCGGCAACGCCGTCAAGGTTCTTGGTGCGAAGGACGTCACGCTGCGGGACGTGCGGGTGGAGTGGACCGGCCCGCCCTCACCCGACAACGGCGGCTACGGCCTCTATCCGGTGCAGTGCCAGAACGTGCTGATCGAGAAGTGCACGGCGTTTGGCGCCTCCGACTCCGGCATCTACGTGGGGCAGTCGAGGCGGGTGGTGGTGCGGGGGTGCCGGGCCGAGCGGAACGTCGCGGGCATCGAAATCGAAAACACGATCGACGCCGACGTCCACGACAACGTCGCCACCAATAACACCGGCGGCGTGCTCGTGTTCGACCTGCCGGGCCTGCAGATCAAAGCGGGAAAGAACGTCCGCGTGTTCCGCAACGAGGTCGTGGGCAACAACCACCGCAACTTCGCCGACGAGGGAAGCGTCGTGTCGAACGTGCCCCAGGGAACGGGCCTGATGGTGCTCGCGATGGACCATGTGGAGGTGTTCGACAACACGATCGACGACCACCAGACGGCCAACGTGCTCCTCGTCAGTTACAACGTGCTTGGCAAGAAAAAGATCAAGGACAAAACCTACGACCCGATCCCCGAACACGTCTCGGTGCACGACAACCGCATCACGCGTGGCGGGAGCAACCCGCATGGCACGATGGCAACGCAGCTCAAGCAGGTGATCGGCAAGAAGTTTCCCGACATCCTCTGGGACGGTGTCCACCGGGCCAAAGACGGCGGCCCCACGCTGAGCATCAAAGGCAACGGTGCGGCGACGTTCGGCAACTTCGACCTTCGCAACCTCTCGCTCACCTCGTATCTCACCGGCGGCTATTCGTTCAAGACCGACCTCAAGGCCCACGCCGCCGACATCGCGCCGTTGCCGAAGGTGACGCTCGCCCCGCCCGCGGCCCTGCCGCAGGAGGTGCCCGCTGCCGTCCGGGTGTACCGCTCGATGCCCCGCAGACTCTCGGAGTTTGGGCTCTTCGCCGGGCCGCTGAAGGCTCAGGTGCCTGCGGCGGGCGTCGTGCTCTACGAACTCAACACGCAGCTCTTCACCGACTACGCCGACAAGCGGCGGTTCATCAAACTGCCTGCCGGCGGCGTGATGGAGTATGCCGGCGAGGGAATGCCGCAGTTTCCGGTCGGCACCGTGATGGCCAAGACCTTTTCCTACCGCCACGACTTCCGCGACGCGTCGCTGGGGGAGCAGCTGCTCGAGACCCGGATCGAGATGCGGTGCGATGACGGCTGGTTCGGGGCGTCGTATCTCTGGAATGCCGACCAGACCGACGCCGAACTCGCCCTGGGCGGCGCGGCAATGCAGGTCGGCTGGATTCACGACGACGGCAAACCCCGCACCACGCGATACGAGGTGCCCAACGCCAACCAGTGCCTCAGCTGCCACGCCCAAGATCGCCACTATCAGCCGCTCGGCCCCACCGCCCGCAACCTCAACCGACCGCTCCCCACGGTCGAAGCCGGCATCGACCGGGATCTCGTGGCCGCGCTCGAGGGAGACGATCGCGCCGCCGTCGAGCGGAGCCAACTGGCCTACCTCGCCCAGGTCGGGATGCTTCGAGGGTTGCCCGGCGGAGCGGCGGGCGCGGCGGACGTCGAGACCGTCCCCTGCTTCGACAATCCCGACTTCGGCACGGTCACCCGCCGGGCCCGCGCCTGGCTCGCCATGAACTGCGGCCACTGCCACAACGCCATCGGCACGGCCCGCACCACGGGGCTCGATCTCAGCTGGGAGCAGGAGTCGCCGGCTCAGCTCGGCGTCTGGAAAAGCCCGGTGGCTGCGGGGCACGGGGCCGGTGGCCGGAAATACGACATCGTGCCGGGCAAGCCCGACGAGTCGGTGCTCATGTATCGGATCGAGTCGCACGACCCGAGCATCATGATGCCCAACATCGGCCGCAGCCTGGTTCAGGAGGAGGCCGTGGCGGTGGTTCGCGCCTGGATCAAGGGCCTCCCCGCCACCCCGCAGCCGTGAGGCTACGTTGGCGGTGAGTCAGTAGACGCCGCCATCGGCGATGCTGCCCATCACCGCCCAGGTCTGCTTGTCCATCGAGAGTTCGATGAACTGCACCGACCCGTCGCGCATCACGCCGTTGATGCCGCCCGGATGAAGGGCACACCAAGCCGACACGCATGCCCGCTTGTCGACGCGGCCCAGTTCTCGGGCGACCACGCCGCAAAGGCAACGTCTATCCGGTAGCGCGGCATGCCGGACAACGAGGCACCGCCAGTGCTGCTTGAATCCCTCGAGCCCGACTTATACGGCTCACACTTGATGCTCGCGCGTGTATCAGGCTCGGGGCTACCCATGCCCGTCGCTGCCTCCTCTCGTAGCACAGGTTTTCAACCTGTGTGTCCTCCTCTCGTAGCACAGGTTTTCAACCTGTGTGTCTTCCCGGGTCATATTGGGCTCGCATGAGATCCCGGAAGGGGGAGCAGCCGGATCGGAGGCACGCGCAGAAGCCGGTGAGACGTGTGCCCCGCGGCGGTCGCTCCGGAGCGTTTGAGCCGAGAACTCACACGTCCCGCCGGCGCCGAGCATGTCGCCGGCCGGCTGCGGTGGCCCTCCAACGCGTGAGGATCAAGTGTGGCCCGTATGAGTCGAAGACGAATTAACTAGCTCCAGCGCAGGCGCACGGTATGCTCAATTCCTCGATCAACGCCTCGGGCTCAATCGGAGAGAAGCCGTTCAGCAGGGCCCCGGGTGGCGCCCGGCAGGAACTTCTTTCCTGAATCACTATTCGCGTCAGTCACCAATCAAGCAATCGCATGCACAACTCTTCCAAAGCAGATTTGGGCCGCCACCGGCGACGTAGGCCGTCGCGTTCGTCCGCAGCCCGAAAACGGCCTGGCAACCTCAACACGGCGATCGGATTTGAGGCACTCGAGCGTCGCGTCGTGCTCTCGGCAGAGCATGCCGTGCAGCAGCCGACATTTGCCCCACACAGCTCGCACGAGTCGGCCTTCTACGATGCCCAGCCTGCCATCGCGGTGCCTGTGGTGGACCACAACGAGGCTGGACTGGCGCGAAATGCTGCCCGGGTGACGATCTACGGCTCGCATTTCGACCCGCGCAAAGGGCATAACGCGGTGGTGTTCACCGGCGGCGCACGAGGGATCGTGGTCGAGGCGACATCAACCTCGCTTGTGGTCAAGCTCACGCGCCGGCCGAAGAACCTCGGGGTGCTTTCGGCGGTGATCACAACCAATGGTCGCAGCAGTGGGAGCGCGGTCCCAGTGGCGACCGTTGTCGAACGACCGCGAGTCACGAAAAGCAACGCTCATCTGGCCGACAATGCGCAGACGCTCGTGATTCGTGGCACCGGCTTCGACCCCACCAATCGCACGAACTCCGTCAGGCTCTCCGGCTCCGCCATCGGAACGATCGTGAAGGCGTCGCCTTCTGAACTGACTGTGGCTCTCACAAACCTTCCCAACGGCCGCGGCCCGCTGAAAGCTGTCGTGCGATCTTTCGGCGGCAAGAGCGGACCACCGATCATGGTGGCGAAAGTCGTGGCTCGACCAGTCATCACGGTGAGATCCACGATTCTTCCCGATGCCGCCACCACGCTGAAGATCAAAGGTCGCGGCTTCGACCGCATCGCGGCCAACAATACCGTTTGTTTCGATAACGGAGCGGAGGGGACCGTGGTGGAGGCCAGCGCCACGAAACTGCTGGTCGTACTGACCGCGCGGCCCACCGGCACTGGGCCCTTGAACGCCGTGGTTACGACGCATGGCGGCACGAGCGGCACCGCCCGGCAGGTAGCCACCGTCCCCCCGCGCCCAGCCGCCGCGCCGGCATTCAACTATGTAGTCGGCGCTTTGTTTCCGCGCCGTAGCGATGGATCTCCAAACGTCATCACCGCATCCGGGATCACCTATGACCCCGGAACAAGCACGTTCGTGGCCACTGGGAATCAGCCGAGGGGAACGCTCGATACCAGCCTGAGGATCTCGACCGACCCGATCACGATCCCGGGCGTCGATCGGTTCCTCAACGACTATTACCTGCCCCAGATCACGGCAAAGGATCCATCGGATCCGCGGTCCATCGATTCGATTTTCACCGAGTACCACACCGAACTGGTCTCGCTCTACACCCGCATGCCTCGCAACCGTGCCGTGGCGGCCGCGAAGGCGATCGGCTACGTCGGACTTGGCGCCACGAAAGATGCCAGCACCAAACCGTACTGGACAGCGGTCGGAACGACCGACGATGCGGTCTATACGGAGATCAGCAGCGTCGCCAACTACCGTCCGGAAGAACTCTGGAAATCCTACAAGGGCCAAACCACCGTCGCTTCCGACTTCGACAAGGAAGCCCTTCTCGAAAACCTCGCCGCGATGGACACCCCGGGCTCTGTTGCAAACCCGCGCCTGTGGTATCCCGTGTTTCTCAGCACCTATGAGCAACTTACCGCCGGCGACCAAGGCTACGGTTCGAGCTATCCGGGCCCCCTGCTGATGGTGCAGCCGGGTGACACCATGAATCTCCACATGCGGAACCGGCTCTCCATTCCCGGCCTGACCGAGCAGCAGAACCAGCAGGCCAGCCTGGTGCTCAGCAGTTCCTATGGCAACAACACGAGCCATGTCGCCGGCCAGAATTCGACCAATATGCACTTCCACGGCTCCCACACGAACCCCGGTGGCTTTGGCGACAACGTCCTGGCGCGATACACCTCCGGCCAAGACTGGACCACCGTCATCGAGCTGCCGGAAAATCACGGGAAGGGCAGCTACTGGTACCACCCCCATTACCACCCCAGCGTCAATGAACAGGTCTACGGCGGCCTCACGGGAGCCATGCAAATTGGCGATCCGCTGAGTCAGATCCCCGGACTGGAAAACACGCCTCGCAACCTGGCCCAGCTGAAGAATCTCGAGATCGGCTATGACCCGATCTCCGGCCAACTTGTGCCCGCGGCGCTGGACAATCTGGCCGGTCTGATCAACCGGATGAACATGGTCACGGTGAATGGCGAGTTTCAGCCAACGGTGCAACCGGGGGCCGGTGGCTGGCAGTCGCTGACGGTCACCAACCAGTCCAACAACGCCTATTTCAACATCGCGCTGTTGCACACCGCACCCGATGGCACGAAGAGCCACCTGCCGCTGTATATCTACGGCGAAGATGGGCATCAGCTGCCGCAGATCCGCAGGATCGCCGGGGCGCTCGGGCAGGATTCCATCATCGCGCCGACCGCGTACACCCAGGCCGACTTCATCCAGAGCATTCCCGCGGGCAAGCGCTACGATTTCCTCGTCTACATGCCCGAGGGCAAGACGGAGATGGAGTCGATCCAGTCGTTCACGCAGTACGACGCAGCGACGGGCACTGAGAAGACCTTCTCCATCAACAACATGGGAGCCTACTCGTTCACGCGGAAGAACGACTTCCCGGGTCCGGATCTCGCCTACAACATTGACAACATCAATGGCGGCTACCCCAACCTGAGTTCCGAGGCGACCGGGTTTGGGAAGCCGTACAGTGGCCCTGGTCCGATGGCGATCTTCAACGTGGCCGCGAAAACGCCGGCGCTGTCCGCCTCCGAGCAGGACGCCTTCATCGCGGCGACGAACGCCCGCATTCCGGTCCAGTATGTGACGCCCGACACGAAGGCGACCGACTACGACAACAACGCGGTGCCGTCGGTGAATCTGTTTGCCAAGGCTCCCGACGGAACCGATGTGTGGAAGCCGATCCGCGACCGGGAGTTCAACTTCGCCATCTGGACCTTGGTGGGACCGCAGGGCGAACGCGATGCGGCAACGCAGAAGGCCTTGGCGGAATACACCGCCACCACCGGCCAAACCTATCGAAACTATACGGAACTGCCGGTGTCTTCGCTCAAAGACGGATGGCTCGGGTACAGCAACCCGTTTCTCATCAATGATCACGTCTATCCCAACGGCAATCTGACGATTGCCCAGCTCGGAACGATCGAGCAGTGGGAGATCAAGGACTGGAGCAACGGACAACCCGCGCAATACATCGCTCATCCATTCCACATCCACATCAACGACTATCAGGTCAAGGCAGCTGACACGGAACTCGCCGCCAATCGGAGCCTGGAGGATGTCACGATGCTGAACGCCTCGGGCTACCGCTACTTCGACACGACGACGGGACAGATCCTCGAGCAACCGCCGCTCAAGGGCGTCTTCTACCCGATTGCCGAGGCCGCGGATCCCACGACTGTCGACACGCTCAACACGTTTGGCGCGACATCGACGACCATTCGTATGCTCTACCAGGATTTCCTGGGCACGTACGTCTACCACTGCCACATTCTGGTGCACGAAGATGCCGGCATGATGCAGGCGGTCAAGGTGATCGAAAACACCGACTCCAGCTGGCTCATCCCCGCCGAACTCCCATCGGTACCCGCCGCGATCAGCCCATTGCAAGACCGGGCGGAGCAGACGATCGGCGTGCGGCTTGCACAGAACTACCGTCCGTATGCCATCCAGCTCTCGGGGGCTGCAGGAACGACGGCCCGGCGAGCTCAGGTCGGCGACATCAACCACGATTACGTGCAGGACATCCTGGTATCAGCCGCCGGGAGCGGTGCCGTGACCATCGTTGATGGCCGGACCCTCTTGGAGACAGGGCAAACGAAAGTGCTCAGCAGCATCGCGCCCGTGGTGTCGGACTTGGCTCCCTGGGCGTTTCCAGAGGATTTCTCCGGTGACGGTCAGCGAGACCTGGTCACCGGGGCGTTTCTCAAGCACGGCGCCGGCGGCACCGTTTCACTCCACGACTTTCAGATTCAAGCCTGGGACTCGCCGGGGGGAACAGGCAACGCTTTCACCCAGGAGTTTGCGTTCAAGCCCTGGGAGAGCATCGCCCATCATGGGGTCGCGGCGTCTCCGTCCGACGAGATGACAGGCCACGATCACGCCGATTCATCGATCTCGCCGGTGGCTGGGCTGACCGCCCAGCAGACGAGCATGGTCGTGGGTGACTTCAACTTCGACAACTTCAACGACTTTGCCCTGCTCTACAAGGTCGACGACGGCGTCCGTGTCACGATCCTCGATGGGGCGGCGTTCACGCTGCTCTATCAGACCGGGAAACTGGAGGGCGGGTATCTTCCCGCCACGAACGTCCTGGCTGATGCCGTGATCAGCGATGCTGCGTTGCGCGACGCCACCTCGCTGGTGCTGACGGCCGGATACAACCGTTTTGCCCAGGGCCCGCTTGACAATCTCTTGATCACGGCGCAAACGCCGTCTGGCTCGACGGCATACACGCTGCAGTTGAACGCCGGCCATTTCATCGCAACGTCCGAAGGATCCTCGTCATCCCATGCGGGGCACGGTTCTACGACCGCCTTCCCGCACGATGATATGGTCGTCAACCTGGGTAACCCTTTGACGCCGCTTCATCTCGTGGCAATCGACAGGCTGGCCACCGACCAGTCGGCCGCCACGCCGGTGTTTACGTCCGCCCGTGCAAATGGCGGGCTCCTCGTCGGCGACACGCTGTACCTGCCGCAGGGGAATAGCGTCGACGGTCTCAAGCCGACCTCCGATGCGATGGAAAACACTGCCGACCAGCTGCCGATCGACCTCCGCGGCATCGACGCCATCGACGCAGGGGATCTCGAGGGCATCCGCCAATCGTGGTTGCAAACCACGTTCAGTGCTTCCCAAAGTCGGGCACGCAGCAACCTGGTCAATCTCGCCACGATTGCCTACACGGGCGGGCTGAGCACGCCATCCGCCACGTCATACTGGGCGGCCGCTTCGCTTGGAAAGCAGCAGTCGATCGCGGAGTTTGTCGAGCGTTTCCTTGCCGACCCAAAGGTCGCGGCCCCAACGACGGCCCACTTCGGGGGCACACTGGCCGGCACGCCCGTTTCCGTGATCGTTCGCACGACGTTTGAAACCCTCTATGGGCGGCAGCCGCAGCCGAGCGAGATTCTGGCTTGGACGACGGCCGTCGAAGGCGGGTTGGACAAGGCATACCTGCCGGTCGCCATCCTGCTCAACACCCAGCAGACCGACGCCATCCGGGTGGCGCTGCTCTCAGCTGCGTCGCAGTGGAGCAATGCCCAGTGGGCAAACGACGCGAATGTGTACGGCTCCTTTTCGCAGGGATTGCAATCGTCCAGCGACCGGTTCCGTCAGTTGGAGCAGGTCGTGCTATCGACACCGGTTCTCGCAAGTTGGAAACAGGCTCAGCGGCGGCTCGATGCGTTCATGCGGACATCGACCACGCTGTTATCGGGCACCCGAATCTCCAATACCGGCTTTTTCTGAAAGCGGCTCCCGGCTGATCGTCACGCCGTCCCTTCGAGCATCTCCCAGCGGGCATACCCTTCCGCAAGCCGCCGCTCGGCCTCGTCGAGCCGGGTCTTGTCGGCGGCCAGCACGTCTCCCGACCGCCGGTAGTAGCCGTCGGTCGCCATCTCGGCATGGATGCCGGCGATCTCGGCCTCCAGCCGTTCGATCACGCCCGGGAGCGCCGCAAGTTCCTGCTGCTCCTTGTACGACAGCTTCTTGCGGGACGATGCCGGTAGCGCGGCCGCAGGTTCCACCTGAGTGCGGGCGGGAGCCTCCACCCTTGCCTCCATCGGCGGCGGCCGCTGCCGGAGCCAGTCGGAGTAGCCGCCCACATACTCGCGAACCACGTGCGTGGGCCGCCCTGGCCGCGGCTCCTCGGGCTCGAAGGCGAGCAGGCTCGTGGCGACGTTGTCGAGAAAGGCACGGTCGTGGCTGACCACGATCACGGTCCCCGAGTACTCCATCAGCCGCTCCTCGAGCAGTTCGAGCGTCTCGGCGTCGAGGTCGTTCGTGGGCTCGTCGAGCACGATCAGGTTGGCGGGTTTGGCGAAGTGGCGCGCGAGGAGCACGCGGTTGCGCTCGCCTCCCGACAGAAACTTCACCGGTAGCCTCGCCCGCTCAGCGTCAAACAGGAAATCTTTCAGATACCCGAGCACGTGCCGCGGGGCGCCGTCGATCCGCACCGTCTCCGATCCGTCGCTGACGTTGTCGGCCACGCTCTTTTCGTCGTCGAGCTGCTCGCGAAGCTGGTCGAAGAACGCCACCTGAAGGTTGGTGCCACGCCGCACGGAGCCCGAGGTCGGCTCGAGCGTGCCGAGCAGGAGCCGCAGCAGCGTCGTCTTGCCGGCGCCGTTGGGGCCCACGATCCCGATCCGGTCGCCCCGCATCACGGTCACCGAGAGATCGGCGATGATCGGCCGCGCGTCGCGGGCGAACGACACGCCGTCGAGTTCGGCCACGAGCGCCCCGCTCCGCTCCGCCTCCTGGATGCGAACGGCTGCCCTGCCCTGCCGATCGCGGCGATCGGCCCGGTCCCGCCGCATCGATTCGAGCCGCCGCACACGTCCCTCGTTGCGAGTTCGCCGGGCCTTGATGCCGGTGCGAATCCACACCTCCTCCTCGGCGAGCCGCTTGTCGAACAGCGCAGCCTGCTTCTCCTCCGCCGCCAGCGCGTCTTCCTTGCGAACCAGAAACGTGTCGTAGTCGCACGACCAGTCGAACAGCCGGCCGCGATCGATCTCCAGGATCCGGGTCGCCATCCGCCGCAGGAAGGCGCGGTCGTGCGTCACGAACAGGAGCGTGCCGCCCCAGCGGCCGAGGAACGTTTCTAGCCACTCGATCGCATCGAGGTCGAGGTGATTCGTGGGCTCGTCGAGCAGGAGCACGTCGGGCTCCGCGACGAGGGCCCGCGCCAGAAGCACCCGCCGCTTCATGCCCGACGAGAGCGGCGCAAAGGCTGCATCGGCGGAAAGCTCCATCCGCGAGAGGATCCTCGCCACGGCGTGCTCCCGCCGCCAGGCGGCGTCATGCTCGTCATCCGCGGTGGCGGCAAGCGCCTCGGCGTCGAGCCCCGTCGCCACCACGTCGGCGATCGTGCCGCCCAGATCCTGCGGCACATCCTGCCGTAGCATCGCCACCCGCGTGCCAGGTGCGAGCAGCACCTCGCCGCCATCGGGCTTGAGGTCACCGGCAACGAGCCGCATGAGCGTGGTCTTGCCGGCACCGTTGCGGCCGAGAAGGCCGATTCGCTGCCCCGCCTCGATGTGGCACGACACGTCGTCGAGAAGCGGGGGTCCGCGAAACCGCACGCGGACGCCGCGAAGCGTGATCAGGGGCATGGGGTTTCTCCGTGGTTGGCCATCGTGAACGGCGAGAACGTGAGGCATCGCCACTCGCCGCGCCGCGTCATCACGGGCGGCCCGCCCAGCAGCCCGGTAAACGCCTGGGTAACGCGAACGACGTCTTCGTCGAGCAGGCCCGAGAGCACGACGCCGCCGGCGAGGCCACCGGCCGGATTCCGTCGCACGGCCGCGGCGAGCGGCCCCGCATGCTGCAGGAGCACGTCGGCCACGATGTTGGCCACGACGAGGTCGTGGGGCTCCGCGTTCGCGGGGAGCTCGCTCATCACCACAACCCGATCGATGACGCCGTTCCGGGTCGCATTGCCGCGGATGGCGTCGTGCACGCGGTGATCGATTTCGACGGCGGGCACGTGGACGGCGCCGCAGACCGCGGCGGCGATGCCGAGGATGCCGGAGCCACTACCGAAGTCGAGCACGCGATCGAGACGTCCTCCCTGCCCAGCCCAGCCAGCGATCGCGGCCAGGCAGAGCTGCGTGGTCTCGTGCAAGCCGGTGCCAAACCCGGCGCCGGGCTCGATGAAGATCGTGCTGCCATGACTCGACGCACACGACTCGCCTTCGTCCCATGCGGGGCACACCGTCCCAAACCCCGGCACGGCAATCGCCGCAAACGACTGCCTCCAGGAAGCCTCGTCCGCGTCGTGGCCTTCCATCCGCACGGCGAGCACGTCGCAGCCCGGCACGTCGGCAAGAACGGCGGCCGCCCGTCGCGCCGCCGGCTCGTCCGTGAACCAGCAGGAAAGCGTTGCAGCCGGTAACTCGGCCACCCAGTCGCGGTCGGCGGGCGACTCGGCTGCATCGAGCACCCGTGGCGACTCGATGAGCCCGGCCGCCGACCGCGACTGGGTGGC
>Ga0207954_1000400_pt1 | contig 14383 bp, 7 predicted proteins | sample CryBogmetaGMA0M_FD_184547 | JGI IMG/M metagenome (GOLD analysis project Ga0207954, IMG submission 184547) | Freshwater microbial communities from Crystal Bog, Wisconsin, USA - MA0M (SPAdes) | ecosystem: Environmental > Aquatic > Freshwater > Lake | place: Crystal Bog, Wisconsin, USA | collected... | reverse complement strand
GCCCGACGCCTGTGCCTTGACCACGTCCGACGCCGCCTCGAGCCGCCGCACCACGATCCGCTCGGCGTCGAGCGACATATCGAACGGCACGGTGCAGCGGTCGATGGCCACCTGCTCCGCCAGCGTCGTGGCATCGCAGACGGCGAACCGCTCGAGCGTGGCCTCTCCCGCCACGTGGCGGCCGGTCGCATCGAGCGACACGTCGAGACGGAGGTCGGCGATCCCGTCAACGATATAAGGCTGCCCAAACCTCGTGGCAACAATGGTCGAGGCGCCGAGCGGCAGCCGGTTCGTGGCGAGCGTGATCGTCCGTCCGCCGTCGGCGGCTGCCGGTGGAGACGAGATCGACCAGCCGCCGTCGCGGACGAGCACCGCGGCCGCGGCCGCTGGAATCGTGGCCCGGTCGAGCTGCACCGGTTCGCCCGGCGGCGGCGCCGCGCTGGGGTGTCCGACAACCGCCGCGCCGTCGGAGTGCCGCAGGCGGCCGGCGGCCGTCCAGCCGGCGAGTGATCCGTCGGCCTGCAGCGAGCCCGCCGCGATCACATCGGAGAGCCGCCAGGCGACACGATGAACAGCGTCGACCAGTTCGACCGTGCCGTTGACGACCTCGAGTTCGATCGCCACCGGTCGCGCGGTCGCCGCGAGCCACGGGGCGACGACGTCTTCGAGCGAACTGCCGTCGCCACGCACCTCGACGAGCACCTCGGGATCGACGAGTCGCACCGTACCGAGCGATTTCGGATCGACCGCCAGTCGGAGGAGCCCGCGGTCGAGGGCGAGCCGCGGCACGAACACCGCCGCGCGGCCCGACCGGTCGCGGAGCACGACGTCGCGATACTCGACGCCTCCCACCCAGCGCCACGAGGCGGCGGTGCTCGTGATGCTGCCATCGATGCCGGCAAAGGCCAGCGCGAGCGGCCGATCGCGGAGGGGCGTGTGCACGAGCACCGCCGGCGCGACGGCGACGATGGCCGCGGCTGCGGCGGCCATGACGACGAACCCCCTCGCCCAGCGGCGCCGAGGCCTCGATCCTGCACCGTGACCGGAGTGTCGCCTCGCCATGCGGCGGAGTATAGGAGTGCCCGTCAGGGCCAAGAAGGCGGGATTCCCCGGGATTCCAGCCGCGCCAGATCCGCGGGCGTGTCGAGGTCGAGAAACGAGTCGAGTTCGGGGTCGATCGCCATCATCTCCTCCGGCGCCACAAACCGCACGGCCTCCGGCTGCCGCGCCACGAGATCGTCGAGGACGGCCCGGGGTCCACGGCCGGCGGCGGCGAGCGCGGCGATCGACGACGCGAGGTCGCAGGTGAGCACCGCCGCGAGCACCTGCGGGTGGCCGGCAACGAGCGGCACAACGAACCTCGCGGCCGACGACCGGGCCGTGTTGACCAGCAGCCGTACCAGCGCAGGCATAAGCAGCGGCACGTCGCACGACGCCACGAACGCCCACCGTGGCGGTGGCACGCGGCTCATGCCATGCGCGAGGCCGTCGCGGATCCCGGCCAGCGGCCCCGCGTTCGGCGTGGTGTCGCGGATGATCTCCACGTTGCCATCGAGCAGGGGCAACGGCTGCCCGGCCGCCGCCACCACGATCACCCGCGGCACCACGGCCGCGACCGCACGGCAGACGCGACTGAGGCATGGCTCTCCGCCGATGTCGAGCGCGGCCTTACCACCAGCGCCAAGGTCGAACCCCGTGAGCCGACTCGACCGGCCACCGGCAAGCACGATCCCGACCACGTCGTCATGCATCTGCAACCTCCAGCCGGCGGTCCCGCCGGCTCGATACGGTCACGCCACCGTCATCCACGATACCGCCGGGGTGTCCGGGCGACCTCCACCGCCCGGCGTCGGCTCGCCGCTGGTCGCTGTTGCCCCTGGCATCCCGCTGGCGAAGCATCGTCGCGGATCCGGAGGCGGCCGAGCGGCTGCCCCGGCTTTTCATCTGGTCGGCTGGACGCCTACCCAATCGACGCCCGTCACTGGCGGGCCTGGGAGGCGCGGATGGCAACGGTGACCGAGCGGACGAGCGTGGCGGTGGAAAGCCTGTCGATCGAGGCGGTGCGATCGCTGATGCAGCCGCAGTTTGCTCCCTGCCTGTCGCTTTACCTGCCGACCCACCGCAACGTCCCCAACAACTCGGTCGACCTGCCGACGTTTCGTCAGCTCGTGGGCGGACTGGAGACGGGCCTCGCAGCGGCGCATCCCCGACACGAGATCGAGCGGCTCCTCGGGCCGTTCCACGTGCTTGCGGGCGATGCCTGGTTCTGGCGACACACCCGCGACGGCCTCGCCGTGCTCGCCAGCGACGGCCGAGCGCGGGTGTTCCTGCTGCAGCGGCCGGTGAAGCCGCTGGCCATGATCATGCGGCGGTTTCACCTGATGCCGCTCGTGCGACTGGCGGCGGCGATGGGAAGGTGCCATGTGCTGGCCCTCACCAGTCGCGAGGCGCGGCTCCTCGAGGGCACGATCTGGCGCGATGCCACCAGCACCGTGCTCGGACGGCTCGACCCCGTCGCCCTGGTCTCGCTGCCCGGCCACGAACCAGCGGAGTCGCTCGCCCGGGGTGACGTGGTGGACGAAGAGACCTTCCAGCCGCACCGTGTGGAGCGGGGGCTGGGGCCGTCGGGCATGGCAGGACCGACCATCGTGCACGGGGGCGCAGACTCCAAACAGGATGACATCAACGCCGACACGGAGATCTTCCTGCGGCACGTCGATGCGGTCGTGATCGACCAGGCGTCGCGACCAACGGGCCTGCCGCTGGTGCTCGTCGCCGGGCCGAAGCTGGCCGCAACGTTCCGCGGCCTCTCGAGGAACGACCTCCTACTCGACGACCACATCGCCAAGGATCCGCACCTCATGGATCTCGACGAACTCGCAGCGGCGGTGGCCAACGTGTTTGCCGCGGCGGCGGCCGCGCGGCTCGCCCGCGAGATTCATCTCTACGAGCAGGGCCTCGCGCACGACTTCGCCGCGGGCGATCTCTCCGACGTAGGCCGCGCCGCCGTGGCGGGCCGCGTAGCCACGCTCCTTATCGAGGCCGACCGATTCGAGTCGGGACGGTTCGATCGCACGACGGGCGCGGTGGAGTTTCACGGCGCGGGTCAGGCAGGGGAGTGGCCGTTTGGCCACGAGTTCGAGCGGGAAGACGTCTTCGGCGCCGTGGCCGAGACCGTCCTCGCGCACGGCGGCACGATCGTGTCGGTACCGCGGATCGACATGCCGACCGAATCGGGCGTGGCAGCGATCTATCGATACTGAAGCGGCAGTTCTTCGCGGCTCGTGCATCGGAGCCCGCAGGCTTGAACCGGCACAGGTTGAAAACCTGTGCTCCGCGCCAAAGGCGTGTTCGAATGTAGAACAGGTTTCCAACCTGTTCGAGATGCACCGCAGGTTAAAAATCTTTATTACTCGCCGATCACGCCTCGAGCCGCGCACGGTCGCCGCTTCAGATTGCGATCTCTGAACTCCGCCGCTTCCGCCACCGCATCAGGCCGGCGAGGCCCGCCGTGGCGATCGCCGAGATGGCCAAGGTGGATGGCTCCGGTACGACGGTGATCGTCATCGCCGTGGCTGAGGTGGTCCGCAGCCACGACAGGCCGCCGCTCAGGGCTGGGTAGTTCACGGTCCCGAAGTCGCCCGAGAGTGCCGCGGCCTGCAGAAGGGCGAAACTGTCGCCATACGACGGCGTGAATCCGTTGGTGAGGGCCACGTTGAGCGTACCGCCGAGCGCGAGGCCGCTCGAGACATTCATGGCGTCGTAGTAGCCGCTCCCGCTGGTCGCGGAGGTCGCCCGCTGCAGGCCACCGAGTTCCATGTCGAGACTGCCACCCAGCACGACGTTGCTGTTGACCGTGACGAGTCCGGGGGAGTTGCCCGGAGCCCACGTGCCGTTCATTTGCACCGCGCCGGAAATACTGCCCGCCCCCGTGAGCGTGGCACCGCTTTCGACCGTGACAGCCCCGGTGCCGAATGCAGAACCGGTGCTGTTATTGATCCGCACGGTGCCGCTCTGGACCAACGTGCCGCCGGTGTAGGTGTTGGCGCCGGTCAGTTGAAGTTCGCCACTGCCCTGCTTGATCAAGATACTGGTCGACGACTGTCCGATCCGCCCGCCGATCGTGGTTTGGGCTGTGTTGGTGAATGTCAGGGTGTTGAACCCATTGAGCGTGACGGGGCCACTGATGGTCAGGGCGTCGCTACCGGCAATGGTCGTGTTGGTATTGAGTGACACAGCGGCTGCAAACGAGCCTCCGCCCGAGGCGGCGCGGAGCGTGCCGCCATTGAGCGCGAGCGTTCCCGAACCAAGTGCCGATGTTCCACCCACGGCAAGAACACCGGCATTCAGGCTGGTGACTCCGGAGGAGGTGCCGATGCCGGTGAGCGTCAGCGCGCCGGCGCCCGACTTGGTGAGGGTGCCAGTGCCGCTGATGGTGCCCGCGTACGTGATGGCGTCGGAGCGATTGATCATGACCGCCGCGTTGTTGACGAGGTTTCCGGCGATGAACCCCGTCGTTCCGCCGGCACCGACCTGCAGCACGCCGGCAGTGATCGTCGTGTCGCCCGTAGAGGAGTTGTTTCCCAGGAGCGTGAGCGTGCCGCCTCCCTGCTTCGTGAGGCTGCCGGTCCCGCTGATGATGCCCGAATAGGTCGAGGCGTCGGAACGGTTGAAGATGAGCGTGCCGTTGTTGACGAGGCTTCCGGTGCCGCCGAGGAGCACGCCACCCGTGCCGCCCACGCCGATCTGGAGCGTACCGCCGGCGGCGAGGTTGATCGTGCCGGACGTGCCCTGGGTGAGCGATCCGGACACCGTGACGAGGCCGCCCGTCATCGTGAGGATGCCGGTGCCGGAGATCCCGACGTCCAGGTTGCCGCTCGTGGTCCACGTGCCACTCGACACCGTCGCGGTGCCCACACCATAGGCTCCGAGGGTGCCGTCGGCATTACTGACACTGCCACCGGTCACGTTGAGCGCGCCGGCGCCAGCGTACCCGACACCCAAGTTCGCACTGTTGGCCCATGTGCCGCTCGACACCGTCGCGGTGCCCACGCTGCCGGGGAGAAGACCAAGAACACCGGTGACATTCGCAATGCTGCCGCCGCCCACGTTCAGCGTGCCGCTGCCGCTTTGGCCCACCGTCAGATCGCCACTGTTGTCCCACGCGCCACTCGACACCGAGACGGTGCCGACGCTGCCGGCGTCGCGGCCGACGTAGCCAAAAACGCCGCTCACCACCCCGCCGGTGACGTCGAGTGCGCCGGTGCCACTCACGCCGACCCACAGACCGTTGTTCGTCGACCACGTGCCGCTCGACACCGTCGCCCAGCCGTTGCTGCCTGCCTCGGAGCCGATAACGCCGAAATCGCTCATGACGCTGCCGCCCGTCACGTTCAGCGTGCCGGAGTCGCCCAAGGAGAGGCCGACGGTCAGATCCGTAGTTCCGGTGCCGATCGCACCTCCGACGGGAATGACAAGCACGCCTCCGCTGATCGTCGTACTCCCCGTGTAGGTGTTGAGGCCGGGGAGAGTCAGCGTGCCGGCGCCGACCTTGGTGAGCGTGCCGCCACTGCTCGAGAGCGGTGTGGCGAACGTCACGTTCTGGCCGTTGGTGTCGATGCCACAGACCTGGCCTGCGGCGGTGCTGAAGCGGCCGGAGTAGTCGATGGTGTTGCTCGCCGAGTACTGAAGCGTGCCCCCCCAAAAACTGATCGTGCCGGAAACGCCCAATGCATCCGCGACCCCCAGGGCCAGCACGCCGTCATAGATCGTCGTGCCAGCCGTGAACGAGTTGTTGACCGAGAGCGTCAGCGTACCGGTGCCGAGCTTCGTGAGTTCCCCGCCACTGCTCGAAAGCGGCGTGGCGAACGTCACGCTCTGGCCGTTGGTGTCGATGTTATAGGCCTGGCCTGGCGCGGTGCTGAAGCGGCCGGAGTAGTCGATGGTGTTGCTCGCCGAGTATTGAAGCGTGCCGCCGCTGAAGGAGATCGTGCCGCCACCGGCGAGGGCGCTCGCATTGCCAAGGGATAAAACGCCGCCGTTGATGTTCGTGGCGCCGGTGTAGCCGTTGCTGCCGGACAGCGTGAGGGTGCCGAGGCCGAGTTTCGTGACCGCGCCCGTGCCACTGACGCTGCCTGAGTAGGTCGAGGCATTGGACCGGTTGAAGATGAGCGTGCCGTTATTTGTGAGCGTCGACACGCCGAGCACGCCGGTTGCGCCGCCGACGCCGATCTGGAGCGTGCCGCCGGAATTTAGATTGATCGTGCCGTAGGTGCCCTTCGAGAGCCCGCCCGCCACCGACACGAGGCCGCCGCTCATCGTGAGCGTGCCGGTGCCTTTGTTGCCGACCGTGATGTTGCTTCTGTTAGCCCACGTGCCGCTCGACACCGTGGCCGTGCCGAGGCTGCCTATGTCATCGCCGATCGTGACATCCATGTTGCTGACATAGCCACCCTCCACATTCAGCGTCCCGGTGCCGCTATTGCCGACATACAGGGTGCTGCTCGAGGACCACGTGCCGCCAGTAACCGTGGCGGTTCCGTGGGCGTAGCCAAAGCCGATCCAGCCGTGCAAGCTTGTGACGTTGCCGCCGCTGACGTTCAGCGTCCCAGTGTCTTCGTAGCCGACATACAAGTCCCCGCCGTTGTCCCACTGGCCGCTCGAGACCGTGGCGGTGCCCATACTGCCGGCTAGGTAGGCGAGGATCGCTGAGTCGTTGGTCAGCCGGCCGCCGTTCACCTCCAGCGTGCCAGTGCCGCCGTGACCGAGTATGAGATCGTGGTTGATGTCCAACGTGCCACTCGTCACCGTGGCGGCGCCGAGGCTCCCGGCGTTCAAGGCGAGATACATCTCGTCGTTGGTGACACGGCCACCGGTCAGGGTCAGCCGGCCGGTGCCACTCGAGCCGACGCAGAGTGCGAGCGGGATCGGACCTGAAACCATCTCCAGCAGGCCCGCCCCGGCGGAGATGTCCATATCCAACACGATGCCTCCCATGAGGGCGGAACTCGTGCCGGTCAAGTTGAGCGTGCCGGTATTCGTCAGCGAGAGTGTGCCGGTGCCCGAGAGCATGCGTGCGATCGTGAGGGTTCCCGTTTGATTGAACTGGAGTGTGCCGTTATTCACGACATTGCCCGTGACGGTCGCGCCGTTGTTCAGGAGCACCGTGCTGCCGGGAGCGATCGTGCCGCCGGCATACGCCGAGGTGTAGGTGGTCGTGGCAGCAAGAAGCGGCTTTGTGGACACGCTCAACGCCAGCAGAACGGCAACGCCAAGGGCACCAGGGACTACCGTCCAGTTCGATCGGCGCATACGAATGACTCCACGCGCGCGACCCTTCACACGAACGAACTGCCCACTCGCCAAACATCAAAAGCGAAAATTGCACACGCCGCCACATAGCAAACTCGGTGGCGAGCCAAGAGCACTACCGCAAAAGAAGGTCAGCGTGTCGAGCAGACAGCGGTGACGGGTGCGTGCAGTAGCAGGTCCAGAAGGTGGCGTAGCTCGCTCTCTCGGGCAGGTGGCCCGCGAAAGTCCCACGGAGCCTAGTGGCCCAAGTGGGGCGAGTCAACGAACGGGCGGGACCACGTGGAGTCCTGCTCCCCTCGCTCCCGCTCGGGGCTTTTTGAATGTGGCCCGGAGGCGTTCAGCTCCGAGCGGCGGGATTTGCCACAGGTTGAAAACCTGTGCTACGAGGCGGGGTGTTCGGCACAGGTTGCCAACCTGTGCTACGAGGGACAGCGAGGGGCTGCCCGTGCCCGGGAGCCGGCGTTGCTTCCGATGCGCAGTCAGGATGGCGAAGCGGAGGAAGCATCGAGCGAGCGGAGGCCAGGATGGCCGCAGTGAGCGTCCGGCGACGGGCATGGGCAGCCCCGAGCGGCGTGCTAGCACGAGCCCGGGGCCTCCCCGCCGTCCGAAATGCCTGGCGGAGCGGCCGCGGTGGCCTGATTGCCCACACAATCACCGGGGTTTCGTATCCGGGCTCGAAATCGGCTATTTTCAGCATGGCACACCAAAGGATTCGCCCAGGCACGCACGACGCGTGCCCGGCGGGCGCCCCACGCCGGCACACAGCCGCGCCGGGCGTCCGGGGCGGTGAGGAGCACTTGATGATTTCGTTTCGGTTTGAGCATGTCCGCCTGGAGTCGTTTGGCCTCAACTTCCCAGAATCGCTGCTGACTTCCGCGGAGATCGAGGAGCGGATTGCGCCCGTCTACGAGCGGCTGCGGATTCCGACGGGCACGCTGGAACGCGTCAGCGGCGTGGCCACCCGCGGGATGTGGTCCACCGATGTGACCCCCAGCTCCATGGCCACCGTCGCAGCCCGCCAGGCCCTTGAGCGGTCGGGCTTCCGGCCCGACCAAATCGGCGCCCTCTTCAACTGCTCCGTGTCTCGTGACTTCTTCGAGCCCGCCACGGCCTGCCTCGTGCACCACAACCTCGGCATCCCCGAGGAGTCGCTGGTGCTCGACATCACCAACGCCTGCATCGGGTTCAGCGACGGCATGATCATGCTCTCGCACCTCATCGAGGCGGGCACCGTGAAGGCGGGGATCATCTGCTCGGGTGAAAACATCTCCAAGGTGGTCCACACCACCTGCAGCCAGCTCCTGGGCGACACCAACATCACCCGCGAGAAGATCCTCCAAATGCTCCCTACGCTGACGCTCGGCTGCGGGGCCGTGGCGGCGGTGCTCTGCCACGACAGCATCTCGAGCGGCGGCCACAAGTTTGTCGGCGGCGTGGCCCGGTCGGCCTCGCAGCACCATCAGCTCTGCATCGGCAACGGCGACTTCAGCGTGGGCCAGGGGGAGGAGATCGCCCCGATCATGACCTCCGACGCGGCGCAGCTGATGATCGCCGCCGCGAAGCTCGGCGGCCGCGCCTTCCCTGACGTCACCGCGGCGCTCGGCTGGTCGAAGGATCACGTTGACCACGTCTTCTGCCACCAGGTGGGCCGGCAGGTCAATGAGGCCTTCTACGCCGAGATGGGCCTCGACTTCGACAAGGACTTCGCGATCTACAACCGCTACGGCAACATGGTGTCGGCGGCGCTGCCAGCGGCGCTGGCGATCGGCGCGGAGGAGAAGAACATCCAGCCGGGCGAGAAGGTGCTGCTGACCGCGTTCGGCAGCGGGCTCAACACCCGGTTTCTGGGATTCGAGTGGTAGCCTTCGGCACGGGCCCATAATCTCGATATGACCTCGCCATGACCCTCGCCCCGTCCATCGACCGCGACTCGCCGCGTCCGTACGGGCCGCTCTATCCGTTCCGGTCGCGGTTTGTCACGGTGGGCCGCGGCACGGCCACCGGCGGCACGCAGGGCCACCGCATGCACTATGTGGACGAAGGCAGCGGCCCCGTCGTTGTCTGCCTCCACGGCAATCCCACCTGGGGATTCCTATTCCGCAACCTGATCGCCGCCCTGCGGGACGACTTCCGCGTGATCGTGCCCGATCACGTCGGCTGCGGCCTCTCGGACCAGCCCGGCGACGTCAGCTTCCGGGCCGGCGACCGCATCGGCCACCTCGAAGACCTGCTCGCGGAACTCGGCGTCGGCCGGTTCTCGCTCGTGATGCACGACTGGGGCGGCCCGCTCGGCACGGGCCTCGCCGTGCGGCGGCCCGCCGACGTCGAGCGGCTCGTCTACTTCAACACCACCCTTGCCGAGATGGCACTCCTCCCCGGCATGATCCGCCGCGCGGCGGCGCCGGTCATCGGCCGGCTGCTCACGCAAGACACGATGCAGTTTCTGAAACTGCTGACGTCGTTCGGCGTCGTGCAGGCCATGCCCGAGGAGGTGAGGCGGGCGTATCTGCGGCCCTACCGCACCCGCGCGGGCCGGCGGGCGATCTGGGGCTTCGTCCAAGACATTCCGTTCTCGCCGTCGCACCCCACGGCGCCGCTGATGGACGACATGGTGGCCCGGCTGCCGACGCTCGCCGACACGCCGGTGAAGATCATCTGGGGAATGAAGGATCCCTGCTTTCATCCGGGGATCCTCCGAGAGGTCGCCGCGAGGTTTCCGCAGGCCGACGTGGTGCGTGTTCCCGATGCCTCGCACCTCGTGCTGGAAGATGCGCCCAGCCGGTCGATCGCCGCCGTCCGTGAGTTCCTCGGGCCCGCGCCGGTCGTTGCTCCAGCCGTGGTCGCGACGCCGTCCACGGCAGCCGCTTCCCGCGTGTCGGCCGGCGGGCTCTACGAGGCGCTGCGATCCGCGGCCACGGCGATGCCGTGGGTATCGGCGGTGACGAAGGTCTCGTTTCCGCGCTGGCGGGCAACGCCACACTACGACACGCTCGACTTCGGGTCGCTCGCGGCTCGGATCGACGCCTACGAGCACGGGCTGATGGAGGCCGGCCTGCGGGCGGCCGAACGCGTGATCATGCTCGTGACGCCGGGCGCCGACTTCCTCGCCCTGAGCTACGCGGTGATGGGTCGCGGTGCGGTGCCGGTGTTCATCGATCCCGGGATGGGCGTGGACGCCGTCGTGGCCTGCATGCGGGAGGCCGAGCCGAGCGGCTTCATCGGCGTGCCCCGCGCCCACCTCCTCCGCCTCAAGGCCGGCGAACTGTTTCGCTCGCTGCGGTTCTCCGTCGTCGCCGGCCGGTTTCCGCCGTGCGGAGCGATGCGGCTGTGCGACCTGCGGCGGCCTTCCGCCGCGCCCCCGACCCCAGTTCCCCGCGCCGATGCCGACCCGGCACTCGTGGCCTTCACCTCGGGGGCCACAGGCCGACCCAAGGGCGTGGTCTTCACCAACCGGATGCTCAGCGAGCAGCTGGCGGTGTTTCGCGGGCAGTTTGGCTTCCGCGGCGGCGATCAGGATCTACCGCTGCTGCCAGTCTTCAGCCTGTTTACCGCGGCGCTCGGCGTGGGCAGCATCTTTCCGCCGCTCGACCCGAGCCGGCCGCTATCGCTCGTCCCGTCGCAGATCATTCGCGTGATGCGCGACCTCGGCAACCAGACGTCGTTCGGGTCGCCGGCGCTCTGGTCGAAGATCGGCGAATACTGCCGGCAGACCGGCGCCACGCTGCCGCAACTCCGCCGCGTGTTCATGGCCGGCGCGCCGGTGTCGCAGACCACGATCGACCTGGTGAAGGCTGCCTGCCCGCAGGCGGAGAGCTTCACGCCCTACGGTGCCACCGAAGCGCTACCCGTGACGATCGCCTCGGCCGATGATCTGTGGCAGGATCGGCCCGTGCTCGCGGTGACTGGCGAACAGGGAACACCGGTGGGCCGCGCCATTGAGGGAGTGGCGCTGCGTGTCGTCCAACCGCTCACCGGGCAGCCGGCTATGCCGCTTGTCGATTGCCCTGAACGGGTGATCGGCGAGATCGTGGTTAGTGGCGACACCGTGAGCCGCGAGTATCTCCGCCGGCCCGAGGCGACCGCCACCAGCAAGATTCACGACGGCGATCGCGTCTGGCACCGCATGGGCGACATGGGCTACCTCGACGCCGCAGGCCATCTCTACTTCTGCGGCCGCAAGGCCCACGTGGTGAGCACGCCCGACCGCACGTTCCACAGCGTGCCGGTGGAGAACGTCTTCAATCGTCATCCGCAGGTCCACCGCTCAGCCCTCATCGAGGTCGCCGGCGGGCCGGCCCTGGCGATCGAGCCGGCCTCATGGCCGCTCACGCCGCAGGCCCGCCAGACGCTCGCCGCCGAACTGCGGGCGGTAGGCGTGGGCGATCCGGTGACGGCCGGAATCCGGCGGTTTTATTTCCACCAGTCTTTCCCCGTCGATGCCCGGCACAACGCCAAGATCTTTCGCGATCGCCTCGGCGCCTGGGCTGCCACCCAAACCGCCATCGAGTTTCCGGAGGCTGCCGCGGCGGTGACGGCATGAAAGCTGTCGTCACCGGCGGCGGCGGCTTCGTCGGTGCCGCGCTCTGCCGGCGGCTCCGTGATCTTGGCCACGACGTTACGGCGCTGGGCCGCAGGCCCCACGCGGAACTGGCCGCGGAGGGAATCCGTACGGCGATCCAGGATCTTGCGGCGCCGCAGGCCGAGGCAGGGCTCGCCGCGGTGTTTTCCGGCGCCCAGTGCGTGTTCCACACCGCGGCCCACGTGAAGATGTGGGGCCCGCGCGAGGCATTCGTCCGCGGGAATCTCCTCGCCACGCAGAATGTGATCGCCGCCTGCCGGGCGGCGGGCGTGGCGAAACTCGTGTTTACCAGTTCGCCGAGCGTGGTGGCCACCGATCACAACCTGCGGGGCATCGACGAGTCGCAGCCGTACCCCGCGCACTACAAGGCGTTCTATCCCGAAACGAAGGCGGCCGCCGAGCGGGCTGTGCTCGACGCCCACGGCCACGGGCTGAAGACGCTCGCCCTGAGGCCGCACCTCATCTTCGGCCCCGGAGACACGAACCTCGTACCCACGATTCTCAAGCGGGCCCGCGCCGGCCGGCTCGTGCAGGTGGGCGACGGCACGAACCTCGTCGATCTCACGTTCATCCACGACTGCGTGGCGGCCCACGTGCTCGCAGCGGAGGCGCTCGACGCCCGGCCGACGGCGGGCGGGCGGCCTTATTTCATCAGCCAGGGCGAGCCCGTGCGGCTTTGGGAATGGATCGGCCGCGTACTGGCCCTGCACAGACTGCCGCCGGTGCGGCGGCGGCTGTCGGCGGCCACGGCCCAGTTTCTGGCGACGGTGGCCGAAGGTGCATGGCGAACGTTCGGCTTCGTCTCGGATCCTCCGCTCACGCGATTTCTGGCGGAGGAGATGGCGACCGATCATTACTTCGACACCTCCGCCGCGCGGCACGAACTCGGCTATGCCCCGAGCTGCACGGTATGGGAGGCGACGGAGCGGACGTTCGCTCCTCGACCAGAAAGCCCAATCGCGTAAGCAAAGGGGATACAGCGCTCGGGCCTGCCCACGCCCCGGTTCACCCCACGCCTCACGGCGTTGGGCTTGCACCGCGCATCGTGAAAGCCGACCGGCCGTAAGGCCGCGGGCACTTCGAGTCACACCGCCGGCTACAATCGGTCCATGAGCCCTCACCCCGATCCGCTGTTTGCCGACTGCCCCGACCGCCACGGCACCGGATCAGAAAAGTGGGATCGCTACGCCGATCGCGACGTGCTGCCCGTCTGGGTGGCCGACATGGATCTTGCCGCGCCGAATGAGGTGTTGGCGGCGATCCACGAACGCGTCGATCACGGGGTGTTCGGCTACACGCACGAGCCACCGGGGTTTGCAGAGGGGCTCGCCGCGCATCTCGAGCGGCGGCACGGATGGCGGGTCGATCCAGACCGGATCGTGGGCACGCCGGGCGTGGTGACTGGGCTCGCCCTCACGGCCCGGCTGCTCACCGACCCCGACGCTGAGATCCTCACGTTCACGCCCGTCTATCCGCCGTTCCTGTCGCTGCCGGGCCTTGCGGAACGGCGGTGCGTGCGCGTGCCGCTCGTCCAGCAGGCCACATCGTGGACGATCGACTTCGACGCGCTCGAAGCCGCTGCCTCTCCGAAATCAAAACTCCTCTGGCTCTGCCATCCCCACAATCCCACCGGCACGGTGTTTTGCCACGCAGACCTTCTGAAGCTCGCCGACTTCGCGGCGCGGCACGGGATCACGGTAGTGAGCGACGAGATCTGGTCGGATCTCCTCCTCGACGAGGATCACGGTGGCGAGCGGCACGTGCCCTTCGCGAGCCTCGATCATCCCGCCGCCCGAGCGGCCGTCACGCTGGTGGCGGCATCGAAGACCTGGAACCTTGCAGGCCTCGGCTGCGCCGCGGCGGTCCTGCCCGCGGCCGAAATGCGCCGCCGCTGGCGGATCGCCGGCGGCGGGCTCGTGCCGATGGTCAATCCGCTCGGCTATGCGGCCTCGATCGCGGCCTGGACGCACGGCGATCCCTGGCGACGGCGGCTCATTGAGTTGCTTCGCCACCACCGCAGCCTCGTGCAGGAATCTGTCGCCGCGACGCCGGGGCTCTCCTGCGTGCCTGCGGAGGCGACGTATCTAGCCTGGATCGATTGCCGCGGCACGGGCTGCGACGACCCGCAGGCGGCCTGCGAGGCGGCGGGGCTTGGGCCGTCGGACGGCCGCGAGTTTGGTGCCCCGGGCTTCGTTCGGATCAACACCGGCTGTCCGACGCCTCGGCTCGAGGAGGCGCTGCGCCGGCTACGACGGGCGTTTGCCTCACCACGGTCCATCTAATACGGGTCACACTTGATGCTCGCGCGTGTATCAGGCTCGGGGCTGCCCATGCCCGTCGCCGGACGCTCGTTACGGCCCTCCAGGCAATCCTGTTCGGCACGGCAGATGCAGGGCGGTTCGACCCACGTCTGGCCTGCCTCGGTGCTCCCCACGTAGGTGCAGGTTGGCAACCTGCACAAGTATCCCGCGGCGGCTCGGGGCTACCCACGCC
>Ga0207954_1000399_pt1 | contig 14385 bp, 17 predicted proteins | sample CryBogmetaGMA0M_FD_184547 | JGI IMG/M metagenome (GOLD analysis project Ga0207954, IMG submission 184547) | Freshwater microbial communities from Crystal Bog, Wisconsin, USA - MA0M (SPAdes) | ecosystem: Environmental > Aquatic > Freshwater > Lake | place: Crystal Bog, Wisconsin, USA | collected... | reverse complement strand
CCGTCGCTGCCGACATGCTTCCCGCGTATGCCCAGGCAGTGGCCACACAGACGCCGAACGCCGAGCTTGTTCACGACAAGTTCCATGTCGCCAAGCATCTCGGGGAAGCCGTCGATCAGGTGCGAAGGGCGGAAAACAAGGCCCTTCAGGCCGAGGACGACGACCGGCTCAAGGGCACCCGTCAGCTCTGGCTCTTCAACAAGGCGAACCTCTCTCCCGAGCAGCGTCGCCGCTTCAACGCGATCAAGAAGCACGGCCTGAAGACGGCGAGAGCCTGGGGAATCACCGATCTGTTCCGCTGGTTCTGGCGGCATGTCTATTCGACAAGTGCCAATCGCTTCTTCAAGCGATGGTAGCGTGGGCCGTGCGATGCCGACTGCGGCCGGTGGTCAAGGTGGCGAGGATGCTCAAACGTCATCTGCCCAACCTCTTGACCTACTCCCTTTACCGGATCACGAATGCCACGACAGAAGGCTTCAACAGCGTCATTCAGGCACTGAAGTACGCGGCACGCGGCTTCCGCTCCTTCGGAAACTACCGCACTCGCATCCTGTTCTTCTGTGGGAAGCTCGATCTCAGGCCGCAGCTACCCTGCCACTGAAATCCCGGAAGATCCCGAAAGTCCATTCAGCGAAAAACCTGCACTCGTTTCCTGCCAACACCCGGGCCACTTCCGCTGTCAGGGACTCGACCCCGTCGAGATAGAGCTTACGCCCCCGACCGACTAACTCCCTCGCTTGTCCCACTGTCAGCGACGTGATTTTGTTCGTATTCCGGCGATCACTCATTGCCATTACTCCTTCACTTCCCCACCCTCCGGTTCACTACCGCTCCGACGACGAAGGCGGCTTCAGCACTTCCTGCAGCGCCCTTACGGACTCGGAGATCTCTCCCTGCAGTTGCTCGATTATTTCGACCGAGTGAGAATCACGGGGTAGAAGGCTCTGGCACGCACTCGAGAATTGCCCCACACTCACTTTCAGTCGAGTGTAGATTCCCTCGCAACGCGGATCCCCCGCTAGGGCTTCCAACTCGTTGAGCGTGACCTCGTAACTCCTCTGAATATCCCAAAGTTCCTTGATCGCTTCTATGACTCTTTCCGTCGCCTTCCTGGAGTTACCGCGGGGGTGGCCAGAGTCGATCCGATGGAACAACGCATGACGCGCCCGTAGCATGCGCCTCGCCTTCTCCCGTTCCTGCTCTCCAACCACGCCGGCCCGGACGAGCAACTCCACCTCGGCGTCCACTTGATCCATGCTCACCTTTGCTGCCTCCTCACATCGGAATCGAGACACAACTGCCCAAACAACGCCTCGGATCGCTCGTGGCGGGGCGGGTGAGGCGTCGTACCGCCCCCCTTTTCAGAAAGATTTTGTGCACTCGCCTGACACCCCGGTGACCTGCCCCCACAAATCGTACCAGCAATCAATCTAGGGACTGGTTGACCGATTGACCAGTCTTCCGCGGCGCTTTGAGGAAGTCTTCGTTGGCCCATCGGTCGGGTGCACCCCCCGCCGATTCCGTATAGCCATCGCCGTTCATCAGACGCCCCCCCCGGCTTCCGCCACACCCACCCCGGGATCCTGCAGACAGCCACCATATGAGTGACACCAAGCCGCCGCGACATGCACAACTACCTACGTTGAGCCCGCCCTGGCGATTCACGCTGTCCTCAAGAACAGCATTCGCAGGTGGCGGTATCAAAATCCGTGGAAGCGCAGAGACGCTTTCCTCGTAAGTCTTTTATCCTCTAGCTTTCTTCCAGCCGGAGACCACCGATCGGCGAATGTCGGCAGTCCTGTCTTCAGAGACAATGGTTTTTCGGCTGACATACGGTGAGGAACCCCATGCGATCCCGGAACCGTACGCTCGCTTCCCTGTTCCTGCTCACGATCCTTCCTGCCAGTGTGCCTCCCGTCGTCCTCGCCGCCCCCCCTGCCCCGGCCGAAGAAACCGCCGTCGGTCGCGATGGTAAGCGAGCCGGCATGGCCTTACTCGAAGTGGACCCCGAAAAAGCCGCCCCGGCCGCTCCTCGGCCGCGCATCAAGGTGACCGCTCCTGACCCGGAAGATGAGGCGATCAAGGACCTCGTCGAGCGCACGACTGCGGCGGTGAACGCTGAAGATCTCGACGGAGTTCTCGCGTGCATCCGTCCGGGCCGGCACGGAACACACCGCCGCCGCTTGGGCATCCTCTTCGTGTCTCATGCCGTGTCGCTGGACGTCGAGGACAGTCACATCCTGTCCCGGAGCGGTGCCAGGGCCGAGGTCGGGGTGAAGTACACCTTGACCCTCTCACAGAACGCCCATGACTTCGTCTCGATCCTCATGCTGTCACGCTCCGACACCGGAGGCTGGTTCATCGACCGCGAGCAGATCCAGTCGGTGAACTCACGGGCCGACAGCTATTCCAGTGAAGGATGCCGCGGCGGCATGATCTGCGTCGGCGGCCGCTGCAAGCTGCAGTGAGGCGGCCGCGACCGCGGCCCCAGAGGCACGCCACGCAATCGAGCGTGACTTCGTCGACCTCGACGCCTCGGCACAACCCCGCCACTTCGAGGCCTGAGGACACCCCTCGTTCCGGGTGGTTACGCCTCAGTGCCCGCTCAGAACTCCAACCTGCCGCCAGACCGGTGGCTTTCCGCCGGTGCGGATCCAACCGCCGGGTTCCTTTGGGCGTTCCATGCCAAGGTCGTCATTCTGACGTCGCTTACCACCACCGGAACCATGACCAGCCTCTGCCCGAGGCGGCAGGTTCGGTCGGCTCGACCTTCCGTTCGCGGTGCTTGCGGTATTCCCAGGGCGGGGTCGAGGACTTTTCGGCCCAAAGCCCTGCCTTGGTGCGCCTGGCAGCCTGCTCATCGGCAACGAGCGTCTTGTCGTGGTTGAACCTGGGATCGCACCAGGCGAATCCCTCCCGGACAAGATCCTTGCCGACGTCGCGACCGTTCACGGTCACATGACCAACGACGCGACCGTACTGATCGTGGCTCGCGACGATGATTTTCGCACCGTTTCCAAACGCCTTCTCTGAGAGGGCACGCTTCGCGGCCTTCCCGAAAGGCTGTCCCAACTCAGGAGCATCGATGCCTTCGAGGCGAACCTTGACTTGATGGTGATCCACAGTCAGTCCCGTGAGTGTGTCGCCGTCGTGGACGCCGACTACCGAGACCTCGACTTGATCACCACGCCGCAGCGATTTCGGATCGACAGGCCGGGACCGTCCACAACCCGCCACGACCAGCACGCCCCACCCAACGACCGCCATCACCCACGGCAAGCGGAGGTGGTGGCACTGGATCGCGACGTTCGTCGTACCGACATCCCCGTGGTTGTGCCCAGCCGGGGGTGACGGCGTACAGCGATCGTGGGTGTGCTGGTGTTGCATGAGACGAAGCAGCGTTTCGGCGATCTCAACCTGCATCAGCATACGGTCAGGTCGACCTCCGCTTGCGCGACATCGGTCAATGCCTGTCCGAGCTTGTCCATCATTGCTTTGGTGTTTGTGCGAGCGGAGACGACGAGCGATCCAAGGACAGCGGCGCCATCGTCGAGGGCCTTCTCGAGGGTCTGCCGGCGCTTGGCGTATCTCACCTGCACGGCGGCAATCTCAGCCTGGGACGGCTGCGGATCGAACCGGAAACGCTGCTCGCACGCAGCTCGCCATCTCGTCATCGCCATGGCCGAAGTCGCTCCAAACCCCTTGAGTTGCAGCAGACGCGCCGTCGACACGTCGGCCGCCGTCCTTATCCCGGCCGATTGCATCGCCTGCTTCTTGGTAGCCCCCACCCCCTGCACCCGCGTTGAAGACACGGGGATGCTCTCCAAAAAGCGTCGCTTCTGGTCTTCTGCCGCAGCATTGAGGAGCTTCTGGACTTCCTTGGTGACATCGTCCTTCAAGGAGAGATACTCCGCCCGCCGCCGTGATAGTTCGCTCTTCTTCGCCAGGAATGCCTGCACGCCACACGTCACAGGAAGGTCCGCAACGATCCTCTCGAGTGCACTGCGAGCATTGTTGAGTGCCCACTGGCGACGAGTCCGCTCGTTTGCCTTCTCGGTCCCCTCCCGGATGCCGGCCATCAGGGAACTGATGAGACCACGCCGTCCTCCTCCTTGGACCCCCGATGACGGAAGCGGCCGGGACACGAGGCCAGCCTTGTTGATCGACGGAGCACGGGGAAGGACGGGGGCGACGACCGCCTCGATGTTCGCCCAGGCCCGCTGGAGGTCATAGGCGACCGGCGGGGAGGCGACGACCGGCTGCGGAAAAAACACCACCCCCTGCCGCTCCGCAGAGCACCAAGGGCAATGTGCGAGATGGCTGGAATAGCGGTGAATCGTGCCACACCGATGGACATGTCGACCCAGATCATCGAGGGCCTTCACCCAGTCCGTCGCGTTGGGCCGGCCGCCCCGAACGCCCACCTCGGTGAATGCGGCGTGAAACATGCGTTGGATCAGCTCGGGGACGATCCCAAAGGGAATGCTCCTCGGCGGCGGGGACGTTCCCCGCAGCTTTGCATCGCGGGCATAGGCGAAGCGCAGAGCCCGGATGTCGTCCTCGAGTGCGTTGCCAGCGTGGGGGATGAGAGGCACGCCGGAATAGGGGTGCCTGCCGCCGAACAGGAGATGGAAAACGAGCAACGCGAGCCCGAAGGCGTCGTGCTGCGAGGTCCGCTGCACCGTGGCAAAGCCGCCAATGCTCTGGAGTTCCGGCGGCGTGAAATGGGCCACGCCCACCTCGCACAGAAACAGCCCGCCGCGGCCACGGAACTGGAACGAGTCGCTGTCGATGAGCACGACGCGGCCGTCGCGGCCCACCAACACGTTCCCTTGATTGACATCGCCAAGGACATGGCCATGCGAATGGATCATCGCGAACGCGGCAGCCGTGTTCCTCGCCACCTGGACGAGGAAGTCCCAGCCTGCCCCAGGAAAGAGCTTTCGGCGTTCGGACGGGCCATAGATCGCGTGGATCGGGACCCGATCCGCGACCCGGGGCATGAGAAAACCAACGACCGGACCATTGGCGGTTCGGTGGAGCGTCTCCACCGGCCAGCTCGTGTAGCTAAGCAGATCCCGCGTCACGGACCGGGCCATGAGGCGGATCTTCTCCTGCTTTCTGGGCGTGAGCGACTCGTGGTAGAGCTTGGCGACGGCGCGGGACGTGGCCGGCAGCTCGTAGACCGCTCCCTCCCCTCCCTTGCCGAGTTCACGGCCGAGATCGACGGTTCCGCCACGTCCGGTCAGGAAGCGCATGACCATCGCTCATCCCCTGTCTGGCAGCTGATCATGTCCGGCACACCCAGCGCGGCCAGGACCAGCGTTTTGTCATCGTCTGTCCGCTGCTCGACGGCTTGTCCTCCGAGGAACCCGAGCAGCGCATCATGGAGCCGATCCTCGTCGCTCACGACCGCTCTCGAGAGGACGTCGAAGAAGCCTCGGAAAAAGGGCTCGTGAGGCAGGTTCGTGGCGAGATCGACGGCGATTCGCTGGATGCCGTCGGTGAATACTGCGACCCGTTCGGCACGCCCGGGCAGGTTCGCCGTCTGGACCCGCTCGAGGGCGTCGTCGTCGGTGATGAAGTAGGTTTGATTGGCATACTCCCCGTTCATCGGCTTGACCGGCATCTCGAGGCCGCGGCCCATGTCGAGGACAACGCCGCCGTCGCCGATCTGGACCACCGTCGCGACGGTCTCGGTCGCCAGCACCCCGAGCCAGGTGCAGGCGAAGTCGCGAGGGGCGAGCCCCGCGGCGGTGGCCCCGCCGCGGATCCGGTCCGCGACATACCCGGCACACTCGACGAGGAGAGCCTCGGCCCCCTCGTCCGGAATGCCATCGGGGCTGGTGTAAAGAAACTCCGCCGTGGCCTCCATCGCCATCTCAGCGCCGGCACCGCCTTGTGAAGCAGTGCCGGCGCCGTCGGCGGCGAACGCGAAGAGCACCGGACGACCATCGGCCGTCCGGCAGGCCATCGACCAGTTGGAATCCTGGCATGGCAAGCCGGTGGCACGATGGGAGGACCCAATGGTGGAGGCACCGACGATGCGCCAGTGGGTGCAATTGATGGGGTTCAGGAGCATACGGTGGCCCATCCCGTCGGGGCGGTGAGCTTGACCTCGGTCCCCGGCGTCGAACTCGACACCGTCTTCAGCGATGCCGAGAGCCACTTGAAGAGATCCCGAAACTTCAGCCCGTCAAGCCGCAGCGGCTCCCGGACGCTCACTTCCTTGAGCTTCTCCATGTCCGCCTCGGAAACACCGATGGCGAAGAAGGCGAAGGCCTTCGAGTCTTCACCGGTACGGACGGCGTCTGCGGCAGCCTGCCAGGCATCGCTCGTCGTGGGAGTACCGTCGGTGATGAGGAACACCCAGGGGCGATAGTACGAGATGCCGTTGGCACGGTATTCGTCCTTGCGCTGCCGGACCATCTCGAGACCATGGAGGATGGCCGCCCCCATCGGCGTGTCCCCTTCCGCTGCAAGCTTCGGGGGGGTGAAGACCGTCGCCGATTCGAACGGCAGTTCAGTCTTCGGTGGCCCGAACGTGACGATCCCGATCTCGACCCTCTTCAGCGCTAACTGATCGGCCTGGAGCTCATCCCGGAGCGAGACGAGCCCGGCATTGAGCTCATCGATCGGGGCACCATCCATCGACTTAGACACGTCGAGGAGGAGGAGGCAGGGGCAGCGGGGCTCCGGGTTGTCGGCGAACCCGGCAGCGTCGAAGGGGATTTGGTCGATGGTGGTCGTGGTCGTCATGGTCATGGGGATCCTTTCGGGATTCGATCTCTGTGGTGGATTCGAGACGGACGTGCTACGGAATGTGATTCGCGGGGTGGATAACGCACGAGCCTCGCAGGGCTCGCCGCTGGTCATCACGACTCTGTACGGCGCACATCACGCGGCGCTTCATGATCGATCGCAGCTTGATCGATCAGCCGTCGACGACTGCAAGCCGCCCTTCAAAGTCCAAGACGCTGAGCTGGCGGACGTCGGGCATCCAGATCTCGCCCCCCTCGGCTGGCGAGCCAAAGGCCACCGTCAGTCCCAGCCTGTGCAGGCCGGCAACGAGCGCGGCGCACAGCGCATCGATCTCGTCGTGACTCGCTGGCGGGGTCTCCGGCAGTTGCTCGATGAACGCACGGAGGATCGCCCACCGGGCACGGCGGCCGGCCGGGCTCGCCTTTCGCGGCGCGGGCCCCTCTCCTCCGAGCAGCCGCCAAAGGAAGACGAATGCCCCGTGAGGGTGCGTTTCGATGGTCTCCGCGGGACGAGGCCGCAGCCGGCTTTCGGCAAAGAGCGTTAGGGAGCGGGCAATCCAGCGGCTTGCGCCGTCGAAGTGGAGCACTGTGTTCCGCGTCGTCCAGAACAGATGGATGCCGCCAGCGGTGAGCTCCCGCTCCGCGGCACGCACACCGGTACCGCCGGCCTCCCAGACCGAGCGGCCTGCGATCCAACGTGGCCCGTTCGGGTGGACGGCACAGGGGCCGTCGATGGCGATAACGTCAGCCCCCGCACGATCGACGTGCCCCCAGAAATCGTCGTTGGAGTGGTTCCATGAGATGGGGTCGCTCGTCGGACGGAAGGCCATGCCATTCCAACCGATGGCATACGACGGCATCGCTTTCTCGCCCGATCGCATCCCACCCGGGCCAAGTGTTCCGGCCGTCGGATCAAGCCCAACAGCAACAAACGGACTCTCCCCCCGAGGCAGCGGGACAGGCCTCATCCGTGAAAGCGAACGCTTGAGCATGAGATCGGTAATCACCGTCGGCCTCCCACCCAGCCGGTGCCGAGATTCTCCGGCCCGTCCCCGCTCACCCACCCAACAAGCAACCCGCGCGACTCACCGAGACGGTCCGGCATCGCCACCTTCCTGGGCACGATCTCCGTCGGAGACCATGTCGGCACGACCGCCGTGGAGACGCACCAGTCGCTCGAGCGCCTCGAGTCCGCCGACATGCTCGGCCAGTTTCATCACCCTCGAGACGGTGTCGACCGGCGTCTCGACTTCCCCAGGATCTGCTGGTTCAACGCTCTGCAGCGATACGACGCCGCTCTCCAGCGCCTGCTGGATCACCTTATGGTGACGACAGACACCGTTGATGGCGAGCGTCATGAACATGTCGAACTGCCCCGACGTCGCCTCACAGTCCTCGAGGACAAGATCGGCTTGCGGAAGGATCTCCCCTTCTCGCAGTTCGTATCGAAGGATCCGGCACCCCCCTTGGACCTTCATGAGTGCCTGAAGAACCGCCGCACGATGGGGCGTCGCCGACAGTGAGTAGCCCATCGGGATCTCGACCCGCAAAAGGCGCCCGGACTCGACCACCCGGATGACGACGTCCACGGTCGAAATATCGGAAAGGGAAGACGCCCACTGAAAGGTGAACATCCCGCCGAAGTCATCCTGGGCCAGCCGATACTGGATCCCTTTGCGGTCAAGAAGCCTGCCGACGCTGGCGACGCTGATCCCCATCTCGCTCTCTCCTGTCGTTTTTGTGACTCTCGCAAGCTACGACGCCCACACGCGACATTTCATTCCGAGACACCAATGATGCGGTCGTAGGCGAGGCGAGCCATCGGCCCATCGAGGGCCGGTGAGTCGGGACCACCAGTCGCGATCGCTTCAAGACCGTCGAGGCCGCCTGCATACACGAGCATCCGGCGCAGCCTCGTCCACAACGCTTCCGCCGGATCGGACTCGTCGGGCGGCGGAACGCCCTCGAACGAGACGACACCCGTCTCCATCGCCTGTCGAATGACCCCGTCGAAACGGACCAAGCCACGGACCACGATCCCGAGAAGCCGCGCAACAAGAGTTGCCGTCAGCTTGGCGTCGCCGAGGACGAGATCGACCTGAGGGCTCACCTCGCCCGATTCGTCCACGCTGAATCGCAGTCCGCACGATTGCGACTGCGACTGGATGCCCAGACACGCTTCGCGGACAGCATCGAGATTGCCGACCTGGTCAGCCATGTAGGCGATCGGAGCGCACACCGTGAGCCCTCGGCCGCCTGGCTCCCTCGAGATAACCACGAGGAGTTCGGTGCCCCCTTCCGGATTTCGGTAGGTGTACGGCTCTGCCGAGCAGTCGATCGTCAGTCCGTACGCGCCGTCTGGATAGGAATCGTAGGGCATGCCGCACCGCTTCAGCAGGGTGCGCAGGCGTTTGTCCGTCACCGCCATGGTCATCTCCTCTGGTTCGTGTCATCAGTCCGTCTGGGCTGCGGGCACTGGGGGGGTTTCCTCAGTTCCGCGATGGCGTCTCACCGCCCCCCTCCTTACGGCTGCGCTCCTGCATCCGAAAGAGAGCCGCAAGACGGTTCACGCCGCCGGCGCGACGGGCGATGTCGGCGAGACGTTGCTCACGGCTCGGCTCAGGAGCCGGAGCAGGAGCCGGGCTCGGCTGTGCAGAGGGCTCGACCGCATCGGTCCGCATCACGGCCGAGAGCTGCAGGTAAACCGAATCCGCGAACGCGGGCAGTGCCTGGAGCATCGTGACGACGTTTCCCGAGGACATACCGCCTTCAAGATGCGCGTCCAGAAGGCCGTCGACGCGCAGCCTGACCTCCCCGGCCTCGGCGTCGTACTGGGGCCGGACAAGCGGCGACTTGGCGACTTCTCCGAGAAGGCAAGAGAGCATTGCCTCCTTGTGGACCGCCTTCCGGGAGTCGAATGCCCAGGGGGCATCCATGACCAGACAGTTGTGATGGGTGTCGACGTGGATGCGGACCTCGAGTTGGCTGCGGCCGGCGGAGTCCTTGTAGGCCTGCGTCGGCAGATGCGCCGAAAGTGCCCCCGGAAGACGCTCGACATGCAGTCCCTTCGCGGTGATCAGCCGCTGGATGTCATCGATGGTGTTCGCCATGGTTCACTTTTTCTCCAAGTCTTCGCGGCAGAGTCGGGCCGGCACTGCAACCTTCTACGACCAGGACCAGCCAGCGCTTCGACGCGCCCCGTCGTCTCCGCAGCCCATTTCCGAGGAAACATTTTTGTGGCTCCCGCGTAGTCGTCAGCGGCGGAATCGCAAGGAGAGTGAATCGCAAGGCCGGCGGACGGTATCCGCGGGGCCCGGAAGAGCACACCAACAGACAGAGGACTTGGGCATGGCGACGACCTTAGCGGAGATTTGCGGGATCCTCGACGACGTCAGCCTCAAGTACATGGCTGACGAGGCTTCCGACTCGATCATCCTCGGATTCACACTCGACGCCGAGAGAACGACCTACCGGGACAAGGACGGCGATCCGCACGTCGCGATCGTGATCGCCATTGCCGAGCGAGGCGAATTCATCGGCCTCTTCGCCCCCTTCGCCTGGTCCCTCGCCGGGTGCGGTCACAAGGCGGCAGTGTTCGAGGCGATCACGCTCATCCAGTCGCACTTCAAGCTACTGAGGTTCGATTACGACCCGAACGACGGCGAGATTCGCCCAAACGTCGAGCTCCCGCTCGAGGACGCCAGCGTGACGACCCAGCAATTCCAACGGGTCATGCAGGCTCTGATCGAAGGGATCAACCGGTTCGATCAAGTGATCCGGCACGCCATGAACACCGGGGAAGTGCGCCTCGATCTCGCCCACAACCCACTTCAGGGCCAATCCGATCCTGCGGACATCGACTCGCTCCTCCAGCTGTTCGACCGCACCGGCGGCATCGATGCCCTCGAAGACCTCGCCGGTGGGGGCTCTTTGCCGGATGACTCTCCTGATGAAGGCGAGCGATGGGCCGGATGACCTGACGGAACCGCCCCACGGAGTATCACAGAACGACAGCGAGGCGCAGTTGACTATGCGATCGACGGGCGTTGCCCCAGGCGCACGTGTCGGCGCTTACCCTGGCTCATGCCGCTAGGGCAGCGACCACGTCGGCGTCGATTCCCTCCGCCTCGAGCATGGGGCGAAGGGCCTTCATCGCTTTGGCGATTCGTTTGTTGACCGTCGACGGGGAGCAGCCAAGCTGCTTCCCCGCATCCCGATCGGTCACCCCGGCGATCCGCAGCCGCACGGGCGTCGACAGCTCCGCGGGCAGCTGATCGATGCACCGATTCAGAATCGCCGACACATCGACCGCCCCCCCCTTCGGCAACGCCGCCTTCTCTTTCTCCGCCCTGCCGATGGCATTGAACTCGAGCCCCGAAAACGAGGTGATCTTCACCTTCCCCCGGCCCTGCCGCCAGATGCGGCAGTAGTCCGCCACCTCGTTGCTCACCAAACCAAACAGCCACCGGGCGACTCCCGCCCCACCGGGCGCCGCCTTCGCCGGATCGAACCGCCCCCTCTGCCCCGGCAGCGCCAGCCGGCAGAGCTTCAGCCCCACCTGCTGACGCACCTCGTCGACCGCCACAGGATCAACGCCACGCCCCTTGTCCCCAAACACAAAGTGCTTGCGGAGACTGTTGGTGGCGATCTGCTTGATCAGCGGCGAGAGCACCTCCCACAGCGGGTCGAACCCAGCCCCCGTCTCCTGAAACGCCACCAGCAGCCCCGCCACGTCTTGACCGCCCTTTGAGTTTTCCATCTTCAATCCCCCCGTGTTGATGAACGCCCCGAACCTCCTCGTGATGTTGCCTCCCATGTACGCCCAAGGGGCTGGGGCGCTTCCAGAAATAATGGTCGTGCCAATTTCACCGGCGGAAACACCACTCCGGGGACAAAGCGATCGAGAAGCTTGAGCCGTCCACTACCGCCCCATGGGCGTGCCATCCGCCCTGCGCTCACGCGGACGATGCGCACCGATCGCTCTCGGACGGCATCGAGGGCAAGAGGCTGTGGCCGATCGCTCCCCGGCCGGGTCGCGAAGGACTGGGGCGCACCCAGCCCGAACGAGGCGTCCGAGGGCCTCAAGTCCGCCGACGTGCGATGCCGCACGCCCTATGAGGAAGCCGGCCCAGTTGCGAGCCGGGCTTCGACGTCCTTGCCGATCTCACGGCCAAGGTGTTGCCCAGCATCCCGACCGATCTCGAGTCCAACATCCGGCCGTGGGCGATCCGTATCCAAACAAACCAGCCCAGTTCGCATCGCCGTCCGGACCACCCGATCCCAGCGATCAATCGTCGATGCCAGGCAGTCGAGCATCCGACGAAACTGGAGACGCGTCAACGTGCCGTTGATGACCGGATACTCGATGCTGCAACGGATCTCGCCATCCTCGGGATCATGTTCGTAGCGAATCATCCTGGCCCGCATCATGATCGCGAGGAGCGTATTGAAGAGCGCCTCGCGGTGCTGGCAGATCAGCGAGGAGTAGAGGTTGGGGGCGACGAACTCGACAGAGCCCCCGTCCTCGCTGACCCGCACCACGACCCCGATCCCCTTCTGGCCATCCGCCCGTTCGTAGGAATCGGTGGCGAAACCTGTCAGGAAAGTGCCGTCCGCCTGGAGTCGGTACTTGAGGCCTTCCTCGACGAAAAAAGACTCGATCTGCTCGTTGTGGATGGCCATTGGATCTCTCGGCGAGGCATGTTGGGAATCCCCGCATGCTTGCGCCCGCAGTGGAGTGATCGTCCCGTTAGCAGCGGTCCCGGATTGGGCCAGCCCTGATCAGGAGACAAATCCCCAAGCCTGAAGACTAGGAATATCTCATAGGAATTACGCCCACATTTAGTGGGTGTTTCTGCGGTCGACGAAAAACCGCTGCTTTCTGACCGCAAAGTCTTTCTGGCAAGGGACTTGCGGCACCATTCGATGTCTCTGGACCAAGGTTGTCCAGAGGGGGGGGTATTAATGATGCCATGTCCCGCGGGTGTCTTCCCCGGTGGTCGGGGCGGTCCGATGGGCGACCCTGGAGGCTTGATCCATGAAGGGCAAGAAAAAGGAGAAGAAGTTCGAACTCGAGGGTGTTCTCAACCCGCAGCCAACAAGCATGGCGGACGACAAGTCCGTGTCGGGCTCCGGGAAGCCGGCGGTGGGCGATTCCTGGATCGATCTCGTCAACAGCCTGCAGACCAGCAGCGGCAGCGACATCAAGCCGCTGCTGGATCTGCAGGACCGCTACATGGGGCTGGTCGACGAGGCACTCCGTCACGGGAATGTGAAGGATTGGAACGATCGGCAGGATCTCCGTCAGATGGTCTTCTTCAAGTTTTGGCAGATGCTCCAAATGCCCAAGGGAACGAGGGGGGCATGGGATCCGGGCCGATCGAGGTTCTCCACCGATCCGGTGGCGACAATGCTCTCTAGGATCGCCCGGTCGCGGGCCATCGACTTCCATCGGGGGCGGGTGCGGGGGCGTCGCAAGCATGACGCCTACGCCGACGACCGCAGCCGGTTCGGCGAAGCGGTCTCTGATTACGCCGTGGCCGGCGCTGGTCGCCGCCGAAAGACATTTCTCGCCTGCACGAACCCGAGCGCTGAGCGAAAGCCTGAAGCCGCACTCCGCCGGTATGTCAGCGAAGTAGCCGAACGGGTGCCTGCCGCCGTGGCGAAGCTCCCCCCGGAGCCGCGGCGGATCCTCGCTCTCCGCACCGATGGCCAGAGCGTCCGCCAGATCGGTCGGTCGATCGGCGTGAGTGCCGGCGAGGCCTCCCGACGGCTCACAGACGCTCGCAACCAGGCCCGAAGCAAAATCTGGCAGGCCTGCTGACCACACTTTTCGACGTCCGGCCGCGCCGCCGAAACACCAGCCCAAACCACGCGTAGTGTCAGCATCACATCATTCCCCCCAACAGGAATCCGACCATGCAAAGGCACATACACCGTCCCTCGGAAACTCGAGTTCTCCACGAACCGGGCGAGATTATCCTGGCTGCCGTCGGCAACTTCCTTGAGGATCCGACGTCGGATCGCAAGCCCCGGCCAGCGATCGTGCTGCGTAACGGCGAGTGCCAGCATCTCGTTGCCGGCCTCACCACGCAGCCGATCTACAAGACCAGCGGCGGGAAGCGGTCGGAGGTCCCCAATCCGACTGCGTGCGGCCTAGGCAAGCCGGGGTACCTGTGGAGCCGCCACCCCACGATGCTGTCGAGGATCGATGCCCTGAAGCATCTCGGTTGGATCGACCATGAGACGGTCAAGGTGATCGCCAGCACCATGAAGCTGACGCCGGCCATGTTTCAGGACTTGTGGCAGGCCGCCGAAAAACACCACCCGCGCCGCTGTGACGCACTGTCGCTTTGATTGGCTGTCGGCGCCCTTGAGTGACCGTCACCGACCGACGGCAGACGTCTCGTACGCGTTTTCAGCCTGCCGGGCAGGGCGTTGTGGTTAGGCATTTCGGGCCTCCCGCCATTGAATCCCTCGCACGGGATTTACGGCTTGGAGAGCCGCGATCATTTCCCGGCTGTCATGTCGGCTTGCACGGCCGCCCGTCTGTTCCACCTTCCACTGGACGTTTCGATGAAATCCCGACGCTCTCCTTCTGATGGTGCCCTCCTCGCGACCCCCC
>Ga0207954_1000395_pt1 | contig 14497 bp, 20 predicted proteins | sample CryBogmetaGMA0M_FD_184547 | JGI IMG/M metagenome (GOLD analysis project Ga0207954, IMG submission 184547) | Freshwater microbial communities from Crystal Bog, Wisconsin, USA - MA0M (SPAdes) | ecosystem: Environmental > Aquatic > Freshwater > Lake | place: Crystal Bog, Wisconsin, USA | collected... | reverse complement strand
ACATGATGCACGACATATACCCACCGGACACATTCATCCGCTCGGAACCTGTGCTTGGCGAGTATGTAGACCGGCAATTTATTGCGACAGAGTTTCCGCAATTGGTATTCGTTCACGAAGGTTGCGGTGGTTCATTTTTTCTAATAAGCGCTGAATGCGCGTAATGGGTGCATTATGTATATCGGTTCTTTTTACATAGTTGATAAAAGAGACGTGTGGGAAAAAAACGCCTCCCGCGGTGTCGTGCTCTGGAAACCCGGCGTTAATAGTCGGGGTGAAAATGAATTAATTGCAGTGCCGGGACCAGACGGCGTTGGTCAAAAATCGGTATCTGTGCTTAACGTTATCGGCACTTTCGGCTATAAAGGCGCAGTAGCACGTTACGTGGCTGTGGCTGAAATAAACGGCACGTATTGGGCGATAACTGCGGAGTGTTAATATGCTGTGGCACCCAACAAAATGGTGGACGCAAGAAATAGATGGCGACATCTACGAATGGCCCGGTCAAGGCACGCCGCCGGGTTTGCTCGACAGCGGGTTGTATGACGTCGACCCAATTCAAGGCCCTAATCCATTTTATTTTACTTGTATAAGTTGCTGCTGTACGCCGGCGAAATGCCAAATGCCGCAAGAAATCCTGATGACTATCAGTGGTTTTGCGGGCACGCTTTCTAGTGTCGACCGGCCCGCGGCGTACGGTTACGGCCCTTCAAACGTGTGCAACGAATGTGCTATTTTATGGAGTGGCAGTGAATCCTACTGGTACGGGTATACGCCAGAATGCTGCAAGTGTCGGAAACAAGAAGATTTTTATTGGTGGCCGCGTAATATCGCTGGAGCGGGCGCGACTGGCGGTGACATGTGCGAGCGGACACGCGATATCTGCAGCGTTTTCCCGTCACTCTGTACTGGCGTCGCGCATCCAACTAGATATTACGGGCGCATAGCCGCGCGGTTTATTAACCCGTGCCCGACGTTGTGTACTGATTTTGTGTGGTCTGATTATTCAGTTATTCCGTTTAACGCCGACGCAGAAACGTATTCTTTAGTCGAACTAACAGACTGCGCGCATGCGCCCGGCGCTGACGGAACAGCGCGCCGAGACTACGAGTGCATCACGCAGTCGCGTATAGAGGCCATAAAAAACAACGATTCGTACCTACCTCCGCCGGGTTTCCGCGGACCAAGCGCGGTTAACCTTCTGCCGCTATGCGACGGCAAATTCTGGAACGATCCTACATATTATCGGTTTTGCGTAAGCGGCGGGTTTTGGTGCCAAGCAGAGCACTATAACAATAAATGCTATTCGGTGTGCGGCTATAATTTTAATGGGGGTTGGTACCTCGATGACAACGATTTTTTCTGGAAGTTAACAAAAGACATTGTTGTAAACGACGGGTGGCGCACTAACAAATGGTGCGAAGAGTCTCCAACGCGATGCAAGGGACCTGTGCCTATCGCAGAGGTGAATTGGAAATACTACCGACCTAAATATGTTTTGATATCACAACCGAGTTTCAGTAACTGCGCCGGCTGCCCGAGTTACGGATTTGGTTATGGCTCGTCGTTCTCAAATTATGGACAGGGCACAGACTGGTACGACCCGTATGACGATGGAAACTGCATTGGCAAAACAGACGTTGCCATGGAGGACTTTAACCAGACATTTATGATGCGGGCTGTCGTCAACGAAGCCCCGCCAATGCTGCACACGACGCTGATGCGAACTGGCGCGCGAGACAAGCCAGACGGTGAAGATAGACTACGAGACGCTGAGTTGCTGTATCAGGTAACCCGGTACGAGCAGGCCGACGACGAATGTGGCTGTGTGACGTACGACCGCGGGTACTGGAGTGTTGACTACCCGTGCGAGCCGAAATCTTTTGAGCCGGTATATTGCAAGTGCTTCATCTGCGACCGTTCTCCCGGAATGGTTGCGCCGAAATTAAAGGCTTTCTATACGGGAGATATTGGCAGCGGAGCCGAAATAGATTTCATTCTGAAACACTTTTGCCCGTCGATCTATTTGTCGGGTTTCGGGCCGTACTATAACGGTGCGTGGTGGTATATCGATTCCGTGTCTATACCTGAAGACGCGCGCGGAGCAGAATACAAGATCGGCGACACGTTCGTATTCTCCTATTACGAAGACCCCGCTCGCGGAGGTGAGGCGTCGATGGCCGCTAAGTTCGTGCCCTTTGGGCGGCTTATTACGCTTCAAGAAGCAGTTGTAACTGCCGTTAACGAAGAGGGCGGTATTACCCAACTCGAACTGGTCAGAGCGCCAGACGAGCCGTTCGATAACTGTACTTATACGTACGAAACTGTCGGTGCGTCCACAATCTCGTATCCGAAAGTGCCGCTATACGGTCGTTATTTAACTCACCGTTACGCCGTGGGTATTCCCGGTAACGGTTACGTAGAGGGCGACACGTTTCGTTTTGATATTGTGCCGACGAAGCCAGAAAATCTTATTGAAACTGGCGGCCGGTTCTATCCGTATTTAAAAACGGCCGCAAAAGCGTCACAGAAAGCGATCGCGACCGTGCTTGAAGTGGACAGCCGCGGTGGCATAGTCGATTGGTACATGTGCGGCACTAGAAATACCGCACCCGGATGGTGGATTTATCGTCCCCTAGTCGAGCAAAACTGCAACGATTATTTTCAGACTGGGAAATACTATGACTTAAAGTATGAAAATCGGTGCGAGTATAACTATGTCGGTTATATTCCCGTACGCTACGCGTGGTCTGGTTTTAAAGATCATCAGTTCCATGACAAAACGTATTGCGAGCACGCGTGGGCTGAATTCTCTTTTTCGGTCGATCAAGTCAGCGTTAAAAACGAGATTAGCGTAGTGCCGCCCCCGGGCTGGGCTACAAACGGAAAACAGCCACGGCTGCGCATAAAAACAATTGGAGAGATGAAACTATATAACGAAAAAATAGACCCGCTTTACTACCAGAACTACGAAATTTCAGCCGGCCCTAGCGATGCTGTGTATCCGGGTACAAGTCCGCTTTACAAGAATCACAAGATACCGGTAGAGCAAGGTAGCGTTTTAGAAATTGAGGTCGTTGAACCCGGCGCTGGTTACGTAAAAAAAGTAGAGCACGAAGACGGCACGTACACATGGCGCGCGCTAGAAATGGCGACATATTTCACGCCAGACTATCCGTCGTGCCTCGTAGGTTGTGTTCCGGCTATGTTCATTCGCGGCGTAACGGACGATATCCGTCAGTATATGAACACGTTCTACGGGTGGCCTACGTTCTGTCACTTTAAGGCAGAAATCATCACAGACGTGCCGGAAGACCACCCCAATTTTGGCGGCATACGCCGCATTGTGGTTGAGCAAACTGGGCTGTGGTACTTCAAACACGACTACGATCACGTGTGGTTTGCCAAAGCAGGTTCGAACTGGTACTTCGAATTAGCCGAGCCAGCGCAAGAAGGGCAAGACACGCCGCGAGGTGTCGACCGCTCTGATTACTTTAGTTATGAATGCTGGCACGCCTCTCGCGACAACTGGGGCGAAATGCACCATTACGATGGTTTTTATGAGCCCTACGATTCTGGTTATCATTTGCAACCTATTTACACAAGCGGACCTGTCGGTTACGGCTACGGGTGCGAGGTTATAACAGATCAATCAGAAAGCCGGCTGGAATGGCCGGTCGACCGCCCTTCAATTACTGGCGCCCCCGGTATCGGCGAGGCTGGTGACCATAAAAACCGCTGGTCTCTTAATTTTTGCCCGAATGACTTGTTCGATAAAGGTTTCAGGATGATACTGGTTCATCCCTGCGCGGCGTGCGCCAAGGAGTTACATATTCCCGGTAGTCAAACGTGCTGGAACATGGCGGGGTATGGCGACACCACGCACGCCATGTACGCAGACGATTGGCGCGGCACAGGTACGGCCTTTGTGACAAAACTGGCCGGGTCGCTTATCTTCCGTACGTCTATTCCCACGGTGGCTTAAATGAAACAAGAAATACAGCGACAAAATTCTATCTCTACCCGCACGATGCTTGATCGGCGAGCGTCGTCCGAGAGACAAGGTGGTCCTGCATTTAGATATCTTGCGTTCGACCCGGCACAGTTCTGTCGTTTTGCTGATAATGACGAGGCGGCAAACTGGGAGTGCGTAAACTGCGGTCGTCAAATAGACAAACAAAGGACATTCGGCAACAAGCCCGTCGTGATCTGCAACAAGCCAGCCGAGCCAAGCACAGAAGAGCACGGCGCGATATTACCGATTCGTGATACGCCCGACGGCTCTGGCGGCGTGATCCCGCGACGGCACCGCACTGCGCCGACGTACGGCACTGGATTTGAAATGCGGAAGATTTTTAGGCGTCTGCAGATAGAACTTCCACGGGGTTGTTCGTGTAACTCGCGGGTTATGTTGCTTAACGATATAGGCATTGACGAAGTCGAAAAGATGCGAGATAAAATCATGGGTTGGTTTGAAGACGAAGCCAACAAACGTGCGCTGCCGTACGACGAGAAAAAAGCAAACAAAATTCTTGATATCTCTATGCGTAGAGCGCGGAAACAAGAACTCAAGCACAAGCAAGCAAACCTGAAAAAAGCAGATGGCTAAACTCTATTTTCGTCACGGCACCGTCGGCAGCGCCAAGACGTTAAATCTTCTCGCAGTCGCGCACAACTACCGGCAGCAGGATAAACAAGTTCTGCTGCTCAAGCCCGAGTTTGATACGCGTTTCGGCCGCGGGGTGATTCAGACCCGCGCTGGTATCTCTATGCTGGCCGACGTCGTTGTGGGCGACACGTTAGAAGTGCCAGACTTGACACATATCGTGTGCATTCTGGTCGATGAGTGCCAGTTCTTGCACCATACGCACATCGACCGACTGCGTGAAATTACGCACACCAACAATATCCCCGTTATTTGCTACGGCTTACGCACAGACTTCCGCACGAATTTATTTCCAGCCGCCCGACGGCTATTTGAACTCGCAGATAGCATCGAAGAGGTCAAAACCACGTGCAATTACTGCTTGCGGAAAGCCATCTTCAACCTTAAACTACTCGACGGCGTGCCCACGTTATCTGGGCCATCTGCGGAACTAGGTTGCGAAGAAAAGTATCTCCCCGTCTGTGCAGGATGCTATGACGACCGACACCGCGCAGCCGGAAACCGTTTATAACATCATCTGGCTGGTTAGCCTGATGGTCGCCGGGATTGTGTTCTTCGTCTACATGCTGGGCGAAATGGCGTGGACGCGCGAATATCTAAAAAAATCGCGTGAGCGGAACAAGCCGCCGCGGAACACGTACTACTTCGGCATGGGGCACGAAATAACCGTGCAACCCATTGTGGCCGAAGCCCGGCGGCAAATTGCGCAGGGTTTAAATATCTTTCGCCTGCCGGTCAAAGCCAGCGAAAAGCACATGCGCGAGTACGGCGAAAAGCAGAGTCTCAACCCCGGTTACATCGTTCACCGCACTGACGTCGATGTGCTGTACGTCTATACAGGCGTACCGGGCCCTGACGGTTCTCTATGGCGACCCGTGCAATGGGCGGCCACGCAAAGATATTTATCTGAAGTATCCCGCGCTGCGCCGTCGTCTTGTACGCCACCGCCGCCGAAGCCCGCTGTGGATACTACGCCAGCGAAAAGAAAGTTTCTCCCCCTTAACCCTAATCAAGGATGAACTATGGGTTGCTGCAATAAAACGCCGTGCCAGCAAGAACAAGAAGTTACCCCCGCGGCTACTCAGACAGCCGAGTTCGTGTCTATTGATACACTGCTCACTGGCTTGCTCAAAGTTGCCAAGACGGGGATTAACACGCTGCATATCTCAAACCCTGTAGCAAACCAGTTGGCCGTGACGATCGCAGCCCTCGCGGCAGAGAACGAGTATCTCAAGAAACTCATGAGTGCTCTGTCGCCGATCACAGCCACAGAATCAGCCGCCACGGTCGATATTAGTTTCGGTCCCGGCGGCGCGTACACACTCAGGCTGCCTATTGCGTCAGAATTACAGCGCCGCGAACTCTCCCAGCAGTTTGTAAAGTTAGCCGCCGTGTTGGCCATTGGAAAGCCACAGCCCCAGCAGCAAATGCATCTCTTCAACGACTAATTACTTCTAGAGGCAAGGACGCCGTGACAAAGCCCACGCTGCATCTCGTCGGTATTTTCCATACCGTTCACGACCAAGAATACTCGCACTGCGCGTTTACCGGAAAAGCCCTGCGCTTTTCCAAGATGATGCGCATGTACGGCTACGACGTCATCGAGTACGCCAACGCCGGCAGCATTAGCGAGGCCAGCGAAAAGGTGGTCATGCTAACAGAAGCCGAGGTCAATAAGTATTTAAACCAAGACAAGAAAGACTTCCACGGAAACCTCGCCGCGACTGGCACGCCGCACCACACGCTATTTGAAGAGCGTCTCAGGCCGGCGATCAAAGCCCGGATCAAGCCCGGCGATTTAGTGTGCCACCCGTTTGGGCATTCGCACTCAATTTTGATGCAGGACCTGCCGAAGAATATTCACATCGAAACTGGAATTGGATATCCGACGTTAATGTCTGGCACGATGCGGATATTTGAGTCGTATGCGTGGCGGCATTACCACTGCGCCAAAGAAGACCGGCAGGGCACGAACTACGAATGGGTAATCCCGAACTACTTTGATTTAACAGCGTGGGAACCCAGTTACGAGCCGGGTAAATACATTGCGTTTTTGGGGCGCATCACGGGCTGCAAAGGTTTAGATACCATTGTAGAAATAGCCAAATACATCGGCGACAAGAAGATCGTGCTGTGCGGACAAGGCGATCCCAGCCCGTGGCAGCATCCCAACATTGAATACTGGGGGCCACTGACCGGAACCCAACGCAGCGAATTCATGCGCAACGCTATTTGTTCGCTCATGCCTACAACGTTTATAGAGCCCTTTGGCGGGTCTGGCGTCGAGGGGATGCTATGCGGCACTCCGCTCATTGCGGCCGACTACGGCGCGTTTACAGAGACCGTGGTAGAAGGCGTGACGGGCTACCGGTGCAAGACGCTCTGGGACTGGCTCGACGCTTTAGAAGTCGTGGGCGATTTAGATAGAAAGAAAGTGGCCGACGTTTCTCGGTCCCGATACAGTCTGGAAGCCTGCGGGGCTCAGTACGACAAAGCCTTCCGCCAGATACACGAGTTATACTCTTCAGGCTGGTACACGCTGCCGGAAAAATACACACGCCGCAAGGTCGAAGCGCCCGTAAAACCGACCTAAATTTTTGCCAATAATCTGGCATATTATATGCACCCCGTGGTTTTGTATCGCGGATTTTGTGCGCGCGTTCAGACTGGAGGGAACCATGTCCCCGCGTAGATTCTTGGTTGAGTTTACTGTGTTCGTGTGCGCCTGTGCTGGAGCCTTTGTTGGCTACTGTGCCGGTCAGCAGTTCGAGCAGCCGTATGTTCAACTCATGCTGGCATTTACGGGAATGAGCCTTGGCGGCGCATTCACCGATATCTGCCTAAGAGGAGAAAACCGATGAGGTTTCCGTTTTTCGCTCTGTTGGTTGCAGGATGTGGTGTGATTGGGTACGCTGCCGACCCCAACAGCCCCGCTGGCCAGCAGGCAGCGGTAGCCTGTCGGGCGGTGTTGGAAGCAAACTTTCAAGCCATGAATAACGAGGACGTTGACGCCCTGCTGGCTACGACGAGTTCGAAAACCGGCAGCCCAGAACAGATGGCAGAGTTCCGGGCCGAGGCTGAAAAGATGTTTGAAGACACGGATGCGTATTTCCGCGTTGACGGTTTTGAGTTCTACAAGTTCCAGCCGCCGTACGCTTACGCTTACGTGAACCAGATGACGCTGCCCAAGAACGAGTCTGATCATTACCCGCGCGAGCAGGGTAAGTTGAACTTCCGGCATCACTCAGCCCTGCTGCCAGAACACAAACTGGTGCAGTACAAGCAGAAGTTCCACTTTGACAACGGTCAGTGGAAACTACACCGGGTGCTATCGGAACCGCAACCGGTCGATAGTTGGTCAGCGCGGAAGTTAAAGACCGCGGGTGAAGGTAACGGAAATGGAAACAGCGCACCTGCGCCTGTCTGCAAAGACGGCAAGTGCGGTTCTCCGTTTATCCGTGTTCGCCCGCGGTAGTCGTCCCGGCGACTTAAAAAAGGCTTTAGGTCGGGTAGCGTGAATTTGACAATTCGGTAGCGTGTTCGTCGCAATGGTACCGGCTTGCAACCGGGAAACGGCGCACACAAAGAACGACATGCCTCGAACTCGTAGGCCAACAGTCCGGCTGCACGGGCTGCAAAACTACGAGGAAGGCGGGCCGGCTATGCAGACGCTGTTTGAAAAGTTGCGAAGCCGCTGCTGGGGAACCCGGTGGTGTGCAGTGCGGCAACCATGTCGTTTTGTTGGGGCTCTAGCACAATTGGTTAGTGCAAGAAACTTTTAATTTCTAGGTTCCGGGTTCGAGTCCCGGGGGCCCCACTGGTTTGATAGTTCATCTTCAAGGAGGAGACAATGAACTGGGTCGTTATGCTTCTTATGTCGATCTTGATGCCTGTGGTTCAGCCGGCGGTGCAAAACGGAGTTCAAAAAATGTCGGCCAAGATTCAACAGGTATCGTCCCAACCGCAGCCCTACATTACGTACCACGAGGGCCGCTGGTGGAAACTAGAGAACGGTCAGTGGTACGTCTGGCAAAAGGAAAATAACAATGGCAACGACCGCGCCGCTCTTTGAGTTGTATTTCACCGGTGAGTACGACAAGATTCCGTCGCACATGCGGGACGCGCTTAAGCGGTACGTCACCGAGCGCGTGGCTCCGGGCAACTTCCTGCAGGCCGTCATCACGAACGACCTGCGTGACGCCTGTGGCCGCGCCGACAGTGACAACCTGCCGCTGCTGCCCGTCTACGTCCGCTGGCTCTACAACGTCGCTCCGGGCTGTTGCTGGGGTAGTCCAGAGAACTACAAAGCGTGGATAAACGGCGAGTGATCTGTGCCTTTTGACGTAAAGTGTTACGCTACAATGCTTTAGCGTTTGCGAGATATGCGCATCGTATCTAAACCATTGTCAGACAAACACTTACGTCAAAAGGTTTTTGGGAGCGTAGTCCAATTGGCAGAGACACGGGGTTTAAGTTCCCGCAAGTGTGGGTTCGACTCCCACCGCTCCTACTGGTTTTGTTATCTTTTCACGGAGGGTTTCATGACAACGTCTCTTGTAGATATCTTGTCGAACTTGACGGTGCTCGATACGTCTGAAGCACGCCGGGTAATCGTCGAGGGCAGAGTTCGTGTCGACGGGTCGGTCGTTGATGATCCGGCTGCCCGTGTGTCTCCGCCGGCGCACATTTCGTGCGGGGACGCGACGTTTCACATCATGGAGTAAGGCATGTCGGCGTTTGAAAAATACGCTTTTCGGGCGTGTAAGATCGTGCCGTTGCAGCACGCTGTGAATGTGACTGGTCCGTGCTACTCGTGCAACAAAGAAATATCGGTGGCCTGCTCGCCGGCTGATTTGGAGAAGTGGCGTAACGGTGGCTACGTCCAAGATTGCCTGCCCTATCTCGGCCCTGCGGAGCGCGAGTTTTTAATCTCTGGTATCTGCAGCACATGCTGGGACAAAATGTTCCCCCCGGAGGATGAAGATGACGGAGACTACGGAGAAGGAGAATGACACAGCGACGTACAAGCCCGACCTGTGCTACCGTTGCGACGGGCAGATGGGCCTGTTCTCGCTGAAAGACACGTGGAAGATGAACATCGACGGCGCGTTGCATGACGTGCCGGTCTTCTCGGTGCCGTGCCTGAAATGTTTAGGGTGCGGCATTACCGTGCTCAACGGTTGGTCTGACGAGATAGTTCTTTACTGCCTGAATAAATATCTAGACCAGCGTGGGTTAAATACCCGCTGGCACAAGGTGCGCCGCTGGGTGCGCCGCCGCCTGTTGTGTTATCGCGACCGGTGGGACTTCTGGGTCTACAAAACCTTCTATAAAAAGGAACAACAGCATGACAATGCCGATTGAGATTGAATTGCTGGTCGCGGCGTGGGATAACGCCAAGAAAAACGTGTTCTGTGTCGAGGACGACATGGACATCGACGCCGAGAGTGGCGAGATCGTAGATATCGGCGAGATGGACGACGAACGTGCAGACCTCGTCGCCGCGCTTGACGACAAGATATCGGACCTGATTTCGTACTACCGCGCCGGTACCGATCACAACATCTTTTACGGCGAGGACGATGAATCGAAGTTCGTCGGGGTGCGGTATGACGACGAGAGCGAAGACGACATCCGCGAGACCGCTGAGAATCTTTGACGGCTAGGCGCATAGCACAGTTGGTTAGTGCGCCTCGCCTACACCGAGGAGGTCGGGGGTTCGAGTCCCTCTGCGCCTATTTCCAGTTCGCACGGCGCGAACACAACCAAAGGGCTAACTATGCAACACATTCGAGTTGGTGGTACGTTCAGCGGCGGCGTCGTAGTTTCGATCAACCGCGAAGGTATCTTTGTGCTCAAGAATGGCATGACGCGCTTCTATACGGCGCAGGAAGTTGAGCAAACGTTGGACCGGGCGCTCGCTGCCGGAACGCGTTAAATAACAAAACCCGGTGCGGGGTGTTTTTACATGTGGTCAGGCGCCCCCCTGCCCACAATCACGGAGGATTTATGATCCGTTTCATGTTGTGCCTGTGTCTGGTTGCTTCTGCCCTCACGGTCGAGGCTGCACCCAGACGGCGTTATACCTACACCACGACACCGACGACCTCGTCGATGCCCGTGTCTGGGTACACGTCAACTTCCTCTATGCCAACCTACACGGGTAATACCGGGTCGGCCCAAGGGGTGGCGGAAATACAGGCTTCTCGGGGCTACGTCGGTCACTTCGGTGGCAACAGTGGCTACGAAGGCTGTGGCTCTGGTTCGACGCCTGAGCAGGCTTTAAACAACTGCTGCTATTCCAATTCTGGAATGGCTGTGGTGGATCAGGGCGTAGCCTGCGGCCGTAATGGCCGTTGGTACGCCTGCAAGCGTTACCGTTGATGGTGCCGGGTGGGCACCGTCTGGACGCCCAAGCCAGCGGTGCCCGCCCGCCCTTCGGGGCGTTCGTCTAATGGTTAAGACGCCAGTCTTATTAACTGGTCACGGGTGTTCGACTCACTCACGCCCTATTACTTGAAAGGGAAAACATGTCAGACGAGAACAATGTGATTCTGTTGATTACGGAAGAGTACGGCTACCAGCACTGGATGGCTGTGCTCACACAGACAGAGTTTGACGCGACTGTGGCGCGCTGGAAGACGATAAAGGGCCTACACTGTCTTGTGCCAGTACCGCTGCTGTTCCCGCAGGCGAAGTTATCCAGCCGGGAAGAACTGGTATCGGCGGAGGAGCAGGCGACGTTCTACGGCGACAAAATAGTGTCGGTGCATGTCCATCAGGCCGACGACTCGCACATCGCCGGCGTGGTGTACGAGATTCCCGAAACTGAGAATTTCGAGATCGACGGCAAGGTCTACAGCGAAGACGAGATCAATGATATCTATCAAGCGCACAAGCGCGAGACCAGCCGAGAGAAAGAGCAAAAAGTCGAACTGCCGCCAATGCCCACCCGCACGGTGACGCAGTTGCTCCTGCTTAAGAACCGGCTTATCGAGGTTGAATCTGAAGTGTTTGGTATTCGCCAGAAGATTGATATTATTCTGGACGAATTGATCACACACCTTGAGCACACGAAGCAAGTTGAGTTCAAGGAAGTGTGACGGCAGGCCCCATCGTCTAATGGTTAGGACACCGCCCTTTCACGGCGGTAATCGGGGTTCGAATCCCCGTGGGGTCAATTACGTCAGCGTATACTGCTCGCAAACTGACGTATAATCGTTGGAGGCTGTCTGCTGTCGTCAGGTCGTGACGCGAAAGTTCACATGTTGTTTAGAGCAGTTAACTCGGTAGCCCAACTGGCAGAGGCGGCAGACTCAAAATCTGCATGTTGTGGGTTCGACTCCCACCCGAGTTATTCCCCAGTCGTATTGATAACTCACCGCCAAACGGTGTTTTACTGATATGATTGGGGTTTTCTGGGCCCGTACCGGTATCGACAGGATGGAGACAGTCAAGATTGCATGCCGTGGTTGGTCAGCAGGCCACGTTAAAAGCAGACCAAACGCTAACAGGCGCCCCTGTTGCTCTCGCTGCCTAGCCCACAAGGCTGGTAGCCCGCGAAGTTAACCCAAGTCGGAAGGGTTTTCCTAGCGGTCGTTAAATCCGACTCGGTTCAGCACACTGCCCGGTACTGCTGCGCCTAAAAAAGTTCTGGGCTGGTTTACGTTATTACCGCGCTGGCAGGGTGATGCGTAGATAAGACTAAGTTCGCCAGACAAGCATGTAGACATCTTGATTCGAAACATCTCTGGACGCGGGTTCGACTCCCGCCGGGTCCACTAAATCTCGGCAGCGTGTGTACAGCGCTGCGAAATGCAGGGGGAAGTTAGTCCTCCTTAATTCGTTTGTGGGAGGGTAGTAGCAGTATTGATATCTATGGCCGGGCGCATCGGCCCGGTCGCCAAATAGATACCAATACGCCCGATAGGACCACGTCCCTGCGGCGAGATTTTCTTTCACTCACTGTGCCATCGGCACATACTTTACTTGACAAAGGTTTTAAACCATGACGACGATGATGAAGAACGCTAAGAAGAGCAAGCCCGAGAACCATCTGGGCCCGAATGATGATAAGAGCGATCCGGCAATTGCCGATCGGCTGGGCGTGACGATCTCCGCACCGAATTTCCAGACGGTGGAAGTTGTTGTCCGCGGTACGACGCCAATGGTGCAGTTGGCGTTTGGCGAGAAGGCGCGAAACCAGATTCGCGAAAAGCAGGCGGCCGGCTCGACCGCCAAGAAGGGCAAGCGTGAAGCCAAGGACTTCGACGCGGCTTTTGAGCAGGCCATCCACCGCAGCCGCGAAGGCTGGTGCGGGCTCCCGGCCGCCGCTGTCCGCGCGGCGATGATCCGTGGTTGCTCGCTCTGTGGCTTCGAAATGACGAAGGCGAAGTTGTGTATCTTCGTGCAGGGCGACGGCTACTCCGCGACGGAAGGCACGCCGCTTATCAAGATGTACCGTGAAGGCGCAGATGGCGAAGAGATCGCCGCGGAGCCGCACCACGTCGAGCACATGGTGAAGAACGCCACGGGTGTCGCTGACATCCGCGTTCGCGCGATGTATGACGAAGATTGGCGGGCCCGTATCCGCGTCCGGTTCGACGCTGATATGTTCACGACCACAGACGTGGCCAACCTGCTCATGCGCGCCGGCCTTCAGGTCGGTGTCGGTGAGGGTCGGCCGTCGAGCCCCAAGTCCTGCGGTATGGGCTGGGGTCAGTTCGAGTGTGTTCAGGAGCAGGCATAAACATGGCCAATAAGGAAGACATTCTGGCGGAACTCGCGCAACTTCGGGAACAACACGGCACACTTCGCGCCGAAGACGTTCTTGAATTCGCGAAGGACGAAAATACGGCGCTGCACGCTGAGTTTGAGTGGGATGATACCGAAGCCGCGCGTCAGCATCGACTGGCGCAGGCCCGAAAGATCATCCGCATTAACGTGCAGGTGATCCCCACCGCCCGCGGTAATGTAACAGTGCCGGTGTACGTTTCGTTGTCGTCTGACCGTATTCAGCCCGGCGGTGGTTATCGCCGACTTGAAGACGTGATGAACGACTCGAAACTCAGAAACGAGTTTCTCGCGCAAGCGCTCGCTGAGTTTGAGCGGGTGCGGCGTAAGTATCAAAACCTGCAGGAATTGTCGCCTATCTTTGCGGCAATTGAGCGCGTGACGCTCCAGCACGCGCAGCAACCCGTAGCCACTTGATTCTGCTATAGACGCGGCAGGCAAGGCGGGGAATGGCTAGTCACGGCCAGCCTTCGTGAGGTCCGTTACGTTACGGCAGGCTCGGCAGGGTTAGTCAGGGTGAGGTGAGGTCGGGCAGGCAAGGCATGGACAGGCCCGGCGAGGAAGGGCTGGTCATGGTCTGTTGGGGCAAGGCGAGGCAGGCTGGGTAAGGCACGGCGTGGCCGCGTGAGCAGCGGTATGGCGAGGCAGGCTTGGTGTGGCACGCCAAGGCGCCGCATGCTAGGGCTCGCTCTGGCAGGCATGGCGTGTTAAGGGCTGGTGTGGTAGGGCTGGGTGTGGCAGGTCTGGCGAGGCATGACTGGGTAAGTCGCGGAGAGGCAGGGTACGGCAGGCAAGGTTAGACAAGTTGAGGATAGATATGGCCTGTTGTGGTCTGATCTGGCAGGTAAGGCGAGGCGCGGTATGGTGCGACTTGGCATGTTTCGTTATGGCAGGCACGTTATGGCGTGGCTAGGTCGGTCGGGTCCGCTATGGTCAGTTCTGGCGTGGCAGGCAAGGTTAGTTGTGTCGAGGCATGTTTAAGGCAAGGCGAGGCAGGCGTGGTGAGGCATCGTAGGGTCAGACTAGGCACGGCTAGGC
>Ga0207954_1000394_pt1 | contig 14539 bp, 17 predicted proteins | sample CryBogmetaGMA0M_FD_184547 | JGI IMG/M metagenome (GOLD analysis project Ga0207954, IMG submission 184547) | Freshwater microbial communities from Crystal Bog, Wisconsin, USA - MA0M (SPAdes) | ecosystem: Environmental > Aquatic > Freshwater > Lake | place: Crystal Bog, Wisconsin, USA | collected... | reverse complement strand
GAGCAAATGTTGGCCAGCGCAGTAAAAGATGGTTGGTTCGTCTCGGCAGACCTTGGAAAGATCGAAGGAGGTAAGTTAATCGTTGAAGGTCGCAGCGACGATGTGATTATCTCTGGCGGAGAAAATATTTCTCTCGGCCATATTGAGCGCACTCTGCAGGCACGATTTCCTGAAGTAACTTTTGCCGCCTTTGCAATCAGCGATCCGCAATGGGGAGATTCACTTCATCTTGCAGTTGTGGGTAAAGATGTTGTTGAAGAAGATTTGAGTGCTTACCTCGCTTCAGAAGTTGGGCCATTTGCAAAAGTGAAAGGTTTCCTTCATTTACCTGAACTTCCCTTGATGGGAATCGGTAAGGTTGACCGTAAGAAGTTAGCGGAACTATTTACGGAGGCAGCTCATTAATATCTGGATCCAAGGAGCACGCCCGCGCACACTTCCGGCAGCAATTGCGCCCGTACTCGTTGCAACTGCCGCTGCGGGTTCGCACCGCAAGCCGCTAGAAGCTCTATTGGCGCTGCTGGTAAGCCTCTCACTTCAGATTGCTGTGAATTTCTCCAATGATTACTCAGATGGAATCCGCGGAACCGATGACAATCGCATTGGCCCGGTAAGACTTACTGCATCAGGGTTAGCGCCTGCTGAAGCCGTGAAGCGCGCAGCGATTATCTGCTTTGCCTTCGCATCGATTGTCGGAATTTATCTCGCATACCTATCTTCGTGGTGGGTCATCCTGATTGGCATTGCATCGATTGCTGCTGCTTGGTTCTACACAGGTGGAGCAAATCCTTATGGATATAAGGGACTTGGTGAAGTTTCGGTCTTTATCTTCTTTGGTGTGATTGCAACTGTGGGTTCTTACTATGTTCAAACTCTTCAGCTCTCATGGGTTGCAATTGCTGCATCAATTCCGATGGGAACTCTTGCTTGTTCACTCCTTGCGATTAACAACATTCGCGACCGTGCCCAAGATCTACAAGTTTCCAAGCGCACCTTGGCTGTGCGCCTTGGGGATAAGAACTCACGCCGCTTCTTCGTATTCCTGCTGATTGGCGCCTATCTCTTCGCTGGCCTTACCTTCAAACCTTTTGCACTTCTGACTCTAATTACAGTGCCAATTGCAGTAGGAATCTCGCGTGAAGTACTCAACGGGGCAAGTGGAGGAGATCTAATTCCGCTTCTTGCTAAGACTGGCAAGTTGCAGCTGATCTTCGCAGTAACTTTCGCTATCGGGCTTGCGCTCTAGACCGATAGAATCTACCTATGATCAAGCTTGAAGGTTTATTGGTTCTTATCTCACTTGCGCTTGTTCTCTACTCATTTATTGATTGCGCAAGGCGTGAAGATTTTGAGCTTCAAAGACTTCCTAAATGGGGATGGCTTCTCATTATCTTCTTTACCGGTTCATTTGGAGCGATTGCGTTTCTTGCTCTTGGTCGCAAACCCCGTAGCGGCAATGGTGGAACAAAGGTAAAGAAGCGCGTGCTTCCGCCGGATGATGATCCAGATTTCTTACGTAGTATCTGACCTATAGACCAGAGTAAGTGTGTTTTCCTGTACCCCAGACATTGACGTATACATAGTTAAATAAGAATGTAGATCCTGCAAAGATGCAGAGCCATGCAGCTCTGCGTCCGCGCCAGCCCACAGTGACGCGAGCGTGTAGGTATGCGGCGTAGGCAACCCAGGTGATAAATGCCCAGGTCTCTTTTGGATCCCAACCCCAGTAACGACCCCATGCGCTCTCGGCCCAGATTGCCCCGGCAATAACTGCAAAGGTCCATAAAGGAAAGACAAAGGCAACAAGGCGATAGGAAAGTTGATCGAGAACTTCAAGAGATGGAACTCGTTGTAACCACAATGGTCGGGGTCCGCGGCTCTCTACTCTTTCGAGGTAGAGATAGGCAGCTGCCACAACATTTGCGAGTAAGAAGACGCCACCAGAGATAATTGCTGAGGTTACGTGGATGACGAGCCAGGTTGATTTCAGCGCGGGAACAAGTGGGGCGCTATTGCGATACAAGAGCGTGATTGCAGTTCCGAGGGTCAACAGAACAGAGAGTGAGACGAAGAGGCCGAGCCAACGCAAGTCATACTTACGAAGTGCAGCTAGATAAGCACCAGTGAAAGCAAGTGCGCCGGTAATAGAGAACTCGTACATATTTCCCCATGGCACATGCTTGGCAGATATGCCGCGAGCAACGACGCCAGCGAGTAGCAGTAAGAAGCCGAGGATCATCATCGCGGTTGCAATGCGCGCAGTCTTTTCAGTGCGCTTGTAATCCAGGGTCTTTACTAACAAGTTGCCTTCGGTGGAATCTGCCACTTCTGGAGCCCGCACTGCAAAGGCAGTTTCAAATGCGTGAGCAATAAAGGAGATAGTAAAGAGCGCCATCGCTGAATACACGAAGTAATTAGATATATATGCCCACGTTGTCTGCATTACTTCTCTCCCTTTAACGCTCTGACAAAATCTTTGATCTCTGCTTCAAGGCCCGGAGCCCCGTTTTTAGCAAGTCCTGCAACTTCAACACCATCTGATGTAATGCGGATCCAGATTCGACGACGACGTCCGTAGAGTGAAGATAAGAGGCCTAGGACAGCAACAATACCGCCGACCAGCGCATACTTCTTTCCGGGATCTTCGACGATCTGCAGGTTGATCCACGGAACAACGGTCTCTAATGTGATGGAGCCCTCAGGATAGGTAAAGGTTTCACCAGGTTTGACTGATCCGAGGCCCACTTTGGTGAGCTTTGTTGTATCGAGTCTGTAAACAGATTGTGGAACTCCTGAATCAAGGCCGAGATTGCCTTTCCAGATCGAGAAGAGCAATTTGGGATCGAGTAGCTCTGGAAATATTGAGACTGCGCCTTGTCCGGCTGTACGAGAATTTGTTGGAACAAAAGATCCAACAAAACCAATCTGCGGATTTGCATCAGGAACTTTGATTGCACCGATTGATCGCAAGTTTCCATCTTGTGGCAAGAATGGAACCGGTCCTTGAAAGGCAACATCGCCCATGGAATCTCGAACCGTTACTACAGGGCTATAACCATTGGCTTGCAAGTAGACGCGAGTATTTCCAAAGGTTAAAGGTTGGTTGACCTTCATAGTCTCTGTACGTGTCACACCATCGTTGGTGACTGTAACCCACGCTTTGTAATCCTTAGGAGCATTGGTGGCTGGGTCATATTGCGCAACAAATTTATCTACATGAATCTGAAACGGGGTCAGTGATTTATCACCCGATAACTTTCCAAAGGACAAGGTGTCATAGGACGTTGGCACGTTGATAAAGCGCTCTCCCACATTGACGATTGCTTCACCTTTCATACCAAAGAGCGAACCAAAACTCACGCCGATCAGAATAAGGATGAGAGATAGGTGAAAGAGAAGATTTCCAGTTTCGCGCAGATAACCTTTTTCGGCTGAGAGTGATTGACCTTCGTTGAGAACTCTAAATCGATTCTTCTTAAACCATGCGGTTGCGCGATCTAAGACCTGAGCATCTGTAGCAAAGGTCTGGTACTCCTCAAGGCGCGCCAGGTTCTTGGGTGTGGCAGGTGGTTGTGCGCGCATCGCTTTAAAGTGCTCAACGCTGCGTGGAAGTACACAGCCAATCAGTGAGATAAAGAGCAAGATATAGATAGCGCTAAACCATGGGGATCCATAGACATCAAAGAGTGAGAAGCGGTCATACCAAAGTGCTTGTGTTGGATTCTTGGTGATGAAATCACGAACAGCCATGGGATTGGTAATTCGTTGCGGAATCAGAGATCCAGGAATCGCGGCAACACCCATCAACATCAAGAGAATCAGCGCTGTGCGCATACTTGTTAATTGGCGCCACGCATATCGAGCAAGGCCAAGGAAACCTAGCTCTGGAATCTCAATCTCTTGGCTCATCAGATCACCGGCGCAAAGTTAGAGATGAGATTGCGCATCTCAATCATGAGGTTGGTCCACAAGCCCGTTAATTGCAGAACGCCAATCACGATAAGAAGTGCCCCACCAACTTTTGAAATCTTGCCACCATTCTTGACCATCACGCGACGAAGAGATTGTGATTTATCGAGATAGAGCCCCGTTGCGATAAACGGTAATCCGAGGCCTAAGCAATATCCCAGCGAGAGAATTGCTCCGCGCATCGCACTTGATTCTTGAAAAGCAAGTGCTTCAACGCTGGCAAGTGCTGGACCAATACATGGTGTCCAGCCAACGCCGAAGAGAAAACCGAGAATAGGTGCACCAACAAGTCCACCTGTTGTTGAAATCTTTGGGCGCAACGTTGGCATCATCGGAAATGCTCCAAGGAAGATCACACCCATCACAATGGTAAGTAGCCCCATAAAGCGCGTGATGATCGCTTCATGAACTGAGATGCGCGCACCAAGTTCGCCAAAGAGTGCGCCATACGAGATAAAGAGCGCGCTAAAACCTGCGACGAAGAGTGCAGAACCTAGGAAGACTTTGCCGCGTGCCTGCGAGAAACCTGCTGCAAAGGAGAGGTAGCCCGGAACAAGTGGCAATACACAAGGAGAAAGAAAAGAAATTAACCCGGCAAGAACTGCAATGGGAAAGGCTGTGAGCAAGAAACCATCCATCAAATGGTTAACGACAAAGTCTGTCACTCCGCGCTCACCTTCTCGATGAGAGTGCTCAGAGATGCAACGGTAACTGAACCGGAAATACGAGCTGCAACACGTCCAATACGGTCAATCACAACAGTGGTTGGAATCGCATTAGCGGGAAGCGATTTTCTAAAACCAATCAAAATCGAATCATCAATCAGCGTTGGGTAAGGAGTTTTGCGAGTACGGGCAAAGGCCTCGGCATTAACTGGGTTATCGCGGGTCAAGATTCCAATAAATTGCACATCAGCATATTTATTGGCAAGGGCTGAAAGCGTTGGCTCTTCCGCTCTGCAGGGTGAACACCACGATGCCCAGACATTGACCACGGCAATCTTGCCGGGCGTAAATGAAAATTGAGTTCCGTTGAGAGTTGTTCCGGAAATCTTTGGGGCAGCGATGCGATCTGCAAGCTTTATCTCGGTGACTGCACCGCTTCCTGCGATAAAGCTCTGTTGCGCCTTTGATGCTCCCCCGTTGCTGCAGCCTGACAGCAGAAGTACGGCGATCAGGGCGAGGGCAATTTTCTTCATTTACTTGGGTGGAAGTAGATGTTTGGCGGGTTCAGAGTACGAAGTTCCGGTGATCATTCCATCGTCATCAAAGTGAATGCTTGTCACTGAAGCGAGAGAGCATTCGCGCTTACGTGGGTCATGTAGCAGGCTGCGACCTTCAATAGCGCTTCGCAGAATCCAAATAGGTAGTTGATGCGATACAACGATTGCATCCTTACCTTTCGCTGCTTTATTGGCATCGAAGATTGCGGCAAGCATGCGAGAGATTTGTACTTCATATGGTTCGCCCCATGATGGCTTCCACGGGTTATATAAATGGCGCCAAGAAGATGGGTGCTTCAAAACACCGCTACCTAGTTCAAAAGATTTTCCCTCAAATACATTGGCAGCTTCAATGAGACGTTCATCGGTATGAATATCTAGCGAGTGTGCCCGCGCAATAGGAGCTGCAGTCTCTTGGGCGCGTTGCAATGGCGAAACATGGAGAGCGCCGATATTGAGATCTTTCGACCAAGTGCCAATTACTTCAGCCATCTCTTCGCCACGCTTTGATAAGCGCCAACCAGGTTGGCGGCCATAGAGAATCTTGTTGGGATTTTCTACCTCGCCGTGGCGAATAACGTGGACAGTGGAACTCATAACGATAAGCATAAAGCGTCCTATTGGGGCTCTTATCTATAGGCTAGTGACATGGCACTCACATCGAAGCGGGCGGCCTTCTTCGATGTAGATAACACCCTCGTCCGCGGGTCCACTCTCTACTTCCTTGGAAGAGGCATGTACCAGCGCGGCTTCTTTACCAAGGCCGATATCTCACGTTTCGTCGTGGCCAATATCAGATTCCGTATGACAGGAACCGAGAAGAAAGAAGTTATTGAGAAGTATCAGAACGCCGCAACTGATTTTATTGGTGGCCATTCTGTCGAAGATATTAAAAAAGTTGGAGAAGAGATCTACGACGAATTCGTATCTCCTAAGTTGTGGCAGGGAACATTTGAGATTGCTAAGTCACATCTCGATAAAGGTGAAGAAGTCTGGCTCGTTACGGCAGCTCCGCAAGATATGGCAAATATCATAGCCGAACGTCTTGGGCTCACTGGTGCACTTGGCAGTAAAGCGCTGATTAAGGATGGTGTCTATACAGGCGCTCTCGATGGAGAGTTACTGCATGGTTCCCGTAAGGCGTTGGCAATTCAGGAACTTGCCCGCGAACATGGTTTTGATTTAGCCAATTGCTACTCGTACTCCGATAGCCACAATGACATTCCACTTCTGCAAGCGGTGGGACATCCCTCTGCAATTAACCCTGATGCAGTTCTACGTATTAGAGCGATGGCTGAAGGTTGGCCAATTCATGACTTCCGTCGCGCCCGCTTCATCAATAGATTGTTAGGGCCTGCAGTCAGCAGACTTGCTGCAGTCGCTACTTGGTTTACACCTCGTAAACGTTAAGCGCGCTTCATTCGAAATTGAATCTTCGCTCGGACAGAAGTCACGGGTAACCAACCCCATTGACGTGAATCTGTGCCTGCAGTGTTATCACTCAAGAGAAATATTTCGCTATTGGCTTTTGTGGAACCTCGTACTTCGGTAATTCTCTTGACGTAGAAGATTCCAGGTTGTTCATCGCGTTCTATCACGACAACATCACCGATTCGCACCCTGTTCCAACCAGCGAGTTTGTAATCAGCCCATCGACCCATCAGCCAATCACCGGCGCGATATGTAGGCTCCATAGAGTCGCCTTCGACGACCATTGATGCGTACTTTGCCATGGGTCGAATTCTATTCACTCCTGGAGTACTCTCTGACTTATGAGAAATATTCTTACACCTAAAATTACAGTCCACGCACATTGCGATCTACCTTGCGGTGTCTACGATCCAGCACAAGCAAAGATCGAAGCGCTCTCTGTAAAGGCATGCATGGAGAAATATGCAGCTAATACAGATGTTGATTTCCGCTCACGTTCAGTTGCAATCAAGGAAGAGCGTTCACATCAGGTCAAAGAGCACCTCTGGGTTCTCTGGACCGATTACTTCAAGGCTCCTCACTTCGAGAAGTACCCACAGCTTCACTCACTCTTCAACGAAGCAACAAAGCTTGCAGGAGCTGCAGGAACAAAGGGAACTCAAGATATTGCAGTGGCAGATTCATTGATCGCAAAGATTGATGAGATTGCAGCGATCTTCTGGGAGACCAAGAAGGCTTAATTAACCTATTAACGATTGAGCGGCTGTTCGAGCGAGGAAAGATAATCGCTCGACAGTCGCTCTTTTGATTTCAGCGTGTGCACAGTGGCGTTCGCCATCGTAAACCTCGCACTCAAAGGTAAGTTCGCGGCCATCGATATTGGTAACGCGCGCATTGGCACGAAGTTCTGCACCAGCTGTTGCTGATCCAACAATCTGCAGTGATGAGTGAGTAAGAAATGTTGTCTCACCAGATTCGAGATATTCCGAAAGCGCTGCAACACAGGCGTTCTCCATCAGCGTTAAGTAATGCGATGGTGCAACGACGGGAAGATCAGAGACTCCCATAGTTACGCAGGTATCACCGGGGCGAACGTTCATCACTGAGAAGCCAACTGCTCCCAGGACTTCTTCGGCCGGTTTCATACTTAAGAGATTAGTCCTCGCCGTCGATAAAGTGCTGGATATGCGTCTGTTCGATCTGAATTTCACGGTGCTCGACATTGCCGAATTCGTCGATCTCGATGGAGATTTCGGTCATGCTGAACTGAGTAACGACCTCTGTTGAACCCGCCCCGGCCATCTGCGCACGAATTTGTTGGTGGATACTTTCGTGGAGGTCATCTGGGGCAACTTCATCGCAGGATCTCTTGAGAACGTTCTGCAACATCTGCTGCATCAATCGCTCATGCTCAATCTCGGCTGCGCATGGGCCGCAGGTAACGATGTGGGATTGGATTGCATCAGCCTGCGGAATCTCTTGAAGTTCACCTTCCAGGATAAATACAACAGATGCCAAGACATCGCCACATTGAATCTCTATAAAGCTCATTCGCTCTCCCCCTTCTTTGCGCTCTTAGATGCGGGGGCATCGGTGTTGTAACCAAGCTCTTTTGCATACGAGGTAAGTTTTTCGCGTAGCTGCTTACGTCCACGGTGTAGACGTGACATCACGGTTCCTGCAGGTGCTCCCACGATCTCGGCAATCTCTTTATAGGAGAAACCTTCTACATCTGCCAAGTAGACAACCATGCGGAACTCTTCTGGAATCTCTTGTAGTGCGCGCTTGATATCGCTATCTGGCAGATTTTCGAGCGCTTCTTGTTCTGCAGATTTACCTTGATCACTTGTATGCGATTGAGCGCGTGCAACCTGCCAATCTTCTAACTCATTATTGGCGACTTGAGGTTGGCGCTGACCTTTGCGATAACTGTTGATAAATGTTGTCGTCAGGACTCGATAGAGCCAGGCTCGAAGGTTTGTTCCTTCTTCAAATTGGTGGAAGGAGGCAAAAGCTTTGAGATAGGTATCTTGAACTAAATCGCGCGCATCTTCGGGATTCTTTGTATAGCGAAGTGCAGCTGCATATAACTGATTTGTGAACACCAGAGCATCGCGCTCGAACCGAGTGGTGCGATCGGAAGCGCTCTCTAGAACTAAATCTTTCGATGTCATTACGCCTAGGTTATATCAAAAGAGAGTCTCTGGAGCTCCTAGTTCAATGGGAATAATCAGTTCAGGGCCGTTGTTAGCAACTAGGTTAACTCTCGTTGAAACAGGCTGCGCCGTGAGGTTTACGTCAGGTTCAGGGATATCCATCATCTTGATGAGACGATTGATATCTCGTGATTGCGGATCGAGCCAATCGTTCCAACGTTCCATCGGCATAAAAACTGGCATCCGGCTATGGATTGTTGCAAGCTCACCAACTGCTTCGCGCGTAATGATTGCAGCGCTCTGAATTACTTGACCTTTCTCGCTCTGCCACGAACTCCAGATACCTGCAATAGAGAGTTGTTCGTCATTTTCGTTATGGATATAGAAAGGTTGTTTAGGAGGAAAGGCACCGAGTGAGGTTGCCCATTCGTAATAACCAGTTGCAGGAATCAGACAGCGTGACGTTCTAAAGGCATGTCTAAATGTTGGCTTCTCATGAATCGATTCACTGCGCGCATTGATTGCATGAGATTGTGATGCGCGAGCATCGGCAAGGTTCTTCTGCCACGGCGCGATAATTCCCCATGATGCTGAATCGAGAATCCGTGAATCAGATTCATTGCGAATAATGTAAATCTCATTTGTCGGTGCGATATTCCAATTGAGCGGAAGTGATTGATCTAAGGTCGAGCCCGCTAAATCGAAGGCTTCCACAATCTCTTGCGCATCGAGTGATTGCGCATATCTACCGCACATATTGCCAATCCTATGCTCTCGCCGAGCGGTTAGACTCAGCACATGACGGATGCTCACGATCTCTGGCCCGCGCCTTTTCGCGGATATAAGCCAGTGCGCTCTCGTGTCACCATTCCAGGTTCTAAATCTGTAACAAATAGAGCGCTCATTCTTGCTGCGCAAGCAGATTCACCATCGACGATTCGTCGTCCACTTATCTCACGCGATTCAGAGTTGATGTCTGGTGGGTTACAGGCGATGGGTGTAAAGATTGAAGCTGGCAACGATGCGTGGGTTGTAACACCAACATCGCTACAAGGTCCTGCGCGCATCGATGTTGGAAATGCCGGAACAGTGATGCGTTTTCTTCCACCACTTGCAGCCCTTGCTCACGGAGATATCTCCTTCGATGGAGATCCGCGTTCCTACGAACGCCCATTGGGTCCCGTAATTAAAGCGCTCGAAGAACTAGGAATCGAGATCGATCATGGTGGTCGATATTCATTACCTCTCGTTATAAAGGCAACGGGTTCAATTCCTGGCGGCGAACTGACTATCGATGCCAGTGCATCAAGCCAATTCTTATCTGCTCTTCTCTTAGTTGCACCCAGCATGACCAATGGAATTACCGTGCAGCATCGCGGAGGTTCACTTCCATCGATGCCGCATATTGATATGACAGTGCAGATGCTCAAGCAATTTGGTGCAACTGTTCACGTTGATAAGCAGAACTCCAGCTGGCGAGTCGAACCTGGCGTGCTTCGCGGCCAAGACCTTGTGATTGAACCCGATCTCTCGAATGCTTCTCCATTCCTTTCTATTGCGATGGCATGTGGCGGCAACATCACTATCGCTGATTGGCCTACATCAACGCCCCAACCAGGCGATCAACTCCGCGAGATCTTTACGCGTATGGGTGCAACTGTTGAACTTAGTGATGACGGCCTTACGCTCACTGGTGGAAGTTCTATCCACGGTATCGATATCGATCTGCACGATGTTGGCGAGTTAACTCCCTCTATCGCAGCTCTCGCAGCGCTTGCAGATTCACCTTCGCATCTACGAGGCATTGGCCATCTGCGTTTACATGAGACCGATCGACTTGCAGCACTTACCCGCGAAATTAACTCACTTGGCGGCACAGTTGTAGAAGAAGAGACCGCTCTTCACATTACGCCGTCGCCACTCCACGGTGGAATCTTTCATACCTATGAAGATCATCGCCTGGCAACAGCTGGTGCTGTGATTGGCCTGGTTGTTCCAGGTATCGAAATTGAAAACGTTGCTACAACACGTAAGACCCTCACTGATTTTCCGGGTCTCTGGAATAGTTTGGTTCTATGAGTCCACGCGAATACGACGAATCGGATGCTCGCATCCGCCCTTCTCGCACAACGCGTAGACGCACCAAAGATCGACCATCCCACTCAGATTCCATCACGGCATTCGTTACGACGGTAGACCGCGGACGCACCACTTGTGTAACCGATGATGGCGTTGTTATCACCGCCATGAAGGCGCGCGAGCTTGGACCTAAATCTGTCGTCGTCGGAGATCTCGTCGAAATCGTTGGAGATGTCACCGGAACTGAGGGCTCGCTTGCTCGTATCGTTGAAGTCAACGAACGTACTAATTCGCTAAGTCGTACCGTCGATGATGCAGCGCGCGTAGAACGCACCATCGTTGCAAATATTGATCAACTCTTAATTGTTGTCGCCTCAGCAAATCCTGAACCACGTCGCGGCCTGATTGATCGCTTCTTAGTCAGCGCCTTCCACGAATCCATCAAGCCATTTATTATCGTGACAAAGGTTGATGTCTCACCAGTTCCAGATTTCATCAAAGAATATGAAGCACTTGGTGTCGACATCATCACCACATCGTCCAAGAGCGAAGATCGCAGAAAAGATATTGCAGGGATTCTCGAAGTGCTCGATGACAAAATCTCAGTACTTGTCGGACACTCTGGCGTTGGAAAGTCAACGTTGATTAATGATTTAGTCCCTGATGCAGATCGCATGACAGGTGTCGTCAATGATGTCACCGGGCGTGGTCGCCATACATCGTCTAGTGCAATTGCACTTCCACTCATCAATGGTGGATGGATTATCGATACCCCAGGTATTCGCGCCTTTGGACTCTCGCATCTCAATCGCGACCGCGTTATTGAATCTTTCCCTGATATCTACCAAGTAATTCAAACCTGTATGCCCAACTGTTCTCACCACGAAGCAGGGTGTGCGCTCAATGCCTGGGTTGAATCCGATGCAACACTCAAAGCCGAGAGGTTTACGCGAGTTTCAAGTTTGCAATCGCTCTTGGAAGTGAAGGCAACTGAAGAGGAGCGTTAGACTCCTTCCATGAGTACCCGTCGCGGTGAGGATCTCGCTCTCGCACTTCGATTAGCTGATGCAGCTGATGCAATTACTCTTTCGCGCTACCAAGCCATCGATCTGACAGTTACAACTAAGCCAGATAACACCCCTGTAACAGATGCAGATAAATCATCAGAAGATGCCATTCGTTCCCTTCTTCGTGCTCATAGACCAGACGATGGAATCGTGGGTGAAGAGTTCGGATCTGAAGGTAGCGATAAAGAGCGCTACTGGGTTATTGATCCGATTGATGGCACCAAGAATTTCTTACGCGGAGTTCCGACCTGGGCAACTCTTATTGGACTTATGGAGCGCAGCGCAGATGGAAGCGAGAAAGTTATTGTTGGCGTTGTAAGTGCACCAGCTCTCTATCGCCGTTGGTATGCATCTGAAGGTGGCGGTGCCTTTGTTGTTGTCAGTACCGATCTTCCTAAGAGACTTAACGTCTCTGCAGTTTCTCAGATAGAAGATGCATCGATCTCGTACTCCGACTTCGCCGGCTGGGGCGAGCGACTTCCACATTTTCATTCATTGCTCGAAAGTGCTTGGCGAACTCGTGGACTAGGAGATTTCTGGTCGCATATGTTGGTCGCTGAAGGAGCCTTAGAGATTGCTGTCGAACCGAAGTTAGCGCTCTGGGATATGGCAGCTCTCGACATCATCGTGCGCGAAGCAGGTGGTCGCTTTACCAATCTCGATGGCGCTGACGGTTCACATGGCGGAAATGGCCTCTCCACAAATGGTGCGCTCCACCAGTACGCAGTAGATGCGTTGAAGATAGCGCGCTAACAATGGACCAGACCCTCATTACCCAGACTTACTCGGTATCTGGAATGACCTGCTCATCTTGCGTCAACACAATTGAACGAGCGGTCAATGAACTTCCAGGCGTATCAGCATCGGTCAATTTCGCATCTGAGACGCTGCATGTGCTCGCCCCAGCTGACTTAAATTCAGATTCAGTCATTAAGAAGATTAAATCATCTGGATATTCAGCAACACTTCTTGCAGATCAGGCAGATCCTGCGCTGCACCGTAAAGGCGCTGCGCGAGCCTTGATCTTCGCACTTATCTTTGCGCTTCCAACAATTGCAATCTCGATGGTTACTAGCTGGCATCAACCAATCAACGATTGGCTTACTTCACGCTTTACTGATTACTCCATTGCGCTACCGCCACATTCAGAGCAACTCTTCTCAGCGTGGTTGGCACTTGCAATCACTACCCCACTTATTCTGATTGTCGCCTTCCCCATCCATCGTGCAGCGCTGCGAAATATTCTCCATCCCACAATGGATACCTTGATCTCATTGGGTTCGCTCAGCGCTTACATCTGGTCTATCTATGCAATATATACAGCGCAAGGTGACGCTTATACCGAAGTTGCAGCAGGTGTTCTCCTCTTTGTAATCCTGGGACGTTTCCTTGAAACACGTGCAAAGCGAAGTGCCAGCAGTGCGCTCTCTACTCTCTTGGCACTGGGCGAGAGAGAGGTTGCAGTTCTTCGCAATGGTCTGGAAGTTCTCATTCCAACATCACACCTAGTAGTCGGTGACGAATTTGTTGTAAAGCCGGGCGGACGTATAGCAACTGATGGAATTGTTATCTCAGGTCAGAGTTCAGTAGATAACTCGATGATTACTGGCGAATCCACTCCCGTAGCAATCACTCGGGGAATGAACGTCATTGGCTCAGCTCTCAATAAGAATGGCCGCATTATTGTCCGCGCTACACGAGTTGGTAGCGATACCGAGCTCGCGCGTATTACCGCGATGGTTGTTACAGCTCAGGGAGGTAAGGCACCTATCCAGGCGTTGGCAGATAAAATTGCCTCAATCTTTGTACCGGTCGTAACTCTTCTTGCTATTGCAACCTTTGCAGGTTGGTTCTACTTCGGTAATAAGCCACTCTCGTACTCAATCTCCACAGCAATCACAGTTCTCGTGATCGCTTGTCCATGTGCACTTGGCCTTGCTACTCCCGTTGCACTTCTTGTTGCTTCAGGGCGAGGTGCACTACGCGGCCTTGTGATTCGCCAACCTCGCGTACTTGAGGCATCCAAGCAGATTGATGTTGTCGTTCTTGATAAGACTGGAACTCTTACCGATGGAGCGATGAAGGTCCACGATGTAACGATTCCGGTATCTGCTCAGAAGGTACTTGGCCAATCTTTTATGGCGATCTTTACTGAACGTAATGTGCTCTCTTCTATCCTTGCCCTAGAAAGTCAGAGCGATCACCCTGTGGCACAGGCAATTACCTCGTACTGCATCTCACGTAGCGCAGAGCAATTACCGGTCGCAGATTTCACGCAGACTCCAGGCGTTGGCGTTGCAGGTCGAATTACTCTCGGAGATAAATCTCCTGTCGTCATTATTGGAACACCAGCATCAGTTGCACATAGCTCTGTTCCCTTTGACCCTGAAATTATTCGCGCAATCGCTGATGCAGAAAGTAAATCCTATGCAGTCTCTGTCGTTGCCTGGGATGGCGTAGCAATTGCAGTCTTTGCATCAGGTGATGTCATTAAGGCAGATGCTGCTGCGACGATTACAGCTCTGCGCCAACGCGGTATCGAGCCTTGGCTTCTGACTGGCGATCATGCTGAGAGCGCAGAGAAGGTTGGCGCAATTGTTGGAATCCCAAGTAGC
>Ga0207954_1000392_pt1 | contig 14559 bp, 13 predicted proteins | sample CryBogmetaGMA0M_FD_184547 | JGI IMG/M metagenome (GOLD analysis project Ga0207954, IMG submission 184547) | Freshwater microbial communities from Crystal Bog, Wisconsin, USA - MA0M (SPAdes) | ecosystem: Environmental > Aquatic > Freshwater > Lake | place: Crystal Bog, Wisconsin, USA | collected... | reverse complement strand
CCTAAACGGAGAATGGGACCCGTACTGGGTCTACCATTTCGAGCAGGAAGACGACCGCCTATATGGGAGACTTGGCAAAACTAGGTAAAGACGCATCGGTAGTTACACCCAAATCGCTTTAAGCATTGTCGCTATAAACTCGCTTCGTTCTGTGAAAGTCGCGGCTCCTAACGCATCGTGGAAGGCGGTCATCGTCTGCAATATACCCTTAAAGCTCAGTTTCCGGGGTTCCTTTGCTCTTTGGCGGCCTTCGCCATTACGCCACGTATCAGGTTGTCGGCCAGTTCCTTCTTGGTGTACCCTTCACTGTCACACATCGTCGTTACCAAAAATAGTTCGTTGGCCCGGAAGCTGGGTTCTTGGACTTTGATCTTCAACTCACGTAGCCGTATTTCTTTGGGCATCTGAGCATAGGTTTCTTTGTCCATCCATCGAGGACGTACAGGCCTGGTCCACATAACGACATGATCCATGACACCGACACGGTGCCCTCGGCGAAAATCGAGCTTCCTTTTCTGGTGGATACGAAACATTACATCGACGCCCCACTGAGACAATCCTGTGATGCCAAAAAAAATTGGCAAAGTACCGGTCGCCCAAGAGGATATCACCTTCTTGTAGACGCTCCCAAAGGCTGCGAAACAAAGCTGTTTCGCCGGTCTCTTTTCCATTATACGGGCCTAATGCCAAGTCATTAGCAACTCCGGTCGCTAGGCTAATCAGCACCAAAATTCGTAAGATCGGAAAGCCCAATCCATTCATTTGTGTACGAGATTGGGGGAAGGTCCGCTGGTTTTCAAAGGTGTTGGGCATCGAGGCAGTTGTTCCGTCCACGAGCTTGACGGGTCTACCCTTCCAGAGCCATGTCTCCGACGCGCTGCCATCAATCTCTTTCGCTGACTAGCGAACCAAATGCTTGATGACACCTACGGGAAGACGATGGCGTGCGTCACTGTAACTACCGGTATCGGAAGAACATGGTTTACGCCCGTTGATCGACAGCCAGATAATGAGACGAGCCACTGCAACCCGGTAGGAATGGTCAGGGGCGAGTACCTGGGATAGGAATAGACTGAGGGTTACGAGCGGAGTGTACAGTCGCTCGCTGAACGTGACTCCCTTCTGGGCCAACGCAGCCTTGACCATCTGAGATTCAAGGATCTCGTGGACGGGAAGAACTTCACAGTCAGGGAGTGATTTGACTTTCTCAGAAATGCTGCGCCCTGTAGCCTGAGTCATCGTCTGCCTCCTTGCCTTGGCAAGCTGCGTTGATTTGGTCGCCAATTGCTTGTCGCAGGGAGGACGAGATGTTCCTATCTCAATACCCAAAAAAGAGTTTAGGGTAAATCGATTGCCATTCGTTTCTGCATCGCATTTCGGCGATCAGAGGGAACAACCTCTGGAACGTATTCCGTGTCGCTGCTCGTCCATCGGTATCGACTGTTTTGGAAGCCTCAGACGTGGTGTCACTCGCAACGGCCGCAAACACCCTGAAGGACTGTTAGAACGGAGTGATTTGTCTGCTGTGAGAAGTGATCTGCTCCCCTGCACTGTGAACGTTTGTTCCTTATGGGCTGTTTCTGCCCCAACTGTTCGATGATGCGATACCACTAACTCTCGTTCTGGCTAAATCCCAGAGTAATCAGCCATGGGGGGAATCCATGCGACTGAGTAGGAATGGATACACAAACTCCTTAACGGTCCACTTCCTGTAGCGTGCGATACATCTGAAATGAATTCATCGGCTGGGAATAGCAGGAAAGCCGATTGGGCATCGTCAGCAAGAAGCACTCGGAAACACTTGGGATTATCCCAAATGTCGTGGGATTGCTCTTGGGGCATCGGTCCGATGATCTATCTTTCTCCGTGATGTGTTTGCGGAGTAGTTGTCTTTCGATTTCAATTCACACGCAGATTCTTTGGTTATGATTACATGCGTGCATCCACTTGTTTAGTGAGAAGAACGATAACTAGAAGATCGCAATCCGGATATCCGGCATCAAAAGACCTGCAAATCCGGTAAAGTCGTATAAATTGTTAATTCATGTCGATGTTCTCGCGATTGTCAACAAGATCGTTATCCACCGAGCGGTTTGAAGTAGACCTACGGTCACGAGAGTCATACAACACCATTGAGGCCACGACTGGCCGGAGCAAATCGTTTATTACTTCAGAACGGTCCTTTCCTAAATGGATGGCATAAAGCCACAGTTTCTTATCGAGATCTTCCTCAAGTGCAAACATACGCTGAACACGACGAGGCTTACTAGCCTTTACTCGAGATGTGCTGCGGGTGCGAGTAGAAGAGGATGGGGTGATTGGTCTAGTCGAAACAGTTAGGTCAGAGTCCACGGATCCATTTAGCGGCAACGAGACACCTGAATCATGTGATTCAGTGGTGACAGTCTGAGGATTTACCGTAGGAGTCGAATTGTTTAATCGCCTTTCGAACTCAGCCTCTGACATTACAGGCCTGGTGAGGCCTGTACGGCTTTCAGGTCCCGGAATTCCACCGCGTCGCGTACTCATCGCTCAATCTCCTTGGAATTGGAAGGTATTAGGTTTCGTGGTGGGTGGCGATGTCTTGGGCTGTGTCATAGCCCCCCCTGCTCTAACGAGACTTAGCTTGCCTTACTATGATGACGCCAGACTTCCTCTAGATGAGGTGGACGTTTTAGGAAGGCTGCTGCTGCTTCTCGATAAGCCAGTGCACCTGCACATGAAGCGTCGTAGCGGATGAGTGGCAATCCTCGAGCATATGCTTCGCGGAACTTAACTGATGTAGGAACCGAGCGTTCGAATACCAGAGGGCCGAAGTAAGAACGAACCTCTGATTCAACTTGTCTAGACACAAGAGTGCGATCGGCTCTAGTAATTAGTACTCCTGTAACGGTGAGGTTCCCTCCCTCGGTCAGTTCTTCGCGGAATATCGCAACATCGCGAATAAGGTTTTCAAGAGCGCGGACTCCAGCTAGTGCTGCAACACATGGATCAATGGGAATGAATATCTCGCCAACAGCGTACAGGATGGCGACGTTGAGAGGGGTCAGAACCGGGCTAGTGTCAAATAGTAGAATCTCATATTCAGAAAGTCCTCGAATGGCACGGCGGATACGAAACTCACGTCCTTGTCCAAGACCTTGGGTGCTACCCATTTGGTCTGAGCATTGACCAAGCCTGGATCCCGGAGGAATCAGATCGAGGTGATCGATACCAGTGTTCTGTCGTACCTGAGAAAATAGAGCACCATCAAGTAATACATCTGCTAAGCCATGATCCGGAACTCCAGTGGGGCTAAACCCCAATGTTGCATTGCCTGAAGGATCTGCATCAACCAGAAGAACTCTGTGGCCTATCTCAGCGAGTGCTACAGCGAGATTGATTGCAGTCGTACTTTTACCAACCCCACCTTTGGCATTTGTTATTGCCACGCTCCGCATGGATGTACCCCGAAAATATGAAAAACTAGTGTCGATACTGAAGGTAAGTATCGTAAAACGAAAGAGCTCATCACTCTTTTGCCAGTTCAAGAGAGTGTGAGAAGCGTGTGAAACAAGAGTACTATCGGCGAAACACTGAGAAGTAGTTAACAGTATTCAAATGTCCCATGATAAAAAGGTATATCGAAAATCCAAAAAATTGGATTCAATTAGGTAATTAGTCAATAAAAAAAAATAAATTGCAAATTAAAACTCAATGTCACGAGAAAACATGAAAACAATAGAAATAAAATCAAAGTAAAGTCGACAAATAGTGCGCATGGTAAAAACAAAAACCTGAAAACATGTGACCCCAGTTGTATTGTCGTCAAGGTTAAAATTTATCAATGACAAGATGAAAGAAATAAAAAAATCTAAATTGCCTAATTCTCAACATTGATAACAAGTTACATTGTTACTAAAACAAAACATTTTAACTATACAAGTAAAGAAATAGGTTAACTGCAAGCATGATAAAGTATAGTTCAAGTGACACCAGGTATATTGAAAACAAGGTGTATTGAAAAACAATGTAAATCGAAACACGTGTAGCAATTAGTGCGTGAAAGTGTATTAGTATTGATAGATTGGAAACAGTCAATAAAAGAAGTAAATAAAAAAATTTAATAATAAAAAATTACAACGATTTCTATTGTTATATAGAAACACCTGTGAAAAGATTTATAAAAAGCAGGTTAAGCCTATAACATAGTAACCAATTGTAATAGTCTCAAACTTTTGTGAGCGACCATGAGCAAAATGAAACATGGTAAGTATTAAAACATGAAGTAAGGTAATCAACTATAAAATAAGAACATCCATATTGATAACAAGGTCGTGGGTTGCCAATCTTATGTAGGTAAATTGATAACGATGTAAATATGGTAGGAAGGGATAATCAGTGATATATAAAATACTGATAAGAAGCGATATTGGTGATCGCATGATCCTCATTATTTGGATACTTCTCGCTCAATACCACCGACCACGCGTGTAAAGTCGCTCGGCTCTGGCGAGTCGATTTTTTGTAGAAATGTTCTAAGCTCTTGATCGAATTCCTACGAGTGTCCCATACTCCGGCGGTGGTGCATTGTAGAGGGCACGCCGCTATCCGTGAACATGATTGAAAGACAATGGGGAAGGGGGGGGGGCTAGAATTCAGGATGAATAGTAAAGGTCTGTCAGCATCAATTATTGACTACCAAGGACGGATGACTCATAGGTTTGCATTGGCTTGAGAATGCGTCTTTGGTGGATCTATTGCCATTCTTGTCTATGTCACATCTCCGAAATCCCTAGCTCGTGTAGACAACCATCCGGTATTCAAGGATGATCCAGCTACCGTAACATGGTCATGATCGTGTTAGCGGGCGCTCAGAACCAGCCAGGAATGGGCGATTGAAAACCTGCCACTTTGAGGAGCCTCAGATCCGCCGTTTAATCTCCAGGACAGACCCTTTGTCCCAGGAGATGTACCTTGGCGAATCTGCTCAAAATGGCAAATACCGAGACGATCCATACCCTTCACCAGCAAGGCTGGTCCCAGCGTCGAATTGCCCGTGAGCTTGGGATGAATCGCGAGACCGTTGCCCGTTACATCGCGCGAACACAAAATCCAAAACCAGCCAATGCACCTATCGGCTCAGATCTGCAGGAGGACCGCCAGTTCCAGTTAGTCAGTGCGTCTGAATCGTCCTTTGAAGATCCGCTCAACGTGGAACGAGGACGCGCCAGTAATTGTGAGCCCCGGTGGGATGGATTCAGGACAGGTGCCGGCAGGATCTCTCTGCTCAGCGGATCTACCAGGACTTGGTTACTCAGAATGGCTTTACTGGGAGTTACTACTCTGTCCGACGCTTCATTCGGCGGCTCGAGCACTCGCTACCTTTACCCTTTCGGCGTACCGAGTCCGAGCGAAGCGAGGAGGCTCAGATTGATTTTGGTACGGGAGCTTGGGTGATTACCCCGAACGCAAACGGCGCAGAACCCATGTCCTTCGTGTTGTACTCAGTCACTCATGAAAAGGGTATATCAGACGCCAGACCACCGATGACTTCCTTTGGTGCCTGGAGGGGGCCTTTTCGCACTTTGGTGGCATACCCAGGCGTCTAATTCTGGATAACCTCAAGGCCGCAGTCAAAACGGCAGACTGGTTCGCCCCCGAGATTAACCCTAAGGTTCGCTCGTTTGGGGAACACTACGGCACCGTCTTTTTTTCGAACCGCCCCTACACGCCACGGCATAAATGCAAGGTCGAGCGTAGAGTCAATTATGTTTAGGAGAACACCTTGAAAGGAAGGACGTTCTCGTCCTTGGAGGAGCAGAATGAGTTTCTCTGGAACTCGGAATTGACGGTTGCTGATACTTGGATTCACGGGACCACACATAAAGAGGTTGACCCATATTTTGAGGAGGTTGAGCGAAAAGCACTTCAGAAACTGCCAATCGAAGGATTTCCATCGTTCCAGGAAGCACGTCGCGCAATCCACCGCGACGCCGATATCGAAGTTGCCTGCTCCTATTACATAGTGCCGCCAGAGTACCTCGGACATCTAGTCTGGGTCATCTGGGATACTCGTTTGGTGCGGTTTTTTGATGATCTGATGGAACCGCTCCAGGTTCTTGTCAGACAAGAACCTGGAGCGGTTCACAGTACGCATCACTCATACATCGCAGCCGAAAAGATTAGTGGTGTTGAGCGTCGAGCAGCCTGGCAATTGGCGCGTGTGCGGCGAATTGGACCAAACAGTCTCCAATGGGCCGAGTCGGTGGCATTGAGGCAGTCCGCGTTTTTGTTGGCCTGATGAGCCTTGCCGATCGACATCCCACAAAACCTATCGAACACGCGTGTGAGATCGCGTCGAGTTACGGTTCGTGCCTTGATCCAGAAAGGAGCACCCAAACAGGAAGTGATGCCCTTCATCGCCGAGCATCCGATCATTCGCCCCCTCTCGGCCTACGGCCAATTTGTTTAAGACGTTTTTCAGTCTCAGTAAGGAGTTCATGTTCGTGAACGATCTGTTACGAAGCTCCCTGAAAAAGCTGCGGCTTTTGGAAGCTTCTAGTGATGGTTTGAACCATGGCGAATTCCTGGAACTGATCCTCCAGGACGAGTTTGCGGTTCGTTCGAACCGCCAACTCGAACGCATGGTCAAGGCGGCCATTTTCCGCCATCTGAAGCCATTGAATCACTTTGATTGGCAGTTCAACCCATCGATCAAGAAGATGCAGGTTCTCGACCTGTCGGCCTGTCGTTTTATCCGTGAGAAGCGTGACGTGCTCTGGTTAGGGCCACCTGGTGTGGCTAAGAGTTTCTTGTTCCAGGCGATTGATTATAAAACGTCCAATAACAGCTACTGTCAAAGATTACTGTGATGCTACGAATTAAATACGCTATTTGTATTAAAATCGTTAAGTATCCATGAAATGCATTCAGCCGTTTTGTGCCAGGTCCTGTTAAGATGAACCCATGATTGTGCACTTGATCCTAATTCAACTCTCAATGAGTAATTGTCAAGTAGTGCATTAAGTTGTATTGACCAGTCTTCTATGTCTGGCTTATCAATAAGTATGCCTGCTCTTCCAAAGTTCAGCATTTCGGGGATGTCCCCTTGTGCGCTTGCAATGACGGCACATCGTGCTGAGGCGTATTCAAGAATCTTGAGTGGACTGAAGTAAAACGAACCGGGAATAAACATGTGGGTTGCAACGCCTATGTCCATGATTCCAACAAGCGGACCCATGCAATCTGCGGGCTGATTACCCAGTATGGTAATCGCAGGATTAATTTGACTGACATTTTCTACCTTGTATTTGTCGGGACCATCACCAATAAGTAACCAGTGGGTATCTGTCCGATGCGATGTTGAACGAATCAAATGACATAACAAATCGATGCCGTGAAAGCTCCGAAATGATCCATGAAAACCCACCACTGTTTTATCAAGGGGGATCCCTAGTTTCGAACGATACTGATGTTTCGTTGCGTCGTCTAGTTGTGGAAATTCAAATGGGTTGACGCCATTGGGTACAACAAATATTGGGGCCGATACATTGTATTTACGCAGTTCGTGCGCCGATGGTCTCGATGGAGTAATCACGGCCTGACTACTTTTGAGCCACCATTTTTCTATGAACTCCACAATACCGGGAGGATGCCAGCGCGATGCTATAGGAAATGTCCTACATTCATAAGCAACCGGTGCATCCGAATATGTAACAAGTGGAATACCTGCTGTAATAGCCTCATTAACAATGGAGGTTCTATACGCATCTTCGCGGGCCAAAATAATATCGGGACAAAAAGATTGAATTGCAGACCTGTCATATTTTCCCGTAAGTAGGTTATCAAGCAGGGTACGAGCAAACCAGAGATGGTTTTTGAGTGAAGCTATCCATGAGGTAGGGCGATTAAGACGACCAGTGAGACTGCTTATCCTTTGTTTATCAGTAAGGCGAATGGGTCCAAGGCAGCGATGAACATGAACCGTATGTCCAAGTAATTCAAGTTCCTTTGAAATAGCATGTACCATACGGGCTGCTGGATGATCATCATTGGCAAGATAATGACAATAAAGAATACGCAAGCACGACTCCCGATGTACTTACAGATCAACTAGAAAACAAAGTCATCAGAAAAAGAGATCATGCCTCATGGAAAGGATGATGAGGCGGTGCCTAGTGAAGCACGCAAATCACAGGTACAGATCACTACACATAACTGCATAGCCTTTTAAAGCGAATCAGTGTAGGCGTTTTGGGGATGACCATGTAACTAAGTGCGACATACTGCCAAAAGAACAGTCGGCGGCCATGGAACAATTTTATCATTGTGAGCAGTAATACGGTAATCCCAACTAAAGCTATCACCTGCGGCGGTGTAGGTTGGTGGTCCTGAGATATTCTTGCCACAGACCATCTTTATGAACCTACCAAGGCGTGCCATAGGATTAAAGTAAGCTTCACATAATTGTGTATGGATATCTCTGGCAATCATTTGGCGAAGCATACTATCGTAAGTCTGCCACTGACAGTAAAGCGTTATCTCACGGAAATAGTTTCCGAGTAGACTTGTAAACTCTTGTGGTGTAAATTCATGGACATGGTAGATATTACGTAGTTTTCCGTCAGAAGCTACGTCACTTATATCACCATTAGGTGTACTGGTGATAAAGATACCACCATTCTCACGAATCCGAGGTCTCACTCGATCTAAAAATGCTGAAGGGTCTGGCAGGTGTTCTAGATTCTCAAAGTTTACGACTACGTCGAATATCTGTGGTAGACCGGTCATTTCGTCTAGACGCTGCAAGTCTCCCTTTGAATATACAAGGTTATGGTGAAGAAACGTGGAGGATGCTTCGTGAATAGCATCATCGGAAAGATCTACTCCATATACGTGAGATGCGCCATTAATAGCCAGATGATAGGAGCCGTAACCTATCCCACAGCCAGCATCCAGAACACTTTTACCAACACAATACGATAATGCGAAGTCGTAGCGTTGAATGTGATTACCATAACTTGCTATGTAAGAACCGTCACGTGTAGAAAGACGCTCATGCACGTTTTTGATCACTCGATGCTGCATTGGATCTGTCTCCAGCTATTGTATGAGGAATGTTGTAACACAATGACGCATGTCGCATAGGTATGAGTGATCACTAAAGTGATAAATGATAACCAATAGCCAAAACTAACATAGAAGCTCCTAGAGCGAGGCTGTCGAGAAGCGGAAACCAAGTATCTGATTTCCACGAAAGCCAGGCAATTACAGGGTATGTAAGCAATGGAACAGCCGCAAAAGCAACTATCAGACCCGTTACACCACCAATCGATCCGCAGATAATACATAACACAAGTAGGCCGATAACACGACCAACGTTGATCTTTAGAACACCGAGCGAGTTTCCGTTAGCCAACAATACAGGACCTACAGATGATGTCACGGTATCTACTGCAGCTGTGGCAGCAAACAGACGAAGAATCCATCCAGCATCGTGGTAGTCTGCGGGATACAGAAAGTCTACAATATGCTGTGCAAACAACATCAATATCCACAGTCCAGGTAGAATGGTCGAATATAAAACACAAGATATTGTGTGTACTCGGTCACGTAATCCCATACCACCTTCCGCAACTAATCGCGAATAGAGCGGGAAGAGAACACGATTTGCGAGAGTGCCCACCAAAATAGTTGCAGTCTGTGGAATAAGATAACCGGTTGCATAGACCCCAAGGTCGGATTTCTCTACCATATACCTTCCGAGTAATAAGCGGTCACCCTGGCTGAGTATAAACGTTATTATTGTGGATATCGTTATCCAGCGACTAAACCGAAACATGTTAAAAGCAATCTCCGAATCAATACCTAGAGAGACTGGTGGACCTGGAAGAACCCAATGGCTTAGAATAGATCGAGATAGCGATCCTATAACCGTCCCAATCAGTAAGGCCCATATGCTATGTGTATAGTAAGCAAGGGTGAGCATGACAATGATAGAAAGAATCTGCGAGGCCAGATCCATGAGGGTCTGTGGACCAAGGTGTAGACGTTTATTCATAACAAAAATATTGATAGAGACAAAACCACTTATAAGCGTCGCCAAACTGGCCACGGGAATCGCAAACAACATCTGAGGTTCACGGTAAAATACGGCAGCAGGCCATGCCAACAGACAACATCCAACCCAAATCAAAATGCTACGTAAGATCTGTATAGTCCACGCTGTACCAAGAAACCTGGGGTCGTTGCTATTCTTATTCTGAATAACGGAAGGACCCACTCCTATATCGGTAATGAGGCTTAGTCCGGTAATGATAGCCTGAACAAGTGCCATCACTCCAAACACTTGTACGCTGACAAGGCGGGTTAGAAGAAGATTGTTTCCAAGTCTAAGTACTTGGCCAGCACCATATCCTAAGACTGTCCATAATGAACTGGAAATCAGAAGTTGTCTCATCGATCGGCTTGGAGTCTGATGAGTGTCACTCATGATATCGGGAGAACTTGCAGAGACCATCGATAGGTTGTCCCAGTGACGAATGTTTAGTAAGGGCTAGCGTGTAGATCGAAACAGGCGTGTCTGAAGTTCTTTAAACTGCCACTGATGCAAATATCGTCGAAACTCTTGATCATCATATTGCCGCTCGCCTCTCATCCATGCCTGGCAATAACCAATGAGAATATTCAGACCCCCTAAGACCCATGGTCGCTCCATCATCCGATAACCTGTAATACCAAGCATGTACAGAGGGTGTGTACCCATAAAGTACTGACCTCGTCCCCATCGGCGTCGGCCATGGTAAACACTGCGGTGAGAGGACCCCATTTGTCTGAGATGTCTGATGGATAATTCGGGATCAGAATAACTCTCTGCCTTCCAACCCATCATACGACAACGATGACAATCGATACCGTCCCACATCACCTCTCTAACAAATCCTCCAATCTGTTGAAAGCATTCTCTGCGATAGAGCTTTGCAACACCGTGTGAAAAGCAATCACCGGTTCGTTCGTAAACATATCGTCCATTAACCGGAACAAATGCTTTGCCGCTTGCCGTTCCAAGACGTGGATCGAGAGCAAAGCGTTCCATCAAGTTTGCAAAATACCGATCTCCGAATTCCAAATCGCCATCGAGTTTGCAGATAAAGTCATAAGTATCGATATCAGCCAACTCAAGACCAGCATAGAATGCTTCTATTACACCAGGACCGACACGACGCTGAGTGCCGGAAGGGCGATGTAAAACATGAATCCACGAATGTGACGAAGCAGCCTGATCGGCAATTGCACCAGTATCATCTTTGCTTCCATCGTTTACTATAATCCACGTAGATATCCCGTGTGTCTGCGCGACAAGGCTATCCACGGTACGTTGAAGATACTGCGCTTCATCCTTTACCGGAGAGATTATCAGTATGGAAGAATTAGTAGGCACGCGGGGAGGACTGATCATTACCTTCGTGCTATTGAATGATGTAGGTAAGCCATCTTGCATCACAAGAACCCCTATTGCTTATTCATGAATAACAGGTACTGATCCATCGATTGTAATCGAAGACAAAAAGGGACTACTGTGAACAAAAGGATGGTGTCACCCGAACTGAGTCCAAAAATGAATCAAGAGGACGACGCACACAAAAGTATCCGTTGTTAGGCAAAGGTATTGAAAGACATGAATACAATGCGTGGCTAGTCGGATCTCGTGTACAGTGTGACTGTGAGTGTCACGCATGTAGGAAGAGAATACCATCTGTTGACCGTAAATACAGTGACAAGTGTGTATCGTGACGCCGAGACGCATCTCTCAAGGCGTAATAGCATGAGTCTAGGAAAAAAGTACGCATGACTGTATACAAGAGACCATGTGAGGATGTCGTGACGTACGACTATTGTCCTTAAGATAATGATGGTCGCTGAGAAGATACCTCTGTACCGCGGCAACTGAAAAGAAGACAGGGGACATATCCGATTCATGAGAACACTCAGCAGAAGTGAGTTCTCGGACGAATGGACCGCACGAATGGCAATCCTCTTAGAAGTGTCCCAGACGTTGGAGATGTGGTCACAAATACAGTAGCCGTGTTCTGCCAGTGGCTTAGCCAATGTTACGAGAACGTGTCCACTGTACTAGCATATAAAAAAAGTCCCACCGAAAGTCATCACCTATGGACCGCGCCGTTGTGCGTGAAAGCTCAAGCGCGAACGCTAGGATGTCGTGGAACATTTAGGGGATCAGCTCAGCGCAAATAAAAAATGTGCACTGCTGAGCATGTCAAGTAAGTCCTAAGTGATACGCGAGTCTGTCATCGACTACGTGGTGCTTTAGGATGCTATTCTGATACAGGGACTATTAAATATGGGGATGCTCGGTCGTCATGTATGTGCTCTTAAGTCCGTAGAGGTGCATAAAGTAGGGAGGGTCCTGTAAATGTGAACAAGCGTCATGTGTGGACGGACGTGCGCTCCAAGGCGTGGTGTCGAAATAATGCCACAAGAGGCATAATATTATGAAACAGTAGACAGGTCGGAAATCCCGTATCTTGACTATCTACCGCTGTACTGGAACCTCATGACAGGGCACAGTACTGAGACGTGTGGTTTGGTTCAACAGTGCGTGGCACATTTGTGTCGTGTTGAATAGAAACTGCATAGTCGGAATCATCATGGTGAATAACGAGTGCTACGAGAGTTCGAGGAAATGAACGAGCAGATCACGTCAAGTCCCCTCTATAGGGTGGAGAATGGGTATTCTATCTCTTCTTAGCGTGACTGTGGCTATTTTGCTGCACGCGAATACCCTATAAAACAAGGAATGTGGGTAGCAGGAAGACTGTGTGTGCACAATCCATGTGGCTGCTGAGCGACCGAGATAGGCGGCAGGGGTCGCAAAACCTCTTGTTTGTGGCTGCGGCAGGAACACCCGCTCGGAGCAATGGCCAAATTCAAGCTTAGACGTTACGAAAAAAGCTGGCCTCACATTAAGCCAGTGTCAGGTGTAAACAAGTTCGATCTAGCGATTAGGTGGGACATAGCGTAAATTACAAAGAAGAGTCGTTGGACGGTGTGTGGTGGGTGCATACGCACGATCATGCGTGTTAGCCCCAAAAGTGCCATATGCGATGTCCTCGAATTCATCCACGACTCAATGCCTGCTCTGAGGGGTGTGTTCAATGGACCTGCGACGAATCGGACGAATTCCGAATCGACTGATAAGAGTATATAGAACTAGAAGAGCGCTTGCGAATGCTACGGAGTTCCAACAAGTCTATCATGGAAGACGCTTAGAGAGTCTTGAGTTTCGGTCTGGAATTACACTCAAAGGACCCAGTGAGACCCTTCGGAGTACGTTTCAGGACTTGTGGCTGTTTGGTTATTACTCATCACCAGGGTACGAGGTTGGTTCGAGTGATATCGTGATCGACGTTGGAGCCAATATTGGTGCTTTCGCAGCATATGCCGTGATGAACCGTCCTGGTGTTCGTGTTTATTGTTACGAGCCTGAACCTAGTAATTTCGTGACACTTACCAGGAATATCCAGGCCAATGCGGTCATGTCACAACAGGTCAAGGCGTTTCAGTATGGCGTGTCTGGTCACTCGGGACATCTGGAGTTATTTGTTGATAAAGATAACCCCATGTTTCACTCTATCGTTGAAGTAAAGAACCCAGACGGTAGCAATAGGACCGGGATAAAGATCAAGTGTATGACCCTCGAGGAGATCCTTCAGGATAACCAATTAACTAGATGTGATCTTCTGAAGCTCGACTGCGAAGCAGCTGAATTTGGGATTATCGAAAATACCTCAAAGGAAACCCTCAGTAGATTTCGTCGCATAATCGGCGAAGTTCATGGAAAGGGAACCCTTTTACGAGATCTGCTCAAAGCCAAAGAGTTTAAAGTTGATTTATGGAAACCACCACACTTCGCAGCTCGATTGGCCTGATTGGCGGACATCAGTCCCCCTCTCTTGTAATGGTGTAGCGTGAAATGGACAAACCGGTGGTGGTGAGATAAAGACTTATGAACGCATGGCTACATGGCCTCGATTTACCTCATTCGTACCAATCCCGAAGGGAAAGACAGGGGCTGCATCGTATCGCCGCAATCCGTTGTAGGCAACGGCCGATTGTGAGTTGCGACCTTGAGGCTGTTGGCCTCCTGGGACTACTGTCGTTGTTGACGGGCAGCCTTGAGTTTCCGGTTACGCTCAGCAAAGATCGCTGGGTCACGCCCGGCAAGCTTGTCAGCCGGCGTGACATAGCCAATGGCGCTGTGAACCCTGATGTCGTTAAATGACCCACGTAGCCGGTGACCAACCGACGTGCATCATCCTGCGACAAAGGCGTGCCAGGCCGAATGTACTCGGACTTGATCGAGCGATGCCAACGCTTGATCTTGTCGTTGCTTTGCGGGTAGTACGGTGACGTTCTCACGTGAGTCATCCCGCAGATATCCGATGAACTCCTTGAAGTCCTTGGCGATGAACTGCGGGCCATTGTCCGAGATGATCCTGGGCTTGGCGTCTGGGTAGCTTTCACTTGCCCGCTGGATGATCGTCTCGATATCAGGCT
>Ga0207954_1000391_pt1 | contig 14561 bp, 23 predicted proteins | sample CryBogmetaGMA0M_FD_184547 | JGI IMG/M metagenome (GOLD analysis project Ga0207954, IMG submission 184547) | Freshwater microbial communities from Crystal Bog, Wisconsin, USA - MA0M (SPAdes) | ecosystem: Environmental > Aquatic > Freshwater > Lake | place: Crystal Bog, Wisconsin, USA | collected... | reverse complement strand
GTGGAGTTCTTCTAACTTTAGTTTTGTTTCAGTTTTCATAGTATTTCCTTTAGTCTAAGTTAATAACCTTACGAATTTTAGTTTTCTCAATCTTTGTAAAAGAAGAAGGAACACCCTCCTTACCATTATTCATCCAGTTCTTGATCTCCATCTCTTGAAGATAGTCTTGGGCCGTGGGAATAAATTTCATACCGAAATCTTCAAGGATATGCTGTTCTCCGATATCTCTAACAGAAACTTCTTTATTATCAGAGTTCTTTATAATCGCACCAAAAATCTTTTCAAGTGGTCCATCGGCACTAATAAACCAGCTATTATGAGTCAATGTTCTATGTCTATTATCTGCAATAGCTCCTTTGCTACTATCCATTAGATTATGAATAGCCATATAATCTTCGGGAACCCCTCCAAATTTTCGGGCACTATTTTTAGCATGAATCCACGGCTTGCTCATATTTCATCCTTAACTATTCTAACTAATCCGGTGGTAGCCGCATAAATTCCATTGAACCAGTCTCTAATTCGTTCTTCATTAGCAGACTTATCATAATGACAAGTTTGTGCTAGATCAGTCGAAACAGAATCTAACTGATCTATTATAGCATTGAGTTTTCTTTTTAATTCCTTTTTCGTCATTCTATGCTTCCTGGGGCTTTATAATGTCCCACACTAAAGTTTGGCTTTGTATATTCTTTAACAACTTCATCTATACCTTTGACCTCAACATCATGCTTAATTTGTTCACACATGGTCATTGGTTGGTGTAGCGGTGTTGTTTGTCCCTTGCGGTACTCAATTATACCATCGATTCCCTCCGTGTCAAATGTGTTTTTTCCAAAATGGCACAACCGATTACACATCCAAGATTTATTTAGTCGGGGAACTGTTGTATGTTTAATCTTTTCAAATTTATCTCTTATCATAGATTCTGTTTTTAATAAATCATTTTTATCAAAACAAATACTAAAAGGACCACCATCATTAATATAGTTAATAGTAACCATAATATTCTCAACATTTGGATACAAGTGTTGCACCGCATAGTGGTAGATTTTTAACTGTGGATCATTTTGAAGAACTTCCTGGGTTTTTTCCTCTCCAGTTGTCCAGTTTTTTCTACGTCCCGTTTTCCAATCTATAATCTCATAAAACCATCATCAACTTTAGTTATAAGATCAACGGTCCCTTTGAGAGCTAAGTGTCCAGTTATTTTACCTTCGGGAGTATCAAAAGTATATTTAGCCCAGGGTTTTTTGATCTCAAAATCAAATTTTTGTTCTGGACAAACTATTTCTCTATTTCTAGGATCAAACATTCCATTGTTAAAATCTATAGTCTTATAAGTCCAGTCTTTACAGTCGCGGCGATCTTTGTCTGTCCATTTATGATGAGGATTGCCTAAACTATAATGATCATATACAATATTAATAATTTTATCTAGATCATATTTCTTAATATCTATTGTGCCAACAATATCGTCGGTAAAATACTGTTCTTTATTTTGCTTGTTATATTTTATAAAGGCTAATATCTCTAAAACTTTATGAACAATTGTGCCTTTATCAGCTTTGAGCCCACTTTTACCTCGCCACCCTAGTACATACTCCATAAAGTACTGATGTTCGCAGCTAGAATGGGTGTTATAGGAAGAACTTCTAAAGTATGTAATTATCATTTATGATGTTTACCTAAGTAGTAGAAAAAATAACAAATAGCAACTATTACAGATAAAAATATTGACCAGCCCGCTACAGGAAACATAACCCATAGGTAGAGTGATATGGCAATAAAATTCTCAAGAGGGTTCATTAGTTGCACCTATAAAATTCATAATAATAGGATGTAATGCGTCTGTTTGTTCCTGAATTGTCATGTTTTCATTATCGATAACGTGACTAAAATTACTCCAGTCAAAATTATCTTTATCTAATGCACACTCTGGTTTTGACTTTGAATCTACTGGATTTCTAGTTAGACGAATCACCTCATTAGCTTCATTATGCTTAAAAATTGAATCTACTTCGTCTGGAAATCTCACATCTGTTATAATAGCAAATTGTGGAGATTCTCTTTCGATTCTTCTAATAGTACAGTCACTCCAAACATTGTTCCTTATACCACGAAATACATCTGTGCCTATATATTCCATAACCTCTCTGCCGGTCATATGCCCTCTTTTAGACTTTACAATCCCCGGCATATCTGACCATTTAAGATGTGTTTCTTGGTTCTTACCTTGTTCATCATAACATTGTTCATATGTTAATCCCAAGATATTCATACAGACATCATTTTTCAAAGCGTCTGCTAGACTATAAATAGTTAAAGTTGGAGTTAATTTGAATATTGTTTCTGCTATTTCAAGATCAATTTCACCAATACCCAGATAATACTGTTGTGGATCAAAAATAACCTCCTGATCATTTTGCTTCAAAACTCTAATAAATCCATTATCTGCAATATCTACTTCTTTAAAGAGTCCAGAGTGAAGCAGAAATAGTGAGTACATGAAGTTGGCACTGGTGTTTTTACCACTTGTTTTCTTACCTGAGAATGCTATGATTTTTGTCATTTTTTGATCCTGTCTAGAATTAGAGATTTGAATAAGTCTTTGTCGGTCTTGTAAAGTTCAGCAACGTCCATTTCGGCGGGCATTATGATATGTTCAATATTATAGGTTTTAGAGCATTTTTCGTCAATCTGCTTTCTGCCAAGTTCGCCCGCTTCATCACCATCCATTATTGTAATTATCTTCATAGCCCCTGTCATATCTAACATCATCTTTTGACGATCTGTAAGATGACTACCAAATGTAGCTAAACTATTATGAATACCAGCCTGTTCTAAAGTCCAAACATTGCCGGGGCTTTCCACTAAAATAACATTACCAGTGTCCAGAATACTTTCTTTTGCAAACCAGACATTGTACAAGTGATCTTCTGCAACAAATCCTTTACTATGTCGCCACTTTGGAGAATATTCATTATTTATCGTGCGTCCGGTACACCCTATCATGCCTTTATAGTCCATATCATATATTGGAGCTACTGCCCTACCAACCATTTCTTTTCCAGAAGTAAAACAGTCGCCCACATCATATTTGGTCAGAATATCTTTTGAAAACCCTCTATTAAGAAAGTATTTACTAGGAATTTGTAATGATGATACTATTTTGCTTCTGGGTACAAGATTAGTTTTTTTAGCTTTAGTACTTAGAATATTAGTATTCTTAACAAAACTAGCATTAGGATTATGTTCTACTTTTATAGAATTGATGTCCTTAATAGATAAGAACTTCATGGCAAATAACATAGTGTCCTTGAAAGACACAGTATCATCACCTCTTTTTTGCCAGTTTAGTTTTTGCTTAGATAAAACGCCCCTAATAAAACCAACAATTGAAGGCAAGAATATCTTTTCACACTGATGAGTTCTACACTTCCAATTTCCTCTATAAGAATCGCCAGTATGATATAAATTCAAGGCAGATGGATTGTCTCCACCATGAATAGGACAGCACATAGAAATTCTATCGTTAGTATCGGTATATTCATCAGAATCGATATTTAGCACAGATAACAGATCGGTAATTCTATTGCATAAGCTGTCGCAAACAACATTTAGCTTATCTTGATCAATCGAACGGAACTTCGTCCCCTGATTGTTCTCCGTCCATTTTGAATCCATTGTCTTCACCATTATTATTTCCTAGCAGTTCCAATTTTGTTTTACCTTCTGTAATCTTCGCACACCAACCCTTCATATGACAATTAATATAATCGTTGTCATCAAGACCTCCACCGTGTCTAGCAATTAGGGTAATTAGCTTTCTATTACCATTTGTAGGTCCGTCCTGAGCTATTTCCTCATCGCTCTTACGTTTAAAAATACTGAAATTACTACATAGCCAGATAATACGATCAGACATACTGGCAGAGTCTGTAGTCTCTTTAGTAATACCATCTCTATTTAGCTGCATAAATGCTAGGATAGGAATTTTATATTTGTGGGCGAAGTTATGTAAATGAGTCATCATAAATCCAAGGATTTGATATTCTTTCATATCCTGGGAGATACCCGCACTATCCATAAGCTTCAGATAGTCATAAATAATAACACAGGGTTTAGCTGTGCCATCACTATTTAATCCCACCTGTTTGATAATCCATCTACGCATAAGACTAAGCTGTTCATCAAAAGCTTTTCCGGCAATACTCTTAATATATAAGGGCGCTTTGCTTAATTTTTCCGCAGCAGCATTGATCTTAGCTTCTAAAATAGATGACTCTGCGAACTTTCCGGTTTCAATCTTATTGATTTCTATTTCTGTTAACATCGCTAATATTCTATGAAGATGATCTTCTTTTGTCATTTCTGTATCTAGATTTAGTACAGGAATATTAAGATTAATAGCAATATGACAACCAACATTATCAGCAAATACTGTTTTACCAGTTTTAGGACGGGCTCCCACAACATTAATAGTACCACCTCTTAATCCGCCCCCAATAGCAAAATCATAAGCCGAAAACCCTGTGGAAATACCAATTTGGTCTGTTGGATTTTCTTTAAGTTGTTTTAGATATTCGGTCAGATTTGTGGCAATAGGGATCGGATTATTATCAGAATCATCTAGGGCTGTACTAAAAGTCAGAATGGGTTCTTCTGCTATACTCATAATCTCAGTAATAGATTCGGACCCATCAATCTCTAATAAACTATCCTTGATTTGCTCTACTTTAGCGTGGAGCTTTCGGGCAATTTCTAGCTTTTTGATTTTAGCGGCAAACTTACGCAGATTCTCTATTTTTGCAGGAAAATCGATGATAGCTTTTAGATGTTGAACTTCTTCTTTCTTTTCTAACTTATGGTCCAGATTAAGTTCTTTTGCAGCAGAATATATTGAGGCAACGTCTATTTGACTGGATTCATTACTATTACATATTTTCTGTATACACTTAAATATAATAAGATTACTATCGATAGTAAATGACTGTTCACAAATAATATCAGCAACTTCAGTATAAGCTATATCACCATGACGGCAAATAATAGCTAATACTGCTCGTTCTGCCGATGGATCGCTTAGAATATTCACAATAAACCTTTCTGTTATCAGCCACTACTAGTAGAACATTGATTACACTTATATCTGGCAGCATCATAAACTATGCCGGGATTAATCTTTTCCTTTTTTCCACAACATCTACAAACTACATTAATTAAATCCAGAGCTTCTCTTCTTTCTGATGGGCGTCTATTTTTAAGTAGTTTTTTATCTGTCTTAGCATCGGCCTTATGGGAGTTTTTTATCTCCATACTATCAAATAGATTTGGTCTATTAGACTTTCTGAATTTAGTACTCTTGACCCTAATTTTAGTATCTTCTTCTACAACACTAACGGCGGGTTTTTTAGAACGCGAACGTTTTGCTTTTTTAGGCTTAGGTTCAGAATTCGCTTGTTCATCCCCGCCAGCTTTGGCTATTAAGTTTGCTATAGCTAGTAATAGTTCTGGATTTTCTTTTATTAATTTTTCAATGTCCATTATTTCTCACCCTGTTCATTTCTATAGTTCTAACGGCATCAGATAGGTTTTTAATACCACCGGCTAAATAAGACAATCTATCTATTCTTTGTTGAGAATAAATTCTAATACTATCTAACGCTGAAGCTCGCTCATTGTGTTTAATGGCTTGTAATGATTTTTCAACATAGCCATAACCCTTTTGTTGTTGAATCTCATCAGCGATAGTTTTCTTAATCTCATTCTCTGCCCAATTATGTCTAGCGTGTTCTCTGTTGATTGTTCGCTGGATGTGAAAACCAAACTGAGCCAGTCTATAACATATCTCCGCACAGCCCTCTTTTGTCAATTTTTCCAATACTTGTCTATCCATTGTCAGATAAGACTCTAATTCTTCTTCTGGTAATGCAGATTTATTGTATTTAGGTAGTCCTATGCTTTTTTCATAATCATCTAGAATATTATCCCAATAAGCGATATCTTCTTTTGCCGTTCTCATTTGATTACGCATTCCTTCCATTCTTCTTGTTTATCGTAAGCTAGTTCTACAAAAGATATTCCATTCAATTCGCACCAGTATTTTTTATCCTTATCTCTTTTCTGTGCTTTTGCAAAAGATAGGACATTGCCATGAAAATGAGGAACGTATTTATAATGTTGTTCACCGTGTATTTCTATGCACTTTTTTAATAAAGGTATGTAGAAATCAAGGTATACTATTTCATTTTTTCTGAGATAAACAGGAACCTCTTCTAATATCTGCATAGTTGGATAACAGTCTTTGATTAAAGACCTAGCCGATAAATGATAACTAGATTTAGCAGCATTACCCGGATAGCATCCATTAATATTCCAGTTGATAAGATTATTATCTAGATCGCGTACTTTAATCACTTAGTAAATCCCATCATCTTTTGAATTTCGTTGAATAGTTTATTATAAGCTTCTTCGTTTTCTAGTAAGAAATTTCTTATCTTTTCAGTACCCTTAAACTTAGCTTTCGTTTCATCCCCTAAATAAGATAGTGTATACCAAGCACCAGCCTTATCAATTAAACCCAAATCGCAACCTAATACAATAATCTCCATATATCTATCAATCCCCTGACCATATCTGATATAACTTGTACAAATACCACCAGGGGGAGCTATGGCTGTCCACTCTGCTTTCCATTCAACTTCTTTTCCTATTTCAATATTCTCCGTACCTAATAACCAAGGCTTAGATGTTTTGGCACGAAGCTTTACATCACATTGATAACCGATAGATTGACCACTCTTCTCTTTAAATTCTGCACCATATCCTGTTGGATTACCCATTAAGTGAGTAATACCAATGACAATATTCTTGTTGACGGGAATGATATTGGCCGCTTTTCTACAGAACTTTGATAAGAGTTTTGCACCATCGGCTCGTTGCATTTTATCCATTCCACTTGTCATCTCTGCTTCTGTACAAATAGCAGAGTATGAGTCTATGATCATTATACAGTTAGGGACGGTGCTGATGATCTGGGTGGCTATTTCTAGATATTTTTCACCAGTTAAGATATTACCCTGAGTAGATTCTATGATATTGAAATTCTCTAGGTCTAATCCCTTGATACCTAAGAGATCGCGGCGTTTTAAACGACCCTCAATGTTTAGATAGTACACGGGGCGAGAACCATATTCTTTTTTCTGTGCATTAGATGCAAAATCTAAACTGGTTAATGTTTTGCCGCATTTTGGTTGACCTGTAAATGTTACAAAACTACCTTCTGGAATACCTCCACCCAAAATCATATCTACTGCGGGACTAACGGGAATAACAGTTAATTTTTTTTCTACAAGATGGTTGCCTCCTATGATTACATTATCGCCAAATTCCTTTGTAATAGTTTCTTTAATTCCCATTATCTATGTCCCTTAATATATCTAGTGAATTCTTTTTGACTGTTCTATTTTTTCCAACAGAATTAGCGAATCTATCTATTTTGGGAACAACTGGTGCTGGCATTGCATCCAGCCTATCCTGCTCCTCTTGTATTATAGGAAGCAAGTGAGGTGCCCGCAAAGAGTAAATTCTGGATGCTTTATCATGATATAATGCTTTTACAATAGCTGTTTCACTAAACTGTTTTAATAGTTTGTGGGCTGATGCTATTTGATTACGATAATAAGCAGACCATTCTTTACTCACCCAAAAACGATAATGCAAATCTTTTCGTTCATACTGGGCTTTTTTCTCACATATGACCTCTGTAATATATTGAGCAGCGGACACTTCTTTGCCATTGGAATATTTCGATGGATATTTTTTAGCCACATTAACCCTTCGGTCTAAAAATATGATCAGTAGATCTGCTACTTGTACGATCTATGTTCTTCATTAAAGCGTCTCCTAACATAGATGCTTGTTGTGTCATAACGGCAACACCACGATCTTTACCAGCAACGCTTTGTTTAATCATAAACTTATCTGGTTTATTAAGATTTGCAGGATTGTCTTTCTCTGCAACAACAGTTTCCACAACCTTTTGTGTTTCTTCTACTATTTTTTGCACTGCTTTGATGGGTAATTTTAGCTCCTTAGATATCTGTTCCGCTTCTTTACCAGACAGAGCCAAATATAATATGGCGTATTTTTCTATTTTCTTCATTGCATTCCTCTTTCTGCTAAAGTAAGATGACCGGGATTTTTTGTTCTCAGAAAAGATAAATAAAGATTAAAGGTATTTTCATTGACTTCTTTCATTCTAAATTCTTCTCTGCCTATTTTCTTATTTACGATATTTGCTCTACCTTCTGTATACAGTCCAATAGGATTATATATTCTACCATGTGCCCCCACCTTTATCAAGTGACGAGTCTTTGATTTAACTATTTGTTTTTCGCTATTGTAATAATGTATTCTTTTGGCAAGTACTTTGTTATTATCTGTTGTTATTCGTGGATTTTTATCATTATCCAAATATTCCTGACTACCAAGTACAGTAAAATATTCTATATCTTTAAGATATTCTTCCTGATGATTAATTGCAAATTCATTCATCGTTCACCTTCTTTTGATTAATAAAGTATTCTGAACAAGTCTTTTCCAGAGAAATTTCTATAGATGAAAACAGTTTTGTTAAAAATTCATCGCTGTTGTCATAAATAGGTATTTGATAATGTTTTTGAATTTTTTCTAATAGTTCGTCCGCTACTGTGACTGATTCACCCTGTTTAATTAATGAAGCATTAACAGTAATTGTGATACTAGAAGGTTTTTCAGAAGAAGATTCATTAGAGTTTTCTACCGCATTGGAAAGTTTTTGCATCTTTTCTAGTAAGATATAGAACTGTTCCATTTCTTGAGGAGATATTATCTCATGTAATTCTTCTAGCTTGACTTCTTTCTTTTCTTGCTGGTTTTCTGTTGGTCTATCCATTTCCATTTTCTTTTTGAGGGTTTTTTTAACCTACTCATTCCTGTTGGTAGAGGATCGTCCGGTTTATTGAATCTGTATTCATTGTGTTTTCTAAATAGATGTTCCTTATGGTCTTCGCTCATCCTGTCTCTATTTCTATCTGCTAAATCTCCAACAGTGCTTAATTCACTATCAGACTTTTTTATAGAACCAGCGATATTAATACAGTCATCTTGGTAGCATCTATTTAGTTTTTTGCTTTTACATTTTTCACATTTATATGCCTTCGCATCGTATTGTGAGAATGATAAGATATCTGTGAATTTATGGTTGCATTTTTCGCAAACAAAAGTATACTCTGGCATATTAATCTTTCTTATTATGTATTTCGGTCCAGTATTTTGTTGACGATGCGGTTCCCATTATTTTCCATCTTAATATCGCCTGTTCTCTTATCTTCTTTTTTTCATTATCAGACATATGGCTTCCATTCTTCTGGAATATTAGTCATGTTGTCTAGGAATTCATAGATAGCAAGATACTTCTTACCGCCCGATGGCTTTTTAGGTAAATTTCTTAGTTTCATACCCGCTTCTTTAAGTGTCATACTGTCTTTCTTAGAATTACATGGATAGCAGGCTGTCACAATATTGGTCCAAGTTGTAGGCGAAGTATTCTTATCCCACTTTGATCTAGGAATTACATGATCATAAGTTAGTTTCTTAAACTCATCAAATTTTGCACCACAATACTGACAGGTAAAGTCATCTCTAGTGAATAGGTTTTTTCTAGAGAACTTAACTTCCCCGTGTTTCATAGCAAAATAAGATAATGTTTTAGCTATCGCTGGTATTGGTTCATATCTATTTCCAGAACGAGTGATAAAATCGTCTTTATAGAAATCAATAAATTCAATACCTAGTGGTGTTTCAAAATACTTTGCATACCACTTTTGTGCCCGTTTCCAATCTATAATCCTCATTGGAGTATAATCAGAATTTAAAACCAAACACTTTGAGTGACCAATTTTCATTTTAAATCAAGTTAACCTTTCAATGTTTGCTCATAAGTATCTAATCTAGATAGTATGCTTGCTATTATAGGATTTCTAACAATATCTGATGCGTGTAATTGGACGATATCAAGACGATCAATTGTTCTTAATTCATTTAATACAGTTGAGAAACCCCCAGCGTCTCTCCAATCTAGGTCTGATTGCCCAACATCGCCCGTCAGAATCATTTTACTACCCATACCTAATCTTGTCAAGAGCATTTTCAATTGTTTGTATTTAGCATTTTGACACTCGTCAGCCACAATAAAAGAATGATGAAAGTTACGACCTCTCATATGAGCAAGTGGTACAATTTCAATCTTCTCATGTAACTTGAATGAATTATAAAGATCTTTACTAATAAAATGCATAATTTCATCTAAAATTGGCAATAGATAAGGATGTAGCTTTTCTTCTGCTGAACCCGGTAGATAGCCCATTTTTTCGCCCGATTCTACACACGGTCTAGTAATGATGATCTTTTTAACCTTATCAGCCATTAGATATTCTAGTGCTAAACCGATAGCTATGTGGGTTTTACCCGTACCTGCTAATCCTTGACAAATAACTATATCATTCTCTACAATACTTCTAATATATTCTTTTTGATTTTCAGTACGGGGTCTTAAAGTCTGTCTAAATGTCCTTGTGAGTTCTTTACCTTTAATTTCATTAGTTAGGTCGATAACTCTTTTCTTAGATGTTTTTCTGTTGGTGTTTTTTTTCAATGCCCACCCTTTTCTATAAAATAAGGCAGTTAATTAGTACAGGACTCAGTATTTAATACACCGACTATATAAAGGGTTTCAGATCTGGAGCTTTCCAATTATCTGGCTTTAAAACCTTTCCATCTTCTCTTTTTCTCACCTTATCAGTATCATTATCTACTTTTGCAAAATTAGTACTCATTACTTCATCCCAAGCTCCCTGAGCATTGGCACCCATAGAATGAATAGCTCCAATAGCAACTACAACAAAATCAATCAAGGCATCTAATGTTTCTACCTTATCTTCTTCTGCAATAGCCGTATTTAATTCGTCCCATTCTTCTCTCATAAGATTAACATAAAGATCGAATTGTGCGGGATCATATATTGATACGCTTTGATCACAGGCTTGCATAAATCTTTTTTGGTCTATAAACGGATTTCCCATATAATTTATCCTTCACATGATGTACAATTTGAAATATTACGCATTAACTCTTGAGCAGGATTAGCCGATCTTTGATAATAAAAACTCTTAATTCCATTTTCCCATCCAAAAAATAATAGATCACTAACTTCTTTTGCAGAACAGGATGGTGGTATTGTTAGATTGAGAGATATTCCCTGATCAATATATTTTTGTCTTTGGGCGGCTTGGATAACAATTTCTTTTTGACTAATCTCACCAAAAGTTTTGAATACATCTTTTTCTTCTTGTGTTAAGAAACTAAGATGTTGAACCGACCCTCCGCGAACTAAAATGTCTTTCCATACTTCTTCTGTGTTTTTATTCTTTTCTTTAAGAAGTTTTTTGAGTTGAGGATTCTTGATCGTAAAGTTGCCTTTAGCTAATTTTTCTACATAATAATTACTATTATATGGTTCAATACTAGGACTTACTTGACCTAATATAAATGAACTAGAAGTAGTGGGGGCGACTGCTAATGTTGTTGTGTTTCTACGACCATAACCCTTAAGTATCGGAGGTTCACCAAAAATTTGAGCCAGTTCGGCAGTAGCCTTGTCTGTTCGCTCTCTGATGGTCTTCCAGATAGAAGTATTTAAAAGTTTGGCCTGCATACTGTCAAAAGGAATCATTTTAGTTTGGAGTAACGTATGCCATCCTAACGCACCCGCACCCAATGCTCTATTGTCTTTTGCAAAATTATATGCAGATTCCATGAAGGGAACACCTTCGCATTTATTTATAAACTCTTCATTAACAGCATCTAGGAAATAGATTAATATTTCTATAGCATCGGTCTTAACTATCTCATCCCACATAGCTAGATTATAAGAAGACAATACGCAAACAAAAGACCAAAGAAGATTAGAAGGAAGCATTATCTCTGTACATAAATTACTAGCATTGATTTTTAGATTATTATTTTTATATACTTCGGGAGCCTGATTATTTGCATTATCTGTAAACAGTATATAGGGATATCCCGATTCAAATCTTTTCTTTATCACCTTAGCCCAAATTTTACGTTTTTCCTGATCTCCATCTTTGGCAGATTTCATCCATTCGTCAGAGATTGTTACTCCGATACTCATATTTTTGATAGGATGACCTTCTGAACGAACCTGTAAGAATTCTTCAATATCTGGATGATCTATTGGTAAATATGCAGCAAAAGAACCTCTTCTGGTGGAACCTTGAGAAACTACTTCTGCGGCCTTATCAAATAGTTCCATAAAATGAACGGGGCCACTAGATTGACCTCCGTCAGATTTTATAATAGCTCCTCTAGCACGAACATCACCAAAATATCCGCTAGTTCCCCCACCAATTTTACTCATCATACCAATTTCAGCAGTTTTTTGTAAAATGCCGTGCATGGTATCTGGAATATAAGAATTAAAACAACTAACAGGAGAACCTCTTTTTGTTCCAAAATTAGTCCACACAGGAGTACTTAATGAGTAAAATCCTCTACTCATATAGTCTTCGAACTTATCGGCAAAGCTTTTTATTTTGAGTATCTTCTCAGCATTCTCTGCTATTTCTCTTATTCTTTGTTCTGGAGTAACACCTTCTAATAAATAATCTCTTTTTAAGAAGGTTCTGCTATTAGTGTTAAGCCAGTAATATTTTTTGTCATTCATAGATGCTTAGTTTCTAGTTTAAATTATATTAAGAGAATAAATCTTTTTCATCAAAACTCTGGCCGTGTCTAGAATATTCTACAGGGCGACTGTGGAAGAAGTCTGTTTTGCCATTACCTAATACTTGTTCATCAAACCATATAGTTTTAGCTAGTTCTTGTTCATTAATATCAAAAGCTTTATCATATCCAATTTGAACTAGAGATTCATTCATTCTATTTTTAATAAATTGTTCTAGAAGAATACTATTAAGATATTCATGGTTATAACCATTCACAATCCATTCAATAATCTCGCACTCGTATTTAACTGCTTCTTTGGCTTCATATTCTATTTTTTTCTTGAGTTCATCATCGAATAGTTCGGGATATTCTGATCTCAGCACATTAATTAACTTAATACCAATTTGTGCATGAAGGTTTTCTTCTCTGCTGGTATATTCTACTTGTTTATTAGTGTCCTTTAGTAAGTTTTTATACTTCATAAACCAACTGATAGTATAAAATTGTGAAAATAGAGCAATATTCTCTACAAATAATGTGAATAGAATTAAGGAATAAATAAACTGTTTTTTATTATCGGAATGGAATTTATGAAGATGCTTGCGTAAGTAATTGACTCTACCTTTAACAATATCTAGTTGAAGTATTTCTTCAAAACTATCATCAATACCTAAAACTTCCAATAGTCTTTCATAAGCATCGCCATGAATAACTTCAATATTAGCCATAACATATCCCATATCATTTATGGATGGATGAGGGAGATTATCTCCGAGTTTGGCCCAGAATTTTTTAACACTGATTTCTAATTGACCGATAGTAGATAGAGCGCGAATAATGATATCTTTTTCTATATCAGAAAGATGCACCTTAAAATCTTGTATATCGCTGCTAAAAGTGAACTCTGTATGAGTCCAATGACCATTATGCATAGCAGTCATGAACTCTTGAGTCCAAGGATAATAGTCGGGCTTACGAGAAATTTGTTCGTTGAAAATCATGGTTGTCTCCTTTATTTAATAAGTCAGGATACACCATCGATTAGGGTTTTCAACCAAGACAAATCTGGATTGACATAATGTATCTTGATATCATGATCCTCAACAAATCTACTGAATATTGCCTTCTGTTCGGCGTTATTTAAAAGATGCGATCCGTGAGCGTCAATCATATAAACAGTGTCTATGCCGTGCTGCCAGAGGGCTTGAATGCAATCATTACAGCATTGACCTGTTACATACGCGATGCCGCCAGTTGGTCTAACTACACAATTAGCCAGAGCATTTCTTTCAGAGTGTAACATCCATGAATATTTTTCTGGTCTAGTTAAAGGTAGAGTATCATCTCTCTTTCCTCCTCTAGCAAAACCATTATATCCTGTTCCTATGATATTATGAGAGGAATCTGTTATTATACAACCATGCTGTGTATCAACATCATGACTACGCTGAGAAACAACCTTGGCTAATCCAAGGAAGTAAGAAGTCCAATCTGGTCTGTTCCGCATTGTGTTTTAGGTATCTAATTTTTTATATAGGATTAGGGATATGACCGCTCCCAAAACACCTAGAATAACCCCTGTGGGTTCCATCGGTCCTAGGTTGAGCAGGTACGATATAATACCTCCTGCGTAACTTCCCGCAACCCCCAAAGCTATAGTTTTCCAAAATCCGAAGTTTTCATCGCCAGAAACCAAGCTTTTTGCTATACTTCCAACAAATAATCCATAAACTATCCATATTAGAATATTAAACATTTGCAGCACCTATAAG